>Ga0334895_1002123_pt1 | contig 17732 bp, 16 predicted proteins | sample GraSluR3_MG_7_FD_207229 | JGI IMG/M metagenome (GOLD analysis project Ga0334895, IMG submission 207229) | Sludge microbial communities from methane-producing bioreactor in Wageningen University, Netherlands - Granular Sludge_31_05-R3 | ecosystem: Engineered > Bioreactor > Anaerobic >... | reverse complement strand
TTCAGGTGCCTCCAGGAGCAGATTGTTGGCTGCGGAGATGGCTCGTACCCGGTGCGGCAGTCCGCTCTTTCTGTCGATCTCTTCCGTCGAAAGGGCAACAAGGCTCTCAAAAGCCTGGAGATTGTTTTTTATTCTGTGATGGAGAAGCTGCATGAGATTTTCCTGTGCATAGACCTCCTCCTGTAGTGAGCGGAGCAGATAATAGGTTATAAGAGAGACAGTAACTGAGATCAGCAGCATGTTTGCGGAAACAGCAAAAATGCTGATGGACGGAGTCTCATGCTTCAGCATCTGCGCCGCGTTCAGGACTCCGTAAACGAACAAGATGATCTGGGTACAAGCGATGGAGGCAATAATTATCCGGGGTCTGCTGAAGAGGGCTGCGATAAAAACAGCGCACAGGAGCCATATATGCCCCGCTCCGTAGGGTCCTGTCTCGATGAGCACCGCCGCGCCGATGAACAGGGTAACGAAAACCGTTGTAAAAAGACGCAGCTCATACCTGGCCCCGGGATACAGATAGACTCCCAGGAGTGCGAGGTAGCCCAAAGTATCTATGACTGCCAGAAGATAGAGCCCGTCGTGCAGACATGCTATGAGACTCGGAATATAGGCCACCGTGCCAAAATAGATTATCGATTTCAGCAGGATACGAAAAAGTTCTTCCTTTCGGTGCAGAAAGGCCTTCACCCTTTTAATTGTATTTCTTTGCACAAAGTAAAACAACTTTTATAAAAAAGTTGTGCAATCCATCTGCCGATTACTTATACTGGAAAGACAGCGGGACTGCCTGCTGATATAAAATATTGTGGCAAGGAATCGAAGTATGAAAGAAAAAAACAGTGTCATTTTAATAGTCTATCTGCCGTGGATATTTCTTCTCGGACTCTACAGCCTCGGGTTTGCCTTCTACATGGATCCGGCGATGCTTCCCCGCTTTCTCTCCGCTCTTCTTCCCACAGGCATCCTGATGATGTTTGTGATGGGGATTGTGACCCGCCGGCAGAGGCGCTGCTTTGATCCGCGGATACTCGGTTCCGAGCAGGATGTGGACGACGCGGCTCTGAGCGGCCTGGGAGCAGCACCGCTTGCACTATTCAAACTCTTCATCCTTTTTAACTTGATGCTGGTTATTATTGTCACCCTTGTGTCGATACAGCTCTTCGGCATCGATTCCGCGCGGCTGCTCCTCTACTCCGGAATGGCCCTCTCCTATATGCTCCTCGGGGCGGCCTTCGTCTATGTAAGTCTTGACCGGAAGGTTCTGAACTTCCTGCATAATCACAGAATAACCCGCTTTCCCGAATCCTGCCGGCATGATCGTCAGTTTCGCAAGATCATAATCATGCCCTCCTTTATGACCCTGATGAACCTGTGTCTCGCCTTTACATCGGTCCTGCTGGAGACCTCCCGGCTGGAGGATCTGCATGCCGCTGCTCTTGCCCAGCAGATTCCCATGTTGATTGCCAGGATCGCCCTGCCCTGGGGGATTTATGCCTTCATTGTGATGGCCCTGGTCTTTGTCTGGGCAAAGAATACCAGCATCCTCTTTTCACGGGTCCAGCAGCGAATTGACGCCCTTACCTCAAAGGAGAAGGACCTGACCGGAGCGGTCTGCATCTGTTCCGTGGACGAGATCGCGGCCCTGGCGGGGGGAATCAACCAGTTTATCCGCATGCTTCACGTCAGCATGGTACAGCTGAAAGAGCATTTTACCCATCTGGACGGAATCCAGCACGAACTTTTAAACGCTGTCCGGGAGGCCGGAGCCGTGGCCGGCGATTCCAGTAAGAGCATTGATGCTGCGGAACATGAAATGCGGATCCAGGACCATATAAACGGCGAGGCCATACACCAGGGAGAAGAGGTTGCTCTGGTGGTTTCGAAGATCGGGGAGGCCTTTTCACGCCAGACCGAAGCTGTTTCCGGGGCCATGGAACATGTCCAGGGGCTTATCGATTCCGTTGAGACCGCGGCGGGAAAGATTCTCTCCGTTTCCCAGCAGGGCTCCCGGCTTGAAACCCTCTCGAAGGAGGGAAGCGAAGCGGTTTCCGCCGCCCTGAACTCGGTGCGGGAGGTTGCTACCATGTCCACGCGGCTGTCGGAGATCAATCAGGCCATTGCGTCCATCGCCTCCCAGACCAATCTGCTGGCCATGAACGCCGCCATAGAGGCGGCTCACGCGGGAGATTCGGGCCAGGGCTTTGCCGTCGTAGCCGACGAGATCCGCATGCTCGCCGAAAGTTCCGCTGCCCAGACAAAGGAGAGCAACAACAGCCTGAAAATGGTATCCCGGGAGATCCAGAGGGCCCTGGAGGACGCGGAACGTACCAGCGCCAGCTTTGAGCAGATGCAGGCGGGTATTTTAGAGATCGGCGAGGCCTCGGGCAGAATCTCCGAGACAGTTCAGGACCAGGCCCGGGCCAGCCGCAGTATCAGTGGAATGCTCGATAACGCGCGGGCCCAGACCGATGCCATCAGCGAACTCTCGGCCAACCTGGAACAGCGGAACGAGGCCCTGCTGGAGGCTTTGCGGCAGGTGGGAGACTCCTCGAAGAAGACCCTCCAGGAGGCCGAACGTATGGGCCGCATGAACCGGGAGGTCCAGGAACGGATGGAGTCCCTGGTACGGGCTGCGGAGGAGACTGCGGTAATCCAGACCAAGGTCTCTGGCCTGATTGAAGACTTTAAGGTATAGTAAGGCTGGGAACCATAGTAAGGAGAAGTGTATGGAGACATCAACGGTTTTATTCGCTTTTGGACTTACCCTGTTCGCCGGTCTCTCCACCGGTATAGGGAGCGCGCTTGCCTTTTTTGCCCATAAAACGAATACCCGCTTTCTCTCCGCTGCCTTGGGATTCTCCGCCGGGGTCATGATCTATGTATCCTTTCTTGAGATTGTACCGAAGGCCCTGGAGTCTCTGACTGCAGCACTAGGGGAGAGTAAAGGCTACTGGGTAACGACCTTCGCTTTTTTCGGTGGTATAGCGGTAATCAGTTTGATCGACAAGCTGGTCCCCGGTTTTGAAAACCCCCACGAGGCCCGGGAGATCGAAGAGATGCAGCACCATGAGGCAAAGGAGCATAAGAAGAAAAAGGAGCTGATGCGCATGGGGCTTCTCTCCGCCCTTGCCATCGCCATCCACAACTTCCCCGAAGGCATCGCGACCTTTATCTCCGCATTGGAGGATCCGGCTCTTGGTATCAGCATCGCCGTAGCCATCGCCATACACAATATTCCCGAGGGTATTGCGGTTTCGGTCCCGGTCTATTATGCCACCGGAAGCAGGCGTAAAGCCTTCTGTCTCTCCTCGTTGTCGGGCCTGGCGGAACCACTGGGAGCAATCCTGGCATTTTTCATTCTGCTGCCGTTTCTCAATGATCTGGTATTCGGTATTCTGTTTGCCTCCGTGGCGGGAATCATGGTCTTTATCTCTCTGGACGAACTCCTGCCAACGGCGGAAAAGTACGGAGAGCACCATATTGCCATTTACGGAGTTACCGCCGGAATGGCGGTAATGGCCCTCAGCCTGATGCTGTTTGTCTAGTATCCGGAAGCCGGATAATAAAGACAACTCCCCGGGGTTCCAGGTTTTCGGCGCTGATGCAGCCGCCGTGGCGCTGGACAATCTCCCGGCTTATATTCAGCCCCAGGCCCGAGCCGGGGCTTGATCGACTGTATTCTCCCCGGTAAAAACGCTGGAAAATCCTCTCCAGCTGCTCCTCCGGTATGTGGGGGCCATCGTTGCTGATTCTAAGGATTGTGTCGTCCCGATCCCCTGCGCTAATCTCCATGACAATTGAGGCCCCGGGACCTGCGTAGGCAAGGGCGTTTCCCAGGATGTTTTCCACGGCCCTTCGAATAAGATCCCCGTCGGCGTAAAACCAGGGGAGTTTTGCGGAGCAGCTCAGACGGCTGCCCTGTTTGGCCAGGCGGGTTTCAAAGGTGCTGTATATCTCCCTGCAGAAGTTCTCTCCGGATAGCGCGTCCGTCCGGAGCTCCTTCAGGTTCTCGATTCTTGACAGCTCGCAGACCGAGGCGATCATGCCTTCCAGGCGCTCAAGTTCCTGAAGGATCCTTCGGTAGCGTTCCGGCTCCGGTTCCAGTACCCCGTCCTGCATCCCTTCGAGCTGTCCCCGAAGACCGCTCAAGGGGGTCCTCAGGTCGTGGGCAATGTTCTGCATCCACTGCTGCTTGTACTCCTCTTCTCCCGCGAGAATGGTTCCGATCCGGTTCAGGCTGACGGAGATCTCCGCAAGCTCCCGGACCGGAAACTCCCGCACTCCCGGGGCCTTCAGGGCCCTCAACTGCTGTATGTCCTTTTGCAGTACCGATACCGGTCCTGCGATTCCCCGGGCGGTGCGTACCGCCGCAAGCACTGCGATTCCCAGGGAGGCAAGCATCGAAAAGGCCAGCAGGATGCCCAGGGATCCGAGGAAAAGCCTGTTTGACCGGGTATCGAGAAAGCGGATCTCCCCGGCATAATAGTACCCGATCACCTGCCCGTCATAGCGGACCGGTCGGTAGTCCGCCTCAGGGATGGTGCGTCCCCGACCACGATTTGTGTAGACAAGCTTCCTGTCGGCGGAGAAGACAAAAAAGGGCCCGGCGTGCTGCGGATTTTCAGTGGGAATCTCCGATGGATTGACGAGAATGCGCTGTGCCAGCCCGTCCAGGTAGCGGATCTGGCTGCGGGAATAGCTGTCCAGCACGGGAATGATTCCCCCCCCAAGAATTAGTATCTGTACGCTGATCAGGATAAAAAAAGCGGCAAGAAAACTGCGGAGAAGCCAGGAGTAGGCGGACCTCATCCGTTCTCCCCGTTAAAGCGGTAACCAAATCCCCGGACAGTCTCTATCCAGTCCTCGTGTTTCATCTTGCGACGCAGGTTCTTTATGTGGGTATCGATGGTGCGCTCCGATCCCTCCGCTACCGAACCGAGGCAGGATTCCAGCAGCTGCAGTCGGGAAAAGACCTGGGGCTGCCTCTCTGCCAGGTGGGTCAGGATGTTCCACTCCGCTGCAGTCAACGAGAGGCCTACACCGTCGATGCTGACCCGGTGCTTCTCCCGGTCTATCGACAGCTGCGAGCCTTCCAGGGTGAAAACCAGGCTTTTTTCGCCCTCTTGAGAAGAGGTTCGGGAGAGAATTTTCCTGATCCGCAGGACCACCTCCCGGGGAGAGAAGGGTTTTACCACGTAATCGTCCGCCCCGATTTCGAGACCCGTAATACGGTCCGATTCCTGGTCACGGGCTGTAAGGAAGAGGATGGGAATGTCCTTGCGGGATTTCAGCTGCTTGGCAAAGAGAAAGCCGTCGCCGTCGGGAAGCATTACATCAAGCACCAGCAGGTCCGGCGTCCGGCGCTTCAGTTCCGTTTCCGCCGGGCCGAGGGATCCGAACTCCCGGACCTCTATTCCCTCGAGTTTCAAATATCCCGCCAGGGCGTCCCTGACGTTGTCGTTGTCTTCAACTATAAATACTTCCACCACGCCTGTCCTCTTATTGTGTATTCAGCAGCTCCTGCAGGGATGTCCGGTAGACCGAGAACTCGAGGCCCTGTTCTTTTACATAGTCCCGTACGGTTACAGTCCGGGGACCCATGGGAATTCCCAGCACCCCTTCGATCTCCTCGCGGGTAAGCCCCCATTCCAGGAGTTCGCCGAAGGTGGTGTTTCCTTTGACTTCTCCGGCTGCAGCGCTTATCACCCTGTTCTCAGATCCAGCTTCCCCGGGTGCGGGGGGAACAATATCCCTCAGTTCCACCGTGATTCCCCGGAGACTGTCGATGTCCGCAGGAGCAAGTTTCTCTCTCAGAATATCCAGGGCCGGGACCGGGAGCCGGGTTGTCTCCTCACCGGTATAGGGACGACCCAGGTAGAGGGCGGTAAAGAGCCGCACGGAGTCGGTCCCGATCTCTCCTCCGTCGGGGAGTCCTCCGTAGCTTTCTTCCAGCTCTTTTACCTGGTAGGACGCCGGGGATTTTTCCGGCCCCAGGGCAAAGGCCCTGCCCAGAACTTCCGCGGGGACTCCGAAGGTATCTTCGATGTCGCCGAAGGTATAGGAACCGCGGATGTCCGCCGGATTATACTCCCCGGCAAACTCTCCTGAGCTGTAGCGGGCCGGCACCCTGGAGGATTCGGTGCGCCACAGGTTGAAGGCCATGGAGAGGCCGATACCGGAAACAAAGGTCGCGACAATTACAGCAGCCAGCAGTGGGGATCGAACCTTCATGCTATACCTCCGCCTTTTTGACGCCCATGCTTCCTGCTGCCAGTTCTACCGTTGTTGGTACGGGGCAGGCGCTTTCGCTGGAGCATTCCAGGCAGCTGATGCACTGGTGATCCCGCACCCTGCCTGCGGTGGAGACCTGTATGTTCATGGGACAGACCCGGTCGCAGGCCTTGCAGCTGATGCAGGTATCCGCGCTTCGTTTGATTCCGAAGATCCGGACAAGGTTGAAAAGGCCCAGAACGGCCCCGTAGGGGCAGGCGTACTTGCAGAAGGGTCGCTCCACAAAGAGGGCGGCCAGCAGCATCAGGGCCAGGATTACAAAGGCGGAGATCGCCACCTCGCCGGTCCAGAAGTTGAAGAGGGCATAGTAGGGATCATAAGCAGCGAATACCAGGACCCCTGAAACTGCCGTGGCGTAAATGACCCAGGCAAGAACCAGGTAACGGAGGTAGCGCAGATAGCGGTCCGCGGCCCGGGGGATAAAGCTGTTGTGCCGTTTACCGAATATTCGTCGCCCGATACGGGAGATAAACTCCTGCACCGTGCCCAGTGGACAGATCCAGCCGCAGAAAACCGGGCCGAAGGCCAGGGCCAGGGCGAATACGATGATCATCAGAATAAAGGATGATTCATGGACCTTTTTCGTGAAGGTTCCGGCTGAGGCGTACTGATACAAGGAAACAACTCCCCCGAAGGGGCAGACCGCATGCAGCGATGCCGAGCCGACTAAAGGAATCTCGATTCCCCGCTCTTCCAGGGTATGGTTGACTGCGATCAGGGTAATCAGAAGCAGGAAAAAAACCTGCACCCCTCTGCGCAGGAATAAACCCTTCCGTTTCATCTCTGTTTTCTCTCCTTGGGTAAGGAGGTCCGCGGGCCTCCTGTATAGTATACACCCTAAATCCGGCATGCGGAGAAATCGTGGATGCCAGGTGAAGATTCTGTGAAGAACAGGCGGCTCAAATACACGCTCTTTTCAAAGGAGCTTCACCGTATCTCCACACAGCTCCGGTAGCTTGTATATGTAAGGATCATTCAGTGTTCAGAATCGTGGGGATAAATTGAATTGAAGGCCGGGATATATCGGGATTGCAGAGCCTCGCGCGAGTTTTCGCGTAGCGAAGCGTCTAAGTGTTTTCCTGGTATGTCTTTGGTCGTAATTCATCCCCACGATTCGAGACAGTACTTAAGGATCAAGGAACAAAACCATTCATCGGAGGTAGAAAGATGAAGAAACTGATTACTGTTACACTTATTATGGTGTTTGCCGGCCTGTTCCTCGCTGCGGCGGGCCGGCAGGACACCACCTATGAACGGGGCTTGAGAAACGGAACCGGCCGGGGAGCTGGAATGGCTGCAGCAGGACGCGGGAACGGGCCAGGCCGGGCAGCAGGGGGAGTGCAGGGCGGAAACTACGGCTTTGATTCCCGCTTTAAAGATGACCTTAGATCTGTCCTGGAGGAGGTGGAAGCAGGCAGTCTGTCGCAACAGGAGACGGAAGGATTGCTGTTCATGTGGGAGGAGGAGAAGCTCGCCAGGGACGTATACCAGGAACTCTATGAAACCTGGAACCTGCCTATCTTCCGTAATATTGCTATGAGCGAGGCGCAGCATATGGAATCCGTCGAAATGCTCCTGGATGCTTACGGTCTGGAAAAGTCCGGAAGCGACGAATCGGGGGTCTACGAGGATAAAGAGCTTGTCGGCCTGTATGCCGATCTCACTGCCCGGGGAAAGACGTCGGTGGTGGAAGCCCTGAAGGTCGGAGCCCTTATCGAGGACCTGGATATTCACGATCTGCAGCAGAACCTGGAGCTGACGGACAATGACGACATCCGCATCCTGTACCAGAACCTGATGAAGGGCTCAAGGAACCACCTGCGCGCCTTTCTGCGGCAGCTCGACCGCGAGGGGGTGGAGTACGAGGCACAGTACATAAGCCCCGAATACCTGGAAAGAATCCTGAGCATCAACCAGGAGAACGCGGTAATACGGGATCCGGGCTACGCTTTATAATTGGTATTTGCTGCAGATTAAAAAAACCCCCTGACATCGAAAAATGTGAGGGGGCTCTCTTTGTGCTCAAATACTATTTCATTATCAGAGAAGGCAGAAAATTTGTTAGAGCAGGAATGAATGTCGTTAACAGGAGTACAATTATCATTGCCGGCCAGAATGCAACCATGGCCCGGGTGGTCTTTTCGACCGTGGTGTGACCAACTGAGCAGCCTACAAACAGTCCTGTTCCCACGGGGGGAGTGGTCAGGCCTATTCCCAGATTCAGGAGCAGTACGATACCAAAGGTTACAGGGCTCATGCCTGCTGCGGTCACCACCGGAAGCAGGATGGGAGTTGTAATAACAATCAACGGGGCTACATCCATCAGCATGCCGAGAATGACAAGGAGAACGTTTATAAGCAGAAGCAGGATAACAGGATTACTGGTAAAGGAGAGCATGGACCGCATGATCATTGTCGGTACCTGCAGGCGGGTCAGCAGCCAGGCAAAGGCGCTGGCTGATGCGATCAGGAACAGAACGGTTGATATCGTCTTGACTGATTCCACCAGAATAGGCCACAGGTCGCGGAACTTCAATTCCTTGTAAACAAAGAGTCCCAGGAAAGCGGCGTAGACAACCGCGATGGCAGATGCTTCCGTCGCAGTAAAGATACCGAAAGCGATCCCTCCCACAATTATTACCGCTGCCAGAACTGCAAGAATTCCATCCACAGTAATCCGGATGCAGTCGTGGAAAGGGGGACGCTTTTCCCTGGGGTAACCGCGTTTTACAGCAATAATAAACGAGGTAATCATCAATCCTATTCCAATCATTATGCCAGGAATGTAGCCGGCCAGGAACAGCTGTCCCACTGAGACGCCACCAGCGGCCATGGCATAGATTATCATATTGTGGCTGGGGGGGATGATGATTCCCTGGGTAGCTGAAGCGACGGTAAGAGCTGTGGAAAATTCGTTGTCGTAGCCTTTCTGCTTCATCATTGGAATCATGATGGGGCCTGTTGAAGAAATATCGGCAATGGCTGAGCCGGAAACCCCGCCGAACAGCATCGACTGGATGCAGTTTACCATGGCCAGGCCGCCCCTGAAAGGACCTACGATGATGTAAGCAAAATCCACAATACGTCTGGCTACACCGCCTTTTGCCATAATCGATCCTGCCAGAACAAAGAGGGGAATTGCAATAAGCGGAAACGACTGCAGCCCGGTGGCAATGCGCTGGGCAGTTACTACTGCAGGGAACCCCATATACCATGTGGTCACAACGGAAGAAACGGCCAGACAGAAGGCGATAGGTACTCCTGCAAAGGCGAGTACAAGAAACAATCCTATCAGGACAATAGCTGGTGACATAAAGGCTCCTAATCGGTAGAAGTATTCCGTGAAGCGGAAATGTGTGTTGTCAGGCGGAGTACGCCCTTGGACAGGGCGAAGATAGCCAGAAGGGCAGCGGAGATGGGTACGACAAGGTAGGTTCTCCCGATCGATACTCGCAGGGCTGACCAGGTACCGCTTATTCTGTTCACCAGCTGCAGGCCGTATATAAAAAGATAAATCCCGAATCCTGCAATCAGAAAATCGCTGAAAGTCTTGGCAATGACCTTGCCTGTTTCCGGCAGGCGATCAACAAAAACATTCAGGCCGATGTGAGATTCAGACCATAAGGTGCTCGATGCGCCGAGAATACCGATCCAGATCATGGCGATAATTGAGAGCTCCTCGGCCCAGAATTGGCCTGTGTTCAGAACGTAGCGCGCAAATACCTGCCAGCTGACAAATATGGTCAATGCGGCAATCATTACCGCCGTTGCCATGTTCACGATTCGTGCTGCAGCTTCGCACAGGGGTTGAATTTTCATGGGATTCCTCCGGTTTCTTTCATGCAACGTTACCCGGATTATCCGGGTAACGTTATCAGAAATGTATCATAATTTCAGATCACCTCGAAGAATCCGCCTTTATTTTTGCTGGATTTCCTTGATGAGGCCGGGACCGACAATCGGGTCGTAGCGGTCGTAAATGGGTTGAATGATTGCCTGGAACTCGGTGATGTCGTTGACCTCGTTGAATTCCATTCCCTTTTCCTTCAGCTGGGTTTTTGCCTCTTCCACGTAATCATTCCAGATATTGGTGTGAAAAGGTGCAGTAGCGGCAGCGGCATCCATTATGGCATCTTGGAGATCCTCGGGCAGGGCGTTGAACTTGTCAGCGCTCATTACAAGAATATCGGGAATGGAAACATGACGGGTGTAGGAGTAGTACTTTGCCACTTCCTGCATGTTAAAAGCGATAACTGTTGGTTCGTTGTTTTCCCAACCGTCTATGACGCCCTGCTGCAGTGCAACGTATACCTCCTGCTGACCCATTGGTACTGCGGTGCCGCCAAGTGCATTGATGGTGTCAATAAGCGGCTCACTGCCCATGACCCGTATTTTTTTCCCGCGAAGATCGGCAGGCCGGTACACTGGTCCGTAGGCGGTTGTTACACTGCGGAAGCCGGAGTCCATGAAGGTGAGTCCCTTGAACCCGCTTTTTTCCAGGTCCGCCATAAGCCTTGCGCCAATTTCTCCCTGAAGTACCGCATGCTGATGTGCCTGATCGCGGAACATGAAGGGCAGACTGACAACTTGAAGGCTGTCTACAAACTGCCCCAGAGGGGCGGAGGATACCTTGGTTACATCGATTGTACCCAGCTCGATTCCTTCAATGTAATCCCGTTCGTCGCCGAGCTGTCCGCCGCCGTATACGGTAATGTCTATTCGTCCGTTGCTGCGTTCCCGGACCTGGTCAGCGAAGTACACCAGGGATTTATGTACCGGGTGCGATTCCGGCAAGGTCGATGCCAGAGACCATTCGTATTGCTCAGTCTGTTTTTCCTGACCACCACCGGCAAATATGCCTGCCGGGGCTGCAAGGACAAGGACGAGAACAAAAAGTAACGTTCTTTTCATGGAAAACTCCTTTACAACATGGTATGATGATTATGGTTTCATTATGCGAAACCCAGTTCCATTATTGAGGCACTTGTCCATATTGTCAAGGAAAAACTGTCAAATCAGATAAAGATTTGCATAAAAGTTTCCTATTGAGGAAAGCCTTTCCATAATATAAAACTTATTCCTTGACCTTTGGGTAAATTATGATACAATGCGACGAAACAAGGTTTCATATAGTGGAATATAAAGGACGGAAACAACATGGAAATACGACATCCCATTCATCCGGAGCATGGCAAGAATCTCGATACCGAAGGTCTGCGCAGGGAGTTTCTTGTTCAGGATCTTTTTGTCCCCGGCAGTGCCAAAATGGTTTACAGTCATATTGACCGCATCGTTATTTGCGGGATCATGCCTGCCGGAGAGCCCCTGGAGCTGAAGACCGACCGGGAGGTATTCGGAGTCGACTATTTCCTCGAACGCCGGGAGCTGGGGGTAATCAATGTCGGGGGCCCGGGAACAGTGCGGGTCGATGGCACGGATCATTCCCTGGATTACAAGGACGGCCTTTATGCCGGAATGGGCAGCCGGGAGCTCTCCTTCTCCAGTCGCGACTCCGACAATCCTGCCAAATATTACTGCCTCAGCGGAACCGCCCACAATCGCTATGAGACTCAGGTCCTCCCTAAGGAGAAGGCCCGGGAACTTCACCTCGGGTCCGACGAAAGTTGCAACCGGCGGATAATCCGGCAGCTTATACACCCGGAAGTTCTTCCCACCTGTCAGCTGGTGATGGGCTATACGGAACTTGCGGAAGGCAATGTCTGGAATACCATGCCCGCCCATACCCACGAGAGGCGCATGGAGGTCTACTTCTATTTCGGGATCGATAAGGACCGGGCGGTTTTTCACCTCATGGGAGACCCAAAGGAGACCCGGCACATTCTGGTACGCAACGAGGAGGCGGTAATCTCCCCCAGCTGGTCGATCCACTCCGGGGTAGGAACGGGTAATTATACCTTTATCTGGGGCATGGTGGGGGAAAATCAGACCTTCGACGACATGGACGGGGCGTCCATGGACGACATGGCCTGATTCATACGTATAAAGGAGGTAGTGTAATGGGTATAACCCGCGCTTTGGCGAACGAATGGGCAAAGAACGGAATAAACGTAAATGCGATTGCCCCGGGCTATATGGCAACAAACAACACTGCTCCACTACGTGCAGATAAAGAACGCAGTGCCGCGATTCTGGATAGAATACCCGCCGGACGCTGGGGCTTACCGGAAGACGTTCAAGGACCGGTTGTTTTTCTTGCCTCATCTGCATCGGATTATGTCAATGGATATACCATTGCTGTTGACGGTGGCTGGCTGGCACGATAATGACTTCTGTTGCCAGATTTTTGCAAATACAGTACTCTGTTTCACACCATGAAACAGAGTACTGAAAAACCAAAGCACAAAGGTGCTGTACAGTCCATAGAGCGGGCCTTCGATATCCTGGAGCTCCTGTCCCGGGATCCCCAGGGTTTTACCCTGACGGAGATTTCCAACAAGCTGGACCTGCATAAAAGTACGGTTCACCGTCTTCTTGCGGGGCTTCTTGGTCGGCACTATGTGGAAAAAGCCCCCCGGACCAACTGTTACCGTCTGGGACTCGGTTTTGTGCATATGTCCGGGATGTATCTCAACCGCATCGAGCTCAAAACCGAGGCGGAATACTACATGCGGGAGCTCGCCAATATGCTGGGGCAGGTCGTTTTTCTCGCCATCCGCAAGGACGGCGAGGTCGTCTACATAGACAAGATCGAAAAGTTCGACAGCACCCACCGCTTCGCGATAATCGGCATGCGACGCCCCTTTCACTGTACAGCCATCGGTAAGGCCCTGCTCTTCGACGAACCAGAAGATTCCCTTCAGCGAATCCTGGAAGGGGAGGAACGTATAAAACGGACAGAAAAAACCGTGACGGAGGTCCCGGAACTCATGAGTCTTATGCGGAAGTACCGTGACCAGGGCTATAGCCTGGACGACGAAGAGTGGGAGTACAATACCAGCTGTGTGGCCGCACCGATCTACGATTACCGAAACAAGGTGATCGCGGCAATCAGCACAGCCTGGAGTCCCCACCAGACCCGCTATTCCATGGATGAGCTTGGTTCTCTGGTCCGTCAGACCGCCCTGAAAATCTCCGCCCGCCTGGGCTACGATACCGACGAGGTCGAAATCGTCACTGTATAGATAAGGGATTTTGTTCTTTCCCGGGGAGAATATGCCACAATGAGAATACCGCATTATCAAGTTCGGTTTCAGAGAGGATAGCTGAGATCCTTTTAGGGTTTCCTGATACACTCAACAGCATAATGATCCTGCAACAGCTTGACCTATGAAGAAGACAAACGAAGAAACCGCTGCCCGCGAACACATACTCCACGGTAATCTCTGGTCCGTGCTTGTGCGGATATCCTTTCCCCTGGTGGTATTCAGTCTCCTGAATCACGTGTTCAAAATCTTTGATACCATCATCGCCTCCTCCGTCGGCTCCCTGGAGGTATCGGCGGTAATCTTCGTGCACCAGATCAAGTTTGTCTTCGATTCGGTGAGCCTCGGACTGGCTGCGGGAGGCAGCATTATAGTTGCCCGTCACTTTGGTGCCTACGACGATGAACAGGCCGGGCGCTCTGCGGGTAATCTTATCTTCATCAGTCTCTCCATGGCTTCGATACTGGTCCTGCTTATCTTATTAAATAATCCCATCCTCGGGATGTCCCGAACCCCGCCGGAGCTGATGGATACGGCCCGGGGTTTTCTTGCGGTGGAACTGTTAACCTCCGCCCTGAGCTGCATCAACATGGTTTTTATCGGGATCGAGCGGGCTAAAGGTCACAGCAGGCTTATAATGATTCTGAACCTTATGGTAATGCTGATAAAGCTGGGCCTCTCCTGCCTCTTTTTTGTCTACCTTCTAAAGACCGGAGTAATCATGTTGGCGATCTCCTCCCTGATTGCCCAGGCTTTTATGCTCAGCATCGCCTTCAGACGCATGAGGGCCCCGGGGAATCCTCTTAGGATAACCCGGTTCACCCTGAAACCGAGAGCTGCCGACCTTAAGCCGATTCTGGCCCTTTCGCTGCCGATTATGGTGGAGCGCTTTGCCTTCAGTTTTGGAAAGCTCTGGATGAACGCCCTGTCGGCCTTTTACGGCGGTCTCGCCGTGGGTGCTCTGGGAATTTCCAACCAGGTTTCCGGAACGGTAATAATAACCTCCAACGGCGTAATGGACGGTAATACAACTATTATCGCCCAGAATCTGGGCAACGAATCCCACCGGCGGGCCATGGGTTCCTTTTATCGAACCCTGCTCATTAATATTGCTTTAGGTGTAAGCGGTTTCATTATAATAGGCCTCCTCATGGATCCCCTGGGACGCCTTTTTGGTGCCGGGGACCAGATCTTTATCGAGAAGATCAAGACCATACTCTCCTATGAACGCTGGGCCTTTGTCTCTCTGACCGTATCCAGCGCCCTTTTTTCTCTCTTTTACGGCTTCGGCATGGCCAAGGTAATTCTGGTTATAAATGTCCTGCGCCTCTTTTTATTCAGGCTGCCGCCGCTGATACTCCTCCGGGATTATCTCAATATGGGATACGAAAGCATCGGCATGACAATGCTCCTGAGCAATCTGCTCACCGGTATCAGTGCCCTTGCTGCGGTGTTTATATTCCGAAAAAGATTCTGGCCTTCTCTTGCGGAAAAGCAGGAATCGATTGAACATGAGATGAGAGAATGAGCAGTACAACACGAAGCTTTATCCCAGCGCAACATCCAGGCTCATCATAATGGCAAAACCGAGCATTGCGCCCAGGGTGGCAATGTGGGTGTTCCCTGAATTCTGTGACTCCGGGATTGCCTCCTCCACCACGACAAAAATCATGGCCCCCGCTGCAAAGGCCAGCGCATAGGGCAGGATCGGCCGCATCCACAATACCAGGGCGGCTCCCAGAACTCCTGCCATTGGTTCAACAATCCCAGAAAGCTGGCCGTAAAAGAAGGCCTTTCGCCTGGACATACCTTCCCTTCGCAGGGGTACGGAGATGGCCGTCCCTTCGGGAAAGTTCTGCAGGCCAATCCCAATTGCAAGGGCGACGGCTCCGGCCATGGATGCGGAGGGTATTCCGGCGGCGACGGCACCAAAGGCGACCCCTACGGCCAGTCCTTCGGGTATATTGTGCAGCGTAATTGCCAGAACGAGGAGGATGCTCTTTTTCCATTGGGTATGAAGTCCTTCCGCCTTATCGATGGGGTCGCCTATATGCAGGTGGGGCAATACAAGATCCATGAGACGGAGAAAAACTCCACCGGCGAGAAAACCTACGAGAGGAGGAATCCAAATGATAAGTCCCATCTCTTCGGATAAGTCGATGGACGGCGCCAGGAGCGACCAGAAACTTGCAGCGGTCATTACCCCGGCGGCGAATCCCAGCATGCCGTCGAGATACTTTTTCTCTACGGATTTGAAGAAGAAGACCATTGCCGCACCGAGAGCGGTAACAAACCAGGTAAAAAGGGTCGCAAAAAGTGCCTGGGTAACCGGACTGAAGCCTGAAAGCCATTCAAACATTTTAATCCTCCTATATATGGGACTGTCTTTAAAATATAGTATTCTCCGTCGTCTTAAAAACAAATATTTTTTGATATTCCTGGGGCAATTGACCGGAAGTCAGGATCTGGATAGGCTGATTACCTGACAGCAGGAGGTTAAATGCCCGGGTCTACCCGAAAAGCGACACTCACCAGCGGCGACCCCGGTTCCCAGGTTTTTGGAATGGCCGTTCCCATGCTGGCGGGGATTCTCGGGATGGTTGCCTTCAACCTGGCGGATACCTATTTTGTGGGGCGTCTTGGAACCATCCCCCTGGCGGCGATGAGCTTTACCTTTCCCCTGGTTTTTGTCATTAACAGCATTGCCCTCGGGCTCGGCGTCGGTACCTCCACCCTTGTATCCCGGGCCATCGGTTCGGGGGACGACGGAGAGGTGCGGCGCATCGTTACCAGCGGACTCATGCTTGCCTTCTGTCTGGTCGTTATTCTTGTTTCCCTGCTCGGCCCGCTTCTGGGAAGCATCTTTACCTCCCTGGGGGCTGATCGGCAGACCCTGCCCTATATTCTCGACTATATGAAAATCTGGCTTTTCGGTATGCCCTTCGTCGTTTTTCCGATGCTCGGGAACAACGCCCTCCGGGCTACCGGCGACACCCGGACTCCCGCCCTGATCATGATCATCGGGGCGACGATGAATGTGATCATCGATCCTCTGCTGATTTTCGGAATAGGCCCCTTCCCGGTAATGGGGATAAAAGGCGCGGCTCTGGCGACGGTTATCGGTCGGGCCACCACTCTCAGCATCTCCATGACCATTGTCGCCCGGAGGGAAAGGATGATCGGCTTTGGCGGCCTCCGCCCGGCGGTGATTCTTGGAATCTGGAAACGCCTGATTTTTGTGGGGCTGCCGGCCATGGCTACAAACATGATCATGCCGGTCTCGGTGGGGATTATCACCCGTCTTATCTCCGTCTACGGGCCCGCCGCAGTTGCCGGCTTTGGTGTGGCCTCGAGGATCGAGACCTTCGTGCTCGCGTTCATGCGTGCCCTGGCCTCCGTTATCGTCCCATTTATCGGGCAGAACTCCGCAGCACGGGAATACGGACGCTCGGTAAAGGGGATTCGGGCTGCCTCCTTCTACTCCATGCTGTGGAGCCTCTTGTGGGTGGCCGCGGTCATTCTGGGCAGGCATCAGATAGCTGGTATCTTTTCCGACAACCCGGAGGTAGTCGAGGTTACTGCTTTGTATCTGCTGATTGTAACGGCGAGCTACGGTTTTCACGGAGTCCTGCTGATTGTCAGCTCCGGTTTCAATGGTCTGAACCGCCCTTTACGGTCCGCCATGGTCAGCCTGACCCGGATGCTGTTCCTGTATATTCCCCTGGCCCTGTTTATGCGTTTTCTTTTCGGTGTGGCCGGTATATTCAGTGCGGCCTTCCTCGCGAACGTGGCCGGCGGGGTGATCTCCTACCTGTGGATAATGCATAGCCTGCATAAAGAAGAGCGACAATATTTACAGTCCCTGAAATGAAAAATTGGACAGATTTGAGCTTATCAGTATTGCATATCAATAATAAACCGTATTACCCTCAATTTATCAGACATATCTGATTCTTCTCGGTTGTGGGAGCGCGCAAGATGGTTAAGAAGCTGAAGGAAATATATGCAGATAAGGGGATTCTGGTGAGGACCAGGGTCCCTGGGGTATTCTTTGTCCTTGTATTGATATGTGCCATTCTACCGGTGGCACTGGTCAATGATCTGATTGTCGGAGACTATACGAGCCTGGGACTTGTGTCCACAATCTGGCTGACCATGGCCTTCTCCCTTTTCATGCTCTTTCGCGGGCGGTACCGCTTTGCCAGCAACTTCCCCCTGGTAATTGCCCTCCTGGGAATGACGGCCCTCTCGGTACTGCTTGATTTTGAGTCGAGT
>Ga0334895_1002119_pt1 | contig 17748 bp, 14 predicted proteins | sample GraSluR3_MG_7_FD_207229 | JGI IMG/M metagenome (GOLD analysis project Ga0334895, IMG submission 207229) | Sludge microbial communities from methane-producing bioreactor in Wageningen University, Netherlands - Granular Sludge_31_05-R3 | ecosystem: Engineered > Bioreactor > Anaerobic >... | reverse complement strand
ACTCCAATCGAAGCCTTGCTTCGTCGGTATAAGGTAGTGGGTATTGTCTGTTTGGTCAAGAGGCGGTGTTCTCTCCAATATCCCGCAAATACTTGCATTTTAGGCCAAAATCGGCTACTGTGTACCGGTCCTAGTTTCACGCCAAAATGGCTCAGGGGTAGAGCAGCGCACTCGTAATGCGCAGGTCGTGGGTTCGAATCCCACTTTTGGCTTCGGAAAAGTACTTTTTTGACCCATAAATTGGTCCAGAATTAAGGTTCTGGGCTTTTTTATTACCCGCCCAGACCGCCTTTTGGGTACACTTTGGAGACATTTTGGAGACAACAAGTTCGAATCCTATTATGATATACTCACCAGATGAATGAATCGACGGTGGTGTTGGTAGGTGTGATCGTGCTGTGGTACGTCCTCATCAAGCGGGAGTTTCGATACTCGGCCAGGGATGTCTCGACTTTTTCCCTAGTAGTTAGGCTGCTACTTTCAGGAGTTGCCATGGAGCTCTATATCGTAGCGCTGCTGCATCTCTTGCTATACCTGAACCCGGGGGAGCTTCCCGCCCTCTTCCTTCCAGCGTGGGCCCTTGGCTGGGCTGGTGTCACGGCGATCATATTCCGAACAGGTCGGCGCATTAAAAAAGGCCAGCGCAATGCTGGCCAGTGAAGGTGACGGTAACTCAGAACTCGTACTGCAGCCCCATCTTGTAGTTCAGATCCTTCAAGCTGAACCCGGAGAAGTCGAAAATTTCTTGGACATGTAATTTCCTGGAACTTTTTTCAATAACAACTATCATAAATACAGCAAATAAAGTAATGCCAAGCCGGTCTCAAGCGTGGTTGTCATCGACGGAACGGACATCACATACAATCACGATAAGAAGCTCGATGGGTTCATCAATGACTTCATAAACGTGTGGCGCAAGTGCGGTGGGGTCCATGATGACCGACCATTTCTTGATCGCCAATTGTGGAAAAATTACTTGATGGGCGAGGAGAGCAAGAGCCAAAGGAATGCCGAGAAGATGCTACAAGTCAGTGAGGACGTCCGCCTAGTTGGGAGTTTGGTCAAGAACAATATCATCCAGCCTTTCGGCTCAGGCTTCATAGTCATCGACGGCGCACTGCTGTCCAGCTTGATGATCTCCCGCAATTTCGGAAGGGAGGAAGAGTAGCCAATGCGACAGGAAAATGTCGGATTTGTCGCAAATGGAGACACCCTTTTGTCTCTGCGACAGACAGCGACACACTCCTTTAGGAGTGTCGCAAGTGTCGCAAACGATGCGGTCGAATTTTGGGGCAGGAAAGAGAAGAAGAGAAGAACAGGTTTTTATAATCTGAAAAAATTTTATGGAGGGCAAAATGGTTGAATGCGACAAAAGTGGAATTGAGACGAGGGACCTGTTGGCTGGTCTGGCGATGCTGGGATTCATGGTGGTCGGTGAGTTTGACGTGGATGATCGAGAGGGTTTGCGGGCTATAGCTCAGGACTCGTATCTGATGGCGGAATATATGTTGGATGCGAGAGAGGGTGATCTATGAACCATACCGAATCGAGATTCCAAGCAGAGGTGGTGAGATACCTCCAGGAACGGGGAATTTTTTGCCACTCGATTCCTAACTTATAAAAATTCATAATAGGGAACCCCACCCTCCCCTTACCTTTTGTAAATATGCAAGAATGACTAAGCAAGCACCACCGCTGCAACGGAGGGACCCAGATGGAAATATGGGATCGACAAAAAGATGAATCTGCTAAGGCATACCAATGGTTCTGCCGCTACCTCGATTATGGAGTGGACCGTTCGTTTATGAAGGTTCGTAAAAAGTACGGAGAATCAAGCATCAGTATGCGTCTATTCGAACGGTGGTCCGCACAACATCAGTGGATCAAGCGCTGCCGTAGTTATGATGAATCGGTGGAAGCTGAACGCCGGAAAGAACTACGGGCCCATGCTATAGAAATGGCCAAACGCCATATGGAGCAAGCAAAGACCCTGCAGAAGAAAGCCATCACCAGGCTTGAAGAACTGAGCCCTGAGGAGCTCTCTCCAACCGAGTTACTACGTTTCCTCGAGGTAGGCATGAAGCTAGAGCGTGAAACCCTGGGACCACCTCTAGAGGACATCTCAGGTGATAAGGTTGATCCAATTGGCGTCAAGCTTGGCAAGGAACTCATGGAGAGGACTGAACGACTGCTGGCAAATAGGAGAGTGGGTGGCTCTATCGAAACGTAGTAAAATCGATTCTAGGAATTTCAAATTGTACGTTGCAAAGAGTGCTTTGCCGATCAGAAAGCCCGAATTGGCCTTATACTGATGGGGTATGATTTACCGTAAATGGAAGTATGCCCATCACGGAAATCCTGGTACCATGCGCCAAAAGCATTGAACTCGGAGGAACTCCAGTAAAGAATTCCCTCTAGACGTCCTAGATTGTTCAAGTAAAGATTCTGATACATCGTTTCCAGTTCCGGTATACTCGGCAAAAAGTAATCATCATACGTCACACCATCTTTGGTCACCTCAACGTCAGCGCAATTCTTAGCTGCATAATTTGCTGTATTACCGTCTATATGAAGATCAATATGTGCAGTGCTTCCCATCGCTGCCACTAATGCCGCAGTATTCGTCTCGCCGGTTCCCATGTCTTTCTCTGTCCCCACCTCTCCCCACGTCTCGAACGGTTCGGTCTGATAGTAATACCCAAAAATTGCCACACCTACGTCTTTAGGAGCAGCTTCCAAATAGCGCCAACCATCACTATAACTTCCCTTGTCATAGAACACATATCCTCCGGCTGGGCCGATGTCACCAATCACATAGCCAGAACTACCGAGAAGTAGCGTATCCGTTTCAATCGAAGGAGTGTCTATTTCATCAGAACATGAAATGACCAATAATATGCATGATGCAACCACCAGGATATTCATGGTCCTATACCACGAGAACTTCCGTTCCATCGCAGACTCCTCTCGCCTATATGGGTATAGCATGATGTGTGCATTAGATTGTCCATATGATAAAACCTGGTTGAAAGGTTAGCAATAAAAACATTCAAGAAAAGGAAGATAGGCCTAGGTATACCTATTTTTTAAGTATATCGAACTGTACCAAAGTTCAATCCAGAATTCAATTACTGGCTTTCCCGGCTAGATAAGCAGGAGATTGCCATACAGACTAACGACTATGGATAGATTTTTGTTACCTGTGACTAATTTTTCTTATTGATGTTAATTTTGGTATACTCCGATCATACCGACGGTCCTAAATCTATGTTAGAATAAATGAGCTAGGAGAGGTCACAAATGTCTGATGAGATCCACACATGTCTATTTTGCAACATAGAACCAAACTTATTTGTCCTAGAGAACGAACTCGCATTTGCTATGTCCGACGGCTTCCCTGTTACCAATCTTCACTCGTTGATCATACCCAAGAGACACGTTTCTAGCTATTTCGATCTGACTTCAGAAGAGCTGCTTGCATGCAATGAACTAATCAAAGAGCTTAAGATGAAGATTAGCGAAAGTGACCCCACGGTAACAGCATTCAATGTCGGCATCAATATCGGCAAGGATGCGGGGCAAACCATCTTCCACTGTCATATTCATCTCATACCCCGCCGAAAAGGCGATGTCCCCAATCCAAAAGGAGGGGTCAGACATATAATCCCTGGTAAGGGGTTCTACTAAGATCATGGCAACAGATTTCGATTCAAGAGAGTTAGGTATCTCTGACTATTGGCGTGCAGTGATCCTCTTTGGAAGAAATGTAGCGAGCTATAAGTTCGCCTTGGCAAAATCGTTGTTAGAAATGCAACCTCAGTCTGGGCAACTTATAAAGATGTCTGACATAGCTCCTGTATTCTCCCGCCATATAACTGAACATCTCAAGATAGCTGACAAACAAGGTACTTCTCGCTCAAGTAACTTCCTCGATGCTTGTAGAAAATTCAACTCCGATGAGATCAATGAAAGTGATCTTCTTGAAGCAACGGTCCGTTACGGGTTTGTCAATGTTATAGATGCCTTCCATGTGGTTGGACAGAAGGATATCCCCTTTCGCTTCTATATCGATGAGAGAAAGGAACATGACGGTATACGTGTTACGGATGAGTTTTCAAAGCTTGTGGCTTCTGACCAAATTTCTGCCCTTCCCCACGAGACGGAATCGCGGTGGCGTTTGGTAGAGACTGCTTGGGAGCTAGGTGTTTCCAGATCTCTACTTTCAATTCAGCATGATTCTGAAGATGATATGTTCATCGCCCAGATGACGAACAACCGAAGGAAGTCTGTGACAGGTAGCCGAGAAGCCCTCAATGGATACCAGAGAGGCAGATGTTTCTACTGTGGTTCGACTATTGGAGCAGGAACAGCCGGTATTAAAGGAGTAGAGGTTGATCACTTCTTCCCCCACGTATTGAAGCAATACGGGTTAGGAGGAATCATTGATGGTATTTGGAATCTAGTATTGGCTTGCCCAGAATGCAACAGGGGTCCTCAGGGAAAGTTTGCTCAGGTACCTTCACCAGGTCTGTTGAGAAGACTTCATATTCGTAATGAATATCTTATAAACAGCAACCATCCCCTGAGAGAAACCCTAATGCTCCAGACGGGAAACACAGAGCAACTCAGAGCGAAATTCCTCAACAAGATGCACGATCAAGCTCGCACAGCACTCATCCATATCTGGGAACCACAGATTCTCAAAGATTGACGAGGGAAACACATGAGTAATTGGTCTCAGTGATGTAATGATGAAAGAGGGTACTTATCAAAGCTTTTGTCAGTCCTACTTTATTTGATATCAACTCCATAATGTTTTTCAAGCCCTTGGAGGATTTGTAATATCTTACCACTTTCAAATGCCTCAACTAAGGTACCGTCATAAAACCGATCAGCTCGGACTATTATAGTAAGCAGTTTGACAAGCATGAGGGGTTGAAAGTTTTGGTAAACTGTCTCTTTATTTTGAACCAAATCTATACCTTCTTCCCATTGCATCCATGGGAAATCTACAATGAGTCCCATCTCATACACCATCTTGAGAAACCTATCCACTAAATCAGAATTGAGATAATAGCTTGACCTCCCGATATCTTTCAATTCTACAAAAGTGGAGGCAGAACAGATCTCAGTAATCAAGGTAAAAAGCCGTTTCCAAGATTTTCTAGGTATAGAGTGTAGATGCTTAGGAAGCTCTTCCAACGTAACAAATTTGTCCATGATCTTTCCTTTACCAAGGTTGAATATCTAATTTAGGGCTATCGTCACTGCAATTGTACTTCCTTAATTTGATCATCTTGCAAATTGTCCCAGAAATCACTATCCAAACGTTTGATTTCTATCACCTTGTCTGTCTGCATACCAAGGTCGTATTCAAAAATATAGTTGGCCAACTCTTTCCCATTGATGAGGATGATACGGATATTAGCATTCAGCGTCCTCACAAAATCGTATGCATTTTTAGTAAAATCTGAAGTGGTGATAAACACCCCCTTATTGGATTGGGCTTGCATCAACGCTCCGGCAAACTTCTGCAGCTCATCTCGTCCTATAAAATTCCCAGTAGCATACTTCTTAGCTTGAATACAAACCCTACCAAATCCGAGAACGTCCTCTCTGATCACGCCATCGATACCCTTGTCATTGGTGTACTGGGTGACAGTGCCAGAATCTTTGATCTCACCACCATAGCCCATTTTCTGAAGAAGCATCACTACGATATTCTCGAACTCCTTCGGAGATTTGGACAGTATCGTTTCGATGATTTCTTGAAAGATAGTCTCCTTTATCCCCTGGTACGAGGCATATAGGGATTCCTCGGGGGTCATGTCTTCAACTGAAACAGGCAATTCATCAGATCCATAATGAGGTTGTTTCTGGTTAGTACCAAGCCGTTCCTTATATTTTGCGGACACATAAGATCTAAATTTACCTTCATTGCTAGCTAAAAGACGGCCTTGCTCGTTGATCTGATAGAGTCCACGTTTTGGTTTAGTGACGACCCCGGCCATGTTCAAATACGACAAAGCCCAAGTGATCCGATCAAGAAAGATAAATCCGTTGCCCGAGTCATATTCCTTTTCTAGATCTTCCTCCGATAGCTTGAATACTTGAGCCAGAGGTTCGATGAATTCCTTAGCCTTCCTAGCTTTGCCATCTAACATGAGCTGCAATGCTCTAAACTGAATCTCATCATATTTTGGAATAGCCACCAGAGGGTCTCCTTTTCTTCACAAGCTTAATCCTGTGTCTTCATATACGTCACTTGGAATTTCTTGCACTGTCGGTACTCCTGGAGCCTATTGGCTAAGCTGAGAGCATCGTTCATCTCATACTTCTGGAAGATATCAAGGCCTCGATCGAGATCGATCTTCCAACCGGTGTCGGTCACAATGTGGCGGGCATGGATCGTCTGGGACTGATCGAACTCCCAGGTGAATACCACTCCAGCTAAATGTACCATCTCGATAATCCTGTCTAGGTTCTCCTGCTGTTTCTGGCTCTCAAAGTCATCTGCACGTGTGATGAGATGTACTTTCACCTCGTCCTCTGGTGCCTTGAACTTCACTACCGTCTCCAGAAACTCCATCATGTTGCGAATCTGGTAGAACGAGCGGATATAGGGATCGGTGATCGTGATCTCGGTAGCACCTACTAGGTAGGGACCAAAGAGCATATCATAAGAGATTCCCTTCTGGTCCTCCTCGTACATCAGCTGCTGTTCCTTCAGTTTCGGTACTGTGGTAACAACCTGCTCAACATCCGGTTCCTTTTGATCATCAACAGATTCTGTAGGCGAGCCAGTCTGTTCCACCAATTCTTTGGGAACTCCACCGTCGCGATGGTAGTGCTTGGGATATTCTCGCTCCTCCAAGGTGGTGACCAACACATCCTTCCCGGAGGAATTGTCCTTGTAACCGAAGTGCACGGGAGTGAAGGTCTTGTCGATGCGGATCATCTGGTCCTTAACCCGCTTACGCCCTTCGAGTGAGAAACGCAGGATCTCCTCCATCTCCTCCTTCGTGGCTTCACCAGTGGGATGTAGGATCTTCATGAGACCGGAGAAGGTCTTTCGAATCCCATCCCTGTCACGGGTGCTCAGATCCGATGCAAGGGTGAAATGCTTGGCTATACGGTCGGAGAAGTCATGGTCCCTGAACGATCGCAGGACCTCGGCAAGGTAGTCCACCACAAACCCGTAACCCGATGAGAACATCTCACCTCGGATGATGTCCACTTCCCATCCCGGGATGTAGTAGTACAACCGATCGAGGAACGCCGAGTCGCGATACTTCTCTGGCAGCTCATCGAACAGGTCCGTGTGTTTGAGCATATAGGGTACGGTATGTTGGGTATTGCCCACGTAGGCCAACGAAGCCTCAGCCCCAAGCGTCTCTATACCCCGGCTGAAGGTCTTGTTGGCCATGTAGCCCTTCAAGATATCCACAAGAGCCTTGTCTGCCTTTTTTCCTTTTCCTGCGAACTCGTCGAATGCCACGGTGTCCCAATAGCCGACTAGACCGATCCTTCCCGTGGAGTTGTTGACGAACAGCTTGGCTACCGTTACCTCTCCACCGGAGAGCAGCATGCCGTGCGGGGAGAACTCCGAGTAGATGTGGCTCTTGCCCGTGCCCTTGGGACCGAGCTCGATGAGGTTGTAGTTACGTTCGCTGAACGGTACCAGACGCAACAGCTGAAATAGCTTTCCCCGCTTGCTGAAGTGTTCGGGGTTGAACCCGATGCTCTGGATGAGTAGGTCGATCCACTCGTCGGTAGAGAACTGCTGCCTCTGTTCGAGATACAGATCCATATCGAAGCTGGAGAGCTGGATCGGTTTGAGCGACTCCAATATCCAAGGGGAAATCTTCTTGTCCTCCGACGGCTCGTACTCCAGCTCGGCGATACACCACACACCGTTGACCAGGAGCTTTGGATGGGCCTTTATGGTATCGGAGTCCACAAGGACCTCCTTGAGCCCGAGATTGGCGAACTGGGCTTCATACACATCTTTCTTGTCGTTGAGAGTCACGGCTATCTTGTCGATCACCTTGTGGTGTCCCTTCTCCTTGATGGTGGCACGGGTAAGGTTGGCCTCATTACGATGCACGTAGTGGCGGGCTAGGATCTCTTTGACCGTATCGATACCACTACGGATTGTTTCTTCATCATCGGAGGCACAGTACTGACCGAGTAGGTACTCCAAGACGAAGGTTGGCACAATGGCATTCCCCTTGACCTCCTTGACCAGGTCCTTGCGGACCACGAGTCCCCCAAAATGTGCGTTTATCTTCAGATCAAGATCGTTCATGTGCTATCCTCCGTCGGATTAAAAGTCGGTTCCCATTTTCCGATCCAGCATGTATGGGTACGATATATAGGGTTTCCACTTGGAAGTGTTCTCTATGGGAACCTCCAGTCGCAATTCCACCTTCTGGCTTCTCATAGCCTCGGAAGTATTGGCGAACAGGAACCTCACCCGGTTCTCCCTATCCCTCGCATGCTCCGATGTAAAGTCGAAGAGCAGTTCTTTTCGTTCACTGATCAACACATCGTCTGCAGTATAGATACCCGCGCGAATTCGCAATGGCTTCACTTTCGCGGAAATCGGTTGGTTCTGGTAGAAGGTCACGCCAAGTTGCCCGCTGGTGATGCGATTGCTCGTTCCGGTAAGTACACTCACCGATACAAAGGAGACATCTCCCTGGCGTTTCTTGTTCACCTTCACCACAGGAATAACCACCTCTTGAAGTGTCGCTCCTCCATGGACGTACCGGCTGCCTGAACCCTTCACACGAAGTCGGTTTATACCCCGGGGTATTTGGATCTCATAGTCTCCTGCAAGATGCAGCTGTGCTGCTGAGAAGGCCATCATGGAGGAGTTATCCTTCAGTTTGGTTCCCACGAGGAACCTGCGGTCTGTGAGGAATGCTCCATCGTTCAAAACCGGAAGCACCACGAAGTCGCTGTCATCCAACACATTGTTCTGATAGAGGAACCCGTGGTCGGCGGTGATGATGATGTTGTTGGCATTGGCAGAGCTGAGCTTACGTACCAGTTTCTGCAGATCGTCCAAAGCCTCTTCACAAGCGGTGAAGACCTTCTCCTCAGAGTCCCTATCGTCACCAACCTTGTCGATGACGTTGTGGTAGACATAAAGGACTTGGTTATCCCGTACCAGAGGCTTGCAATCCTCGACCTTCATGTTGAGGATCGACTCGGCATCCACAGCAGAAGCTTTTCCATCAAGGGCCTTCTTCAGGATACCGTCCCGGTTGGCTTTACCCATCGAAGAGGCCCCATCGATGCTCACGATCCCCTTGTCTCCGATCACCAGTTCTTTGTTGGGCAATAGCGAAGCCATTCCCAATTGGGTATAAGAAGGAAGCATGGAAAGCATGGGTTCGATCTCGGCAGTGAACCTATCCTCTCCGTTGATCAGGGATGTCAGTTCATCGGCCACTTCATAGCGTAGGGCATCGGAGATGATCACGCACACCTTGTTGTCACGATTGACATGACGAGTGAAGAAGTTGCGCTGCAAAGGTACAGGAGACGCGTCCCACCGTTTCTCGCGTTCTATGGCATCGTGCCAGCTGCTACTGAGAGGCAACAGGAAGGTGTTGTTGTAATGGTTCTCCACATCCTTGGTCAGGTCAGCAAATAGCGAAGAGGCATCGGCCTTGCCGACATGCAGCAGGTATTTGCGATACAGTCGATCCACTTCGCTCAGCGTGGTGCTGTACAGACGTACTCCCTCTCCCAGGCCCTGTATGGAGAGGACCAAGGTAGGGATCAAGGTGAGGAATCTAGAGGCATGTATCAGGGCATCGTAGTGATGTCGGTATGTGTCGTGCCAATGCAGCGTCCTACGCTTGCGTATCCAGGAGTTGATTTGCTCGTCGTTGACTGTCCGATCTTTCACCTGGACAAGGATCCCCTTGATGATATGACGATCGATGACCTCGAACAGGTCGCAATCGATCAGCTGTCGGAAGTCGATTGAGGTGAGTTTGTCGGCGATACCCAGTTGCTCTGCACATCGTCCCGAATATCTCCCATAGCCCGAGCTGAAGGTCTTGCTGTCCTTCCACTGCTTGAGGAACACTCCGGCTGCACGTGATAGTGCCGCATGGTCTCCCGTCTCATGAGCGAAGGCTGAGGCGAACAGTTCGAAGGCAAAGTCGGTGATGCCCACCTCGGTACTGGTATAGCCGTATCGACGCTTCACCTCGCTCCAGAGGAAGGCTGAGAGTCCACAGCGTTCCACAGTGTGCATCCTGTCATCCTCATCCATCGAGGCCTCTTCAAGCAATGCCATGAGGGCGTAGTCGAACTTCTCCGATTCTGTTCCACAACATACGGCGAGCAACTTCAGCTGGAAGTCTTGGAGTGTCTCTTGATGGGAGAGCTGCTTTTTGAGCTGGTTCACCCGGTTCTTGTTCTCGAAAAACACCATGTGCTGCTCGATGAGGTTCAGGAACTTGGGATCAAGATTGAGCTCACTGAGGATGATGGCACTCTGATCGGTGTGGAATTCTCCCTGGTATAAAAATACATCAAGCAACCAGTTGTGCTCGTCATCAGGTCGTGGTCCCTCGTGGTAGAGTAGGAACTTGGTTTGGGGTTCTTCTCGGAGCATGCGGTATTTTAGGGAGAACTCGTTGTTATCGATCTCCACCTTGGTCACCCCATCGAGCTCCAATGCTTCGAAATCATCGCGGAGGTTGCGCTTGTCATCGTACCAGAACACGATGCGATAACGCTCGAAGAGTTTTTGCAGACTGGCTACGCTACGTTCATCCATGATCGGCTACTCCTTCGCTTCCAGGCCGGGGATCTTCTTCACTGCCGGGTAGAACTTGGGATAGTTCACCTTCACCCCGTCATCCAGGTCGATCTCGATCTTCTGGGTTGCCAAGGGATACAGCACATCCCGCTCATAGGTCTCCAGTACATCCTGTACCTTCTTGAGCTTGTCCTGTTCCTTCATCGCCTTGGTTCGATCACTCTTGCTCGCATTCGGATTCGCCTCGATGCGCCTCAGGCTCTCCACATGGGAAGTGAGCTTGAAGCGATACTCACGCAGGTACTCGGTGAGCACGATGCTCGCCGTATCGCTTCGATAGCGATGCATGTAGATGAGCACGTTGAAGGACCCGTCGGGAGAGCTGAACATCCAGTAGATCGGACGCTTCTTATAGCGCTTCACATGATCGTTGTAGAAGTCCTTGAGAAAATACTGCCTCAGGTCCTTACCGATGACACCCTCGATGAACCGCAGGTTCTCCTCATAGTGCTCCTCTCCGAAGGTCACCCTGAGGAACTTACGGAACCGGGATACGATATCGTCAGTGAACCACTCTCCGTCAAGGATCGGAATGGCGTTGTCCCTGTCGGCGGGGAAGGAAGAATCGGGAACCAATCTACAATAATCTTCATAGGTCTCGCCCTGATTGGCAAGGATCAAGCCCGGTTTGTCGATCGAGTACCGACCGAACATGCACCCTACCGCATAGGAGATGAACTCCTTCATGGTATCGGCTAGGAGCAGTGCTTCAAGCTCGGCTTCGCTTTTATTATCACCATACCGGTAATAGGGATTGCAGGTGAGCGTGATTTCCTTCAGAGGCACATCGGGAGTCAGCTCATCCTCAAGGCCATAGGCTTCAATGAAGATCCGATTGTTCTCCTCCTCTAGTCGTTGCATCTCAAGAGTCATATCGTTCCAGTGGGCACGGAGGGTGTGGTAGGTATCAGCGAACGTATCTTGGCGATATTCGGAATCAAGTAGAGGGAGTGTGGTGAAGTCCCAGGAGGTTTCGTAGGAGTCCCAGTTAACCTTAGAGATATATACCAACCTCCCCAATAAGTCATTATGGCCATTACTATCAGATGAAAAATATACCGCTAGGGGTAAGGATTTAATTGTCCCAACTTCAAAATTTAGTGTAGGAGATAGAAATGTTAAAAACCTTCTTATCACTACAGAATTGAGATAGCCTAGCAACCTCAGTTTGTCAGTGTATGTCCCTCCAAATATTGAACAACCGGCAACATCGAAAATGAAACCATCGTAGTATCTAAATGATGCACTTCCGGAGCCTATCTTAGCCCACCCGATATTTTCTTGAAAATACAAATCTTCCGAGGGACAATGGTTACCTTGATTATTTAAAATTCTGTAATTCTGTTCGTCAAAGGCAATGACATCTTCTCGATTGCCATACCATTTCTTGAAGGCTCCTCCCTTGTTATATGGAAACCACTTTTTCCCACTTGTATTGACGTCGTCTCTTAAATAAATATTCAACCCTAGTTTAATCCAAGAAACTTCAAACCAATCACGGACGAATCTGCTATTTTCTCCAGTTGCCATTCCTTGACGGGGATCGAATTTTTCCTTAAGTAGTTGCCCCTCCGAAAAAGCCCTAAAATCCGCAAGCTTCACCCAATACGCAATCGGGCTTCCCGGTATCTTTTGGAACTCATCCGCTGATACCCATTTTAGACGTTCATTATTTGTAGGAAATTCAAATGGGACTCCATGATTATCGGTTTCGTAGTACCGAACACAGCAGAATAGCCCTTGGTGACTCTCTAAATGCTTTGATTTGAATATTGTGGCGGAAGTGCCAAAATTAATACCCATACTGGTACTGCCCTTCCCGAGATAGGGCATATGCACCATAGATAGGATGGTACTCCGAGACAGTAATTCCATTCGGAGTTTTTCATAAGAGGATAAAAACATCCAAGCTTCCATCGTAACCATCGCAACATATCCACTTTGCATTGCCATCAAGAATCCGCGTTCAATGAACATGGCAAAAAGGTCAGATTTAGAAGCAGGATAATTCTTCTTCGCAAAAGTGGACAATCCACTATTCATATTCCCCCCACCCATATACGGTGGATTGGCAACCACCACATGGTAGCGGGGACTCAGGTAATCAGCTTGGCGGAGTGCTTGCAGGACCTTCTGGTGGGTTTCGCTAAGGAACAGTTGCTCGGAGATGTTTTTTGTTTCAAGGATGCTGATCAGGCCTTGCACATCGGTGACCTCTGGCTGAATGAGCGAGCCGAAGTTGTCAGCTTCCTCAAACTGCTTCAACATGGCTTGTAGTGAGGATGTGAACAGATCCCGTCCTATGTGGTCCATGTAGTTCTTCAGCTCATCCTGGTCGAAGTGAATATTCTCAAGCACACACACATTCGGCTCAACTGGGTTGTTGAAGAACCGGCGGCTCTTCTGCCTGGCCTTCATGGTAAGTGCGAAGGCAGCCAGCTCTCCAGCTCGCTTGTCGATCTCTATCCCATACAGATTGTTTTCTAGAATCAATGAGGGAATCGAGGAGGGGCTGTACCCTTGCTCTTCGTACATTGCATAGAGCAGGTCAAATGCATAGGTGAGCATATGCCCCGATCCACAGGCCGGATCACATATCTTGATCTCCTCAGGCTTGGAAATCCTCAGGAAGTCCTGCTCCTCCTGATCGCTTGCTATGTAGTACTCCATCTTGTCCGCGAGACGGGACCGGGGATGGTTCAGCATCCACAGTCTGCCAAGGGAGTTTTCCACCAGGTACCGCACAATCCAGTGCGGGGTAAAGAGCTGAGTGGCTGCAGGAATCTCGCGGGGACCGGCCTTTTTTCCCTTCTTGAAGTTCTTGAATACCTCATCCTTGCGTTCGCTGATGTAGTATTGGTAGAGCCACCCGATCACCTCAACATCCTTACAAGCCTCAGTGGGGAGTACCTTCCGACACTCGGATAGGATCGAGCTAGTCGCAAGCAGACCCGTGGGCATCAACAGCTCGGTGTAGTCGGTGATGTGCTCGAACAGGAACGGCAGGGCCTTGTGCAAGTGGTTGCAGTAGGAGACAAGCAGGAGGCGGTAGGCCTCACCCTGTGCATCTCGACTCTGCAACCTTCCAGACAATAGGTCTGTGATTTTCTGGCGCGATTGTGGGGGCACCACCTCATCATCGATGACGCCCATCTTGGCTTCACCAAGGATCTCCGGTTGAATCTGTCCCTCAGCGGGAGAGACGATACCCACCGGGTTGTAGTGGTTCACATCCATGAACCGCAGGGCACAGAAGCGGTTGAACCAGGTATAGGCAACCTCTTCGATCACTGCATCCTTGCCCTTGTCGGCGATTCTCTTCTCAAGATCACGGATTGCGTTCGGATATTCACGTCGTTCCAGACTGTCAGCGGAGAGCACGAGCTTCAGCCGGGCTCCCGTCTGAGCCAGCAGATCGGTGCGGGATTTCTGGGAGAATGTCTTCAATGCTGTATTGTCCATGCTCAATTACTCCTAGTTCAATCTACTTGTTTCATCAGTTCATACTTGGATGTTATTACCTTTCTCCAGCTGGGCAAGGAGTGCTTTCTTGAGCGATTGCACATACTCCTCGACATCATCCTCGTTATACAGTAAGGCTTTCCCAAATTGCACCTGGACCTCTCTCGCAGGTACAATTTTCTTGGCGACCGGTTTTTGTGGAACTGGAGGATCATCTAGTTTCGGGTTGTAGGGGACCGACGGTTCTTTGCTATTTCCCCATTCCTGGATACTCCCCACCAAGGTTGGATAAGTCGTATTTCTGAATGAGGAGAATTGATCATTGATCATCGCCACTTGGTCGTTTCGATCCAAGAGCCTAGTGATGGTGGAAAACTTCTCCTCGACCTCTCTCTTCCGATCTGCAAACAGATGTTCGAACTCAACCATACCCTCGAGTTTGGCTTTCATCGATTCGATCTCATTTGCGTAGGATTCTTTGATCGTCTTCAGCTTGCGCTTGAGTTTGTCATCAAGCACTTCCATGAGGTTCTTGGCATCGCTCATCTGCTGGGTACGGAAACAAGCCGGGTTATCGAGTATCTCCTTGAGCTGCTGCTTCTCATCGCCTTCCAGATAGTAGAGGTTGTGCTGCTGTTCATTGAGGAATCTCTTGGCCTGCTCATAGATTTTCCCCTGTTCACCTTTCATGAAGGTAAGGATCGGATCGATCACATCATCGGTAAGATCCAACAACTCGTCTGCGAATGCATCGAGGTTGGCATAGTACCAGTCATATGTCTTGCTCCTCAGGTTCTTCAACACAGTGATTACAGGACCCAATTGGGCAAGGAACGTAAAGGTCTCCACCCGGGCAAGAAGCTTATCCAGCTCCAGATACTTTTTCTCCACCTCGCTTGCGAACTCTCCTGCGAGTGCTTTTGCCTCATTCGATTTCGGCGGTTGGTGGAACACGTGGCTGTAAACATCCTTCAGACGCTTGACCTTGCTCGGACTGATGTCCGCAACCGGAAGGATGATTATATTGTTGTGATACGCTGTATTCCTGATGGTCTTCTCTATAGTGGATTCGTCAAGCTGCTTGTCCAAGACGACCTCAATCTTCGCCATTCCGAACAATCGCGCGACTAGGCAAAGGATTGCCGCGACAGGCCAGCCGTTGGGCTTGTGCTCGAATTTTTCGATCAGTGAGTGCAGCGTCACCTTTATGCCATTGGTCTTTTGGGAGTTGATGAAGGAGAGCATCTCCAACTCAGCAGGAGCGATGGTGTTGAATGCCTCGTCAAGAAAATCCTTGCCCGCACGCAAATGTTTGGCGATATCCTTTTCCTCGTAGTGGACCTCACCTAGCATGGCCAGATTGGGATAGACCTTCTCGATAAGCTTCTGGAATCCGTAGGAGATGCGCATTTTGGCATCGGAGACCTCGGAGCGTACATCCTCACCCATTACATACATCTCGGCATTTCCTAACAACTCATATGCCCTTCGTTTGAGCCATTCGTACCGGGCTTGGTTCTGATGGCTCTTGTCGGAGAGAATCGCACTCTCTTCGGCACTTGAAGCATTGGACGCATTCTGCTTGATATACGTGTCAGTCTGGAGGAATAGGCGGGTCTCCTTGTAGAATTGATCGTCGGAGGGCAAGGCGACCACCATTTCCTCATGCTGTAAGCTCAGGTAGCGTAAGTTTTCCTTGTTTTGACTTTCGGTAAGCAGATGGATACCCAGCTCATATTCACGACCGAGCGCATGGTTGTCCAACCGCTTGGTGAAGGGGAAATCCTGGCCGTTCACATCATAGCGGATCTTGTTGAGATTCAAAGTACTGTTGTAGAACAATGCGGCCATCTGACCGTTGATTCCAGCAGGATCGACATCGGTATTCTTGATCTCATTCTCTATATCGCGTTCCTTGTCGGTCAGATACTCATAGAGCTCCTCGTTACGTTTGATGTAGGTCTGTTGTTCAAGTATACCAAGGGATTCCTCCACACGCCTGCGCAAGGCTTGGGGATCGCTCTCGAATCGATCGATGAGCAGGACGGTGAGATTACGTGCTGTGGCTTGAAACTCCTTCACATATTTAACTAGGAACAATACCTTCAACAATCGCTTAGTGAACTCATCCTCCATAAGTTGCTCAGATTGCGTGACACCCCATCGTACGTTTGCCTTGATGACATCGCGAACCCCTTCGAACATGAGATCGAATGTGGCCAGCTCTCCCACCTCGGCTTTGGCGATACTCTTGGCAACAAACTGGAAGACCTCGAGCATAGAACGCTCACCGACCGACTGGAACTGTCCGGTGAATGCATCGTGTTTTGACAGGTTCTGAATCGCTGATTGAAACAGGGAGAATTGGTAGGGAATGAAGGGATATGAGTTGACGAAGTGCTCACGATCCTTGAAGTTCTTGTACTTCTTCGCTCCATCGGGGAGATCGAAAAGGGTCTTCAGATTGTTCTGTTGGGCAAGGTACAACGAGTCCAGAATATCTTTTCCGGTATCGTTCTTTGCAAGCAATCGCAAGCGGATCACTTCATCAACATTCGCACTGGAGAGGTTAATCTTGCATTTGAACCTCCCTTGTATTTTTGAGAAGTCATTGCCGGTTGCCTGTGTCATCTGCCCGAGAATGGAATCCATATCTTGCTGCGCGGTGACGATGATCCATGCACGTCCCTTGCAGCGAGTGGCGAGACTCTCCGCAATGGTCTGCAAGTCGGTCATAAGACGTACATTATCGGCGATGTATTGACCGACCTCGTCCACGAAAAAGTTCAACCTGAAGCCCGCCTCCTGCTTCTGGATGTAGGCGTTGACCATCTCGGCGAAGTCTTCGATCGACATATTGTAGTGAGTCCGATAATAATCGAGCACCCCCTTCGCATCAGTGTATTCGGTACCGGAGACCTTCGCATATGCTTCGGAAATATTACTTGATTCGAAGATATCTTGTTCTCGTCCACGCTCCCATTCAAGATCCGCGATCTTGCGATACTCCTCCTTGAATCGTCCGAGTAATTTACGGCTGTCCAGGTCCCGCTCGAATTGGGCGATGTATCCCTGCTTACCATAGTAGCCGCACATCTCGTCGAATACCTTTATGAAAGTCCCCAACAAGGCATCTGAATGCTTCTTGTTCACGATGTTTGCCTTCTGGGCGATATTGAACAGGATGCTCTTCGATGGTGCTTTGCAAACCTTCTCAAGATTCCCTCTGAGAACCGCATCATCTTCCAACTTGGGAAGGAACATTTCCAAGGTGCTGTACCCATCGATCTGACGGTTTTCCAGCAGGAGTGCCAGCATCTTCAACAGGTGGGATTTTCCAGAACCGAAAAAGCCGGAGATCCACACACCGTTCACAACAGGACTCTCACGGTAATAGTTTATGAATCTATCGATTGCAGTCCTTAACTCTCTGGTCACTA
>Ga0334895_1002110_pt1 | contig 17824 bp, 16 predicted proteins | sample GraSluR3_MG_7_FD_207229 | JGI IMG/M metagenome (GOLD analysis project Ga0334895, IMG submission 207229) | Sludge microbial communities from methane-producing bioreactor in Wageningen University, Netherlands - Granular Sludge_31_05-R3 | ecosystem: Engineered > Bioreactor > Anaerobic >... | reverse complement strand
AATGACGTTGACTCCCTCCCTCAGGCTGTTGTCAAAGTCAAGTGCCTTGTTCAGGCCATTGTCAGCCAGCTTCACAACATAAGGCAGTGTTGCATTGGTAAGGGCATAGGTTGCGGTTCTGGCATATGCTCCCGGCATGTTGGCCACGCTGTAGTGGATGACCCCATGCTTGACATACACTGGATCGTCATGGGTTGTTGCATGGTCTATTGTCTCCACAACACCACCCTGGTCGATTGCAACATCCACAATTACAGAACCCTCACGCATTGAACGGACCATATCCTCTGTAACGAGCTTGGGGGCCTTTGCTCCTGGAATAAGGATTCCGCTTATCAGAAGGTCCGTATCCCTGATCTCCTCGGCAAGTGAAAACTCATTAAGGATGACCGTCTTGATCTTCGAGCCGTAAAGTTCATCAAGATATATCAGCTTGGAGGCGCTCTTGTTTAGGACCGTCACATCCGCTCCCAAGCCTACAGCCATCTTGGTGGCATTCATTCCAACTGTACCTGCACCGAGAATTGTAACCTTGGCAGGCTTTACTCCAGGTACCCCTGAAAGAAGTATTCCGCTGCCTCCCTTTGCCTTTGATAGAAACTCTGCTCCAACTAGCACTGACATTCTTCCGGCAACCTCACTCATGGGTGTCAATAGGGGAAGTGACCCATCATCAAGCTGCACCGTCTCATATGCTATCCCTGTTATCCTCTTATCCAAAAGATCCTTGGCCAGCTGGGGAGCTGCAGCAAGGTGAAGATAGGTGAACAGAAGCTGTCCTTCCTTTAGTAATACAACCTCCTCAGGCTGTGGTTCCTTGACCTTTACAATCATGTCAGAAGCCTGGAAGACCTCCTCAGCAGTCTGGACTATTTCAGCCCCAACCTTTGAATACTCCTCATCACTGAATCCGCTGCCCCTTCCAGCATCCTTCTGCACCAACACCCTGTGTCCCCTGTTTGCAAGTGTATGAACACCTGCAGGGGTCATTGCAACTCGGTTCTCATTGTTCTTTATTTCCTTTGGTACTCCGATAATCATAAAAATATCCCTCCAATATTTAATTGTTTAAAGCTATAGTACAGCAACTCGCCAATGATGTAAATTCTAATATAGACTGTCATCTATTCATTGATGGAATAGAATGGTATATATTAAAAAAGAGTCTTACCCTTAAAAAACATGGTAAGACCCCTCATATCATTCTGATTCAACGTCCTCGTTGACCACCAGCACAGGACAGGGTGCATCTGAGACTACCCTCTGGGAAACTGATCCCAGGAAAAACCTCTGCACCTTTGAATATCCCCTTCTACCCATTACTATCAAGTCTGCGTCAATGTACTTTGCATGGCTGATTATTTCTTCGTAGGGTTCTCCCACCATTATATCCTTGGTGCATACAATATCCCTACAGTTAAGTCCATCAACGAATTCATCAAGCATCCTTCTCTGCCTATCCGTCAAACCCTCGACGACCTTTCTCATGTCACCTGCATATCCAATCCCACCACCAACGGCAGTTCCAATCAACTCAGGTCTTTTCACTACTGCAAAGAACGTGATCTCACTGCCATATGTCTCGGCCACGTCAATGGCCAGCAGGGCAGCCTTCATGGAGGCAGGTGAACCGTCCACCGGTACAAGTATCCTCTTCATGGTCCTCCTCCAATCTTTAAAGTTTTTTTCTTCCTATTTTTTATATACCCTTAGGGAGTGACATTATGCACTTTGGAAACCGGGTCCAATTTAAAGACCTGATGGGGGACGAGTATTGAAATAGCTAATTAACAACATATGTTCAATTCAAATATGGCCTCATGCTCTTGTGATGTGCCTCCTTTTTTGGTATTATATTCTAGATGATGGGTTTTAATGCCCAGTAAGCCATATACATAATTTAATTACATATGAAAAGGAGAAGTGAAAATGCCAAAGAGTAGAGGACTTAGTTTTATTATTATCGCTCTGGTATCAGTTGCAGTGCTGTTTATTGGAGGCAGCATGATGAACTCAGGAGGAGGAGCATTTGCAGACATACCAGACGGAGTATACGAGGGTACCAGTGATGCAGGTATGCATCCAGGCCTTAAGGTAGCGGTAACATTTGAGGGCGGAAAGATAACCAATGTGGAGGTTGTTGAGCATAGTGAGACAGATGGAATATCTGACCCGGCCATAGAGGGAGTTCCAGCGGCTATAGTTGCAGCAAACTCAACAGAGGTTGATGTTGTATCAGGAGCAACCCTTACATCAAACGCAATTATCGAAGCCGTTAACAATGCAATAGCAGTGGCATCAGGTAATGCACCTGCAGTGGAATATGCAGACGGAACCTACATTGGAACAAGTGACAAGGGAATGAACCCAGGGCTTAAGGTTTCAGTGACAGTTGAAGGTGGAAAGATCACAAAGGTTGAAGTCATTGAGCATGACGAGACACCTGGAATAGCAGATCCTGCAATCGAGGGAGTACCGGCAGCAATCGTTGAAGCTGGTTCACCAAGCGTAGATGTTGTATCTGGAGCAACATTGACTTCTGAAGCAATTATGGATGCAGTTCAGAATGCACTTTCAGGAGGATCCTCAGAGGAGCCAGCTGAGGAAGAGCCTGCAGCTGAGGAACCAGACATTGCAAGCATACCAGACGGAACCTACGAGGGAGTAAGTGATGCAGGAATGCATGCAGGTCTTAAGGTAGCCGTTACAGTTGAAGGTGGAAAGATCACTAAGGTTGAAGTTTTGGCTCATGACGAGACACCTGGAATCTCAGACCCGGCAATCGAGGGAGTTCCAGCGGCAATCGTTGAGGCAAACAGCACAATGGTTGATGTAGTGTCAGGAGCCACCTACACATCAGATGCCATAATGGAAGCAGCAAGATTTGCCCTTATGGAAGGTGCAGCAAGCGGAAATTCCGGAGCGGCAGACGGTCCTGTAACATATGTTGACGGAACCTACGAGGGTGTAAGCGATGCAGGAATGCACGCAGGACTTAAGGTTTCAGTGACGGTTGAAGGCGGAATCATAACAAACGTTGAGGTAGTGGCTCACGAAGAGACACCAGGAATATCAGACCCGGCAATCGAGGGAGTTCCAGCGGCCATTGTTGAGGCGAATTCACCAAATGTTGATGTAGTGTCAGGAGCCACCTACACATCAGATGCAATAATCGAAGCTGTCAGCCTGGCTCTTGAGGGAGCTGTTGCAGAAGCCGGAGCAGCACCTGCAGCGGAGTACACTGACGGAACCTACGAGGGAGTAAGCGATGCAGGAATGCACGCAGGCCTTAAGGTTTCAGTGACGGTTGAAGGCGGAAAAATAACAAACGTTGAGGTAGTGGCTCACGAAGAGACACCAGGAATATCAGACCCGGCAATCGAGGGAGTTCCTGCAGCGATCGTTGCAGCAAACTCAACAGAGGTTGACGTTGTATCAGGAGCCACCTACACATCAGATGCAATAATTGAAGCTGTTGGATTTGCACTTGAGGGAGCCCGATAATCTAAACAATAAATAAAGAAAAAGAGGCTATATCACAGATAATGTGGTATAGCCTCTTTTAAAAAATCACTTAAGACCCTTGTACATGGTAATTTCCTTGCTGATCACCAGGTCCTTGGTCTTTTCACCGTAGTTGGCAAAATGCTCGGTGGTGGTGTGGTACTTGAAGTCATCTTCCGACTTGTACTTCTCATAGAGGAAGACCTTGTTTCCAGCCATTGAAGCCTCGTAATTCAGGCATCCCGGCTCAGCCAGGCTCTTCTCGGAATTCTCCTTGATAAGCTGGATGAACTCATCCATCCTTTCAGGCCTGATCTCATACCTTACGGTTATTACATGTGCGCTCATGACAAAACCCCTTTCCTTATCTACTATTATATAAAATCCATCGGAATAAATCCTCATCATTAATCGACCCATCTGCTATTCCAAATCCAAGTTTAATTAAATCGGCATCTGTGCAATTTAATTTGATTCCATTAATTTCAAGAAAAACAAGCATTGCTAGAACTCCTATTTTCTTATTACCATCTGTAAAGGGATGATTATTAATAAGAAAATAGCATAACTTTGCAGCTTTATCATTTGGCCAATTCCTCAAAAGCATCCATATACTTTGTGATTAGCTTTTCGGCAACTATATCAATATCTTGATCTTCAGCAGTCTCGTACTTTGAAATTTGACTGTATTCAATCAATATATATCTAGGTTTATTGTTTTTCATAATTACAGCTGATCCGTTCTTATCAACCATTCTTGCAACTTTTGAGAAGTTCTGATTGGCTTCGGTTATTGAAACTAGATTCTTAAGATTTACCTTCATGAAATTCAACTCCTTTCTAATAATATTATACCCAAAATATAGGATAAAAACAACCTATATCGAGGGGTGGATTTCACTGCGTTTTTCTACTTTCTCCATTTCGACTTCATCTCAATTGTCATCCACCCGAAATACTGATAAACTATACACATTACCATAAAAGGAGCTGATGATAATGGAAATCAAAAGATATGAGGGAACAGGACGAATGAGCAAGGCGGTTGTACATAATGGGACAGTCTATCTGTGCGGACAGACTGCCGGTTCGGATTCCCTGGATGTAAAGGAGCAGACTGCAGGGGTACTCCTTAAGATAGAGGAGCTCCTTAACAAGTACGGTTCAGACAAGAACCACATCCTTTCAGCGATAATCTACCTGAAGGATATAGGCCTTTTCAAGGATATGAACCAGGTTTGGGATGCCTGGGTGGAGGATGGACACGAGCCAGCCAGGGCATGTGTTGAGGCAAAGATGGCAGCAGAGAACATCCTTGTTGAGATTTCAATAGTAGCAGCTGAGAAAGAGCAGGATAAGGGGATATTCTAGGGAAAATCTATCCAGGGGGACTGTCCCCCTGGATAGTTTGGGGAGAATGATTATGAAGAAGATATTATTGATAACCATGGGTGAGAATACAGGAAGGGCCCTAAGTGAACAGCTAGATGACCTTTATGGCAGCATGCTCCAGGTAACCTGCCATCTCCTTGAAGACCTGCCAGTGCCTGAAGATGGCTATGACCTTGTGGTATTCAGCAGCAACTATGTCAGGGACCGGGCAAGCAGGTCCTTTAGCGAGAACATCAGCTACATAGTTGCCCATAGGGTTGTCAACCACAAGAACATCAGGGACCTGATAAGCCTTGAAAGGGGCTTGGAGGTTCTCTTTGTAAACGATGGATACGAGTCAGCCACCGAGGCTATCCAGCAGCTGCAGGATCTGGGTCTTGACCATATCAAGTACTACCCATATTATCCTGGGATTCAAAAGTATCCCAGGGTTTCAACCATTGTGACACCAGGTGAAAATCAGCTGTCCCCCTATGGTGCTTCAGATTCAATAGATATAGGTTCAAGGATTCTTGGGCTGTCCACAATTTTTGAGATCAACAATACTCTCTTTGGGAATCAGATTTCAAATCATGCCATAGCTGAAAGCTACCTCAAGGACATTGTGGAGATCTCAAAATCAATAGACAAGGCCGGCAAGGAAACCAGCGAGATCAAGGATATACTCGAGAAGATCACAAACAGTCTTGAGTTTGGGGTGGCTTTCATTGACAGTCAGGGAATCATCCGAAGCATCAACAGCAGATTTGAAAAGATGCTGCAAATAAAAAGGATGGATGTCCTTAACAAAAGAGCATCAGACATCGAGGGAATTAACAGGATAGTGGAATCAGGTGAAAACAGCTATGATACAAGGGTGGGAAGCAAGAACATCCATCTGGAGATGAAGGAGGTGACCTACCAGAACAGGGTGGGTCAGCTTGTTAAGGCTTACTATGACCAGGCGGGATCCTCAATGAAAGCACTGTATGAGAACAACAGGAACCTGCATGATTTTGACGACTACTACACCCTAGAACCAGAGGTTCTGGGAATGCTTGAAAAAGCCAGAAAATATGCCTCCACAGACGGTACGATCCTTATCCATGGAGAAAATGGAACTGGGAAGGAAATCCTCGCCCAGGCCATCCACAAGAACTCCCCCAGAAGGGACAAGGGCTTTGTGCCCATCAACATTGCCGCCATATCCTCAAACCTTGTGGAGAGTGAGCTCTTCGGCTACGAGGAGGGTACCTTCACAGGTGCCCTAAAGGGAGGTCGGGAAGGCTTGTTCCAGGTTGCGGATGGAGGGACCCTCTTCATAGATGAAATTGGAGATACCCCCTTGGATATACAGGCCAAGCTCCTGAGGGCCCTGGAGGAAAAGCGGATAAGAAGGGTTGGAGGCAGCAGGGAAGAGGCCGTTGATGTAAGGATTATCGCAGCCACCAACAGGAACCTCCTGGAAATGGTAGAGGACGGCAGCTTCAGGCAGGACCTCTTCTTCAGGCTCAACATCCTTCCCCTGGAAACCATTCCCCTTAAGGAAAGGCCAGCTGATGTGGAGCTGCTTCTTAGGATGTTTCTTAACTCCTACATGAAAAGCAGAAGTGTGAAAAACCTCAATGAGATTTTCAACAGCGAGACCCTGGGCATACTCAAGGTCTACAGGTGGATAGGGAATGTAAGGGAGCTGAAAAACCTTACAGAGTACCTGAGCCATATTTACACCGGTGAAAAGATCAGAAGGGACGACCTTCACAGGTATATTCTGGATGATGCCAAGAAAGAAGCACAAGCGGAACCCCTTGAGACCTGGATATTGAAGCAGCTTGAAGTCCACGGCCAGGTGCCGGTTGGCAGAAGGAGATTGCTCAGCCAGGCAACAGAAATCGGCTATGATCTGGGAGAAGGACAGCTAAGAGCCCTTCTGGATGACCTTAAGGAAAGGGGTCTGGTGGAGACCGTCCGCAACAAGGGCATGATCCTAACGGAGAAGGCAAGGAAAAACCAATAAAGCAGGATAACTCCCGCCAACAGTTGGATGACATCCAACACCAGGCGGGTTTGCTTTGGATAGCTTTTTTGTGAAAGCCAGTAAACAGGGGAACTCTCCTTGGAAACAAAATTGGCATGGATATTGCAATAATAAATGGCAGAAAAATAAAAGGAGAGTGATTGTATGGAAAAGAAGGAGCAGGTTAGAAGGAGACCCACGTTATTACAAGGTCTTATACCAATACTATTTATGGTTATAGCGTTGACGGTTGGGGTTGGAGTATTGAAGCTAAGGACAGAGCCCATCATTATACTTTCAGCCTTTGTTGCAGGGATAATCGCCTGGAGACTTGGCTACACCTGGAAGGAAATGCAGGATGGGGTAATCGACAAAATCTCAAGGGCACTACCAGCGACTTTGATTCTGTGGAGTGTTGGACTACTTATTGGATCATGGATGTTTTCAGGAACAGTACCCATGATCATCTACTACGGAGTTGACATAGTAAATCCCCAATACCTGTTGGTGACAGCCTTTATAATTTCAGCGGTACTGTCAACGGTAACGGGAACCTCATGGGGTTCAGCAGGAACAATAGGTGTTGCAATAATGGGTATAGCAGGTGGACTTGGAGTATCACTGCCGGCAACAGCAGGAGCTGTAGTTGCAGGAGCATACTTTGGTGACAAGATATCACCCCTTTCAGATACCACAAACCTTGCACCAATTGCTGCAGGATCAGAGCTTTATGAGCACATCAAGCACATGTTCTGGACTACAATCCCGGCAGCTACAGTATCACTGATCGTCTACTTCATAGTTGGAATGAACTCAGCTGGAGGTGCAAGCACCCCTGATTCTGTTTTGGTTCTTCAGGATCAGCTGAGCCAGATGTTCAACTGGAACATAATCCTGTTCCTACCGGTTGCCTTAATCATTGCAGGGTCTGTTCTCAAGTGGCCAACAATACCTACAATGCTTGGAACAAGTCTTTTCTCAATCCTACTTGGAATGGGAGTTCAGGGCTACACCCTAAAGAATGGTTTCGTTTCCCTGATCCAGGGCTTTAACGTAAGCATGACAGGCTTTGCCGGAGAGGTGGCACCGGCGGTAAACACCCTGATCAACAGAGGTGGAGTCGTGTCGGTTACAACCACCACCGTGCTTATATTCTGTGCTATGGGCTTTGCTGGAATAATTAGTGTATCAGGTATGCTTGATGTGGTCCTTGAGGCCCTTCTTAGCAAGGTCAAGACAACAGCGGGAATCATACTTTCAACAATCGCATCATGTGCAACTGTGGCATTTGTAACAGGAAGCTCATACCTTTCAATCCTTATACCGGGAGAATTGTTCAGGGATGCATATAAAATGAGAAATCTTCATGCAAAGAACCTTTCACGGACACTTGAAGACTCAGGTACTGTGCTGGTACCATTGATTCCATGGTCAGCAGCAGGAGCATATATGACCGCAACCCTTGGAGTGTCAACCATAGAATATCTTCCATGGGCGGTTCTTAACTACATGGGTATAGTGTTTGCAATACTCCTTGCTGTCACGGGAATAGGTATCACAAAGCTTGACGATAGCAAGAAGGAAGACAAGGGGGCAATTGGCAATGCTGTTAATCAAGAAGGTTAATGTGTTCTCACCAGAATCACTGGGAACAAAGGATGTAATGATAATAAATGAGAAAATCATTGAAATAGGTGAAAATCTTGAGCCCATATCAGACAGGATGGAAGTGATAGACGGTTCAGGGAAGACGTTGGTACCGGGCCTTATTGATGGACATGTCCATCTCACTGGAGGTGGAGGAGAGGGAAGCTTCAGGACAAGGGTTCCTGATATAACCCTTTCAAGGCTGATAGAAGGTGGAATAACAACCGTCCTGGGACTTTTGGGAACAGACTCCACAACAAGGAATGTTGAGAACCTTGTGGCAAAGGCCAAGGCCCTGAACGAGGAAGGGATAACCAGCTACGCCCTGACAGGGTCCTATGGCTACCCATCTGTAACCTTGACGGATTCTGTCAAGAAGGACATCACATATATCAATGAGATAATCGGCGTTAAGATTGCAATATCGGACCACAGGGCACCAAGCACCTCCAAGGAGGAGCTGGCAAGGCTTGCCTCCGATGCAAGGGTTGCAGGGATGCTCTCAGGCAAGGCCGGGGTTGTTGTTACCCACATGGGAGAAGGAAAGGGAAGGCTAAAGGCGATCAGGGAGGTCCTTGAGACCTGGGACCTTCCGATGAAGACCTTTATCCCCACACATGTGAACAGGAATGACGAACTGCTGAAGGAAGCTCTGGATTACGCAAGACAAGGGGGAACAATCGACCTTACCTGTGGAATCTATGACGAAAGGACTCCTGGAAAAGTGGTTGCAGAGGCACTGAAAAATGGAGTTCCGGCAGAAAATATAACCATAAGCTCCGACGGGTATGGAAGCTGGAGCAAGTATGACGAGAAGGGAAACCTTCTTAAGATAGGGGTTTCATCCGTTTCTAGCCTATACAATGAGTTGACCGGGACTGTGAAGGCAGGACTCCTAAGCCTTGAGGCTGCGCTGCCCTTCTTTACAACAAATGTTGCAAGAGCCCTTGGTCTTGAAAAGTCAAAGGGCAGAGTTGCCAGGGACATGGATGCAGACCTCCTTATCCTTGATGGTGACCTGAAACTTGATTATGTTATTGCCAGGGGCAAGGTCATGATGAAGGACGGCCAGGTGGTGGTGAGGGGAACCTACGAATAGATGAAAAATAGGGGCGTTGGCCTGTCATTTGACAGGTCCAAGGTCCTTTTTTTATGTATTTTCCTTGTGTGGTAAAACAAAAGGTATTTTGGGTAAGAGACTACTAGCATAAGCAAACAGGAGGGGATTTTGTGTCATATCTTAAGGAAGGAATAAGGATAAGGAACATGGAGGTTAAGAACAGGCTGGTGCTGCCGCCAATGGAAACAGTGTCAGGAAGCGAAAAGGGAGAGGTCAAGGCGGAAACCCTGGACTACTATGACAAGATCACAGGGAGTGGCCACATAGGACTTGTAATTGTTGAGCACACATACATTTCACCGGAAGGAAAAGCAAATGGACGGCAGCTGTCAGCAGCGGAGGATGACAAGATTGAAGGGCTGAGAAAGCTGGCGGATACAATAAAGAACAACGGGAGCAGGGCTTTCATTCAGCTTAGCCATGCCGGGAGCAACGGACCTGAGGATGTCCAGGGGACGGAGTGTGTGGGACCATCACCTGTAATGAATCCCAGGAAGAAGAACAATCTGACGCCACGGGAGCTGACAGTGGATGAAATCAAAGCCCTGGTGGTGAAATTCGCACAGGCGGCAAGAAGAGCCAAGGAGGCGGGCTTTGATGGGGTCGAGATCCACTCAGCCCACGGCTATCTCCTAAATCAGTTCCTGTCGCCCTTGACCAACAAGAGGACAGACCAGTATGGAGGTGACCTTTCAGGCAGGATCCTCTTCCATCGCCAGGTAGTCCAGGCGGTCAGGGAAAAGGTGGGGGAGGACTACCCTGTATTCGTGAGAATAGGAGCCTCGGATAATATGGAAGGCGGGACAACCATAGAGGACAGCAGGGAGGCTGCCAGGGAACTTGTTGCAGCGGGAGTTGACGTGATAGATATAACCGGTGGTATGTGTGGATTTATGGGGCCCGAGTTCACCGGCCAGGGATATTTTTCGGGATGGAGCGAAAGCATAAAGCAGGCAGTCAATGTTCCGGTCATCCTTACAGGAGGGATCACTGAGCCTGAGGCTGCGGAAGGGCTCCTGAAGGAGAAAAAGGCTGACCTGATCGGGGTAGGCCGTGCCATACTGAAGGATCACAACTGGCCAAAAAGAGCAATGGAATAACAAGAAAGGGGACGCACGAGCGTCCCCTTGATCACGTCACCTTAGATTCTTATTATGTAAACGAATAATCTATCGTAAGTTCGGGTATACATAATACGTAAGCAAATTAACAAGTCAAAGGAGAGGTGCTAATGAGTAGATTGTTTAGTTTGGAAGGTAAGGTAGCATTGGTTACAGGAGCATCATCGGGACTTGGCGTTCAGTTTGCGACTGCACTTGCAAGACAGGGTGCGGATGTTGCATTGCTTGCAAGAAGGATAGAGAAGCTTGAAAAGGTAAAGGCAGATATAGAGGAGCTTGGCGTCAAGGCACTTGCAGTTCAGTGTGACGTAACAGAGGTTCAGCAGATAAAGGATGCAGTAAAGGAAGTAAAGGACCATTTCGGCAAGATTGACATTCTTGTAAACAACGCTGGGATTGGCTTTATGGCACCAGCTGAAGACCAGTCAGACGAAGACTGGCTAAGAACTGTTGACATCAACCTAAACGGAGTATACTTCATGGCTAGAGAGGTTGGTAAGATCATGGTCGAGCAGAAGTACGGAAAGATCATCAACATCGGATCAATCCACAGTACGGTTGCAATGCAGGGATCAGCCATATCAGCCTATGGAGCAACCAAGGGTGGAGTGAAGATGCTGACAAAGGCACTGGCTACAGAGTGGGCTAAGTATAATATTACCGTCAACACAATCGGACCCGCATATTTTGAGAGTGAGATGACCCAGGAGGTTGTTAACGACGAGTCATTCAAGACAGTTGCACAAACATACTGTCCTATGGGACGAATCGGTAAGGAAGGCGAGCTTGATGGAGCTGTTGTATACTTTGCATCAGATGCATCTAGCTACACCACCGGCCAGTATCTGGCAGTAGACGGTGGATGGACTGCAATCTAATATCAAGAATAATCTACCCATGGGGACAGTCCCCATGGGTAGATTGTTTTTTTGAAGCAGTTTTAACAATGAATTCTCCTATCAGTGGGTATCTATACAGTACAATAGAAGTTCGGTTTGTTTTATGTTTTGGATGGAGTTGATTGTTATGATGTTCAAGGACAGGGTAGATGCAGGTAGAAGACTTTCCAAGCTTCTAAAGAGATATGCAGTGGAGGATGCGGTTGTCTATGCATTACCAAGGGGAGGAGTGGTTCTTGGTGCCCAGATTGCCAAAGACCTTTCATTGCCTCTTGATATTGTACTTACAAAGAAGATTGGACATCCCAGCAATCCGGAATATGCCATAGGTGCATCCGCCGAGGAAGGAGAGCCCTGGTGCAATCCAAAGGCTATAAAAGACATTGATCCAAAGTGGCTGGAGGATGAAGCGGAAAGGATCAAGGAGGAGCTTAGGAGAAGAAGAGAGGAGTATCCCGCTCCATATATTTCCCCAAAGGATAAGATAGCCATAATTGTAGATGACGGTGTTGCAACCGGCTACACCATAAAGGCAGCAATAAAGGAGATAAGGAGCAAGAAGCCGAAAAGACTTGTCCTTGCGGTACCGGTAGTTCCATCGGACACGGCAAGGGATCTTGACAGGATGGTTGATGACCTCCAGTGCATAGCAAGGGAATACTTCTTCCTGGGTGCGGTGGGAGCATATTACGACAATTTTCCACAGATTCAGGATGAAGAGGTAATAGAGCTTTTGGAAGCAGCGAATAAGCAAAAAGTTTAGGCAAGGGAGAGAATCTCTTGCTTTTCTTTTGTCATAAATTGGCCTAAAATAATCTTTTGCAATGAATTTGATAACAATTTGACAAAGAAAAGGGTATAAATATTATGGGAAAACATCCCAGGGAAACTATAGGGTTGGTTGTTGTTGATGCGTGGAGGTGCATTGAAGTGAAGGAAGGATATATTGAAGGTGCAAAGGGAAGGCTTTGGTATTCAGTCTACGGGGAGGACAGGAAAGGGACGCCGTTACTGGTGGTTCATGGAGGGCCCGGATTTCTATCCATGCCCCAGGTCTTAAGTGACCTAGCAGATGAAAGGCCTGTTTATTTCTACGACCAGCTGGGATGTGGCAAGTCAGACAAGGCAAAGGATATGGACGATTATTCTGTGGAATATTACACCAAGGAGCTGGATGATGTAATTGAGGGGTTGGAACTGTCTGAAGTTATACTTTTTGGTCACTCATGGGGAGCTGGACTGGTCTGTTCCCACATGCTAGAGAATAAGCCCGAAGGTGTCAAGGCTCTGATACTTTCGTCTCCATACTTAAGTACACCAATATGGGAAGAGGATATGAAGAAGCTGGTATCCAAATTGCCGGAGCCAATGGTAGAAATAATTAGGAAGGCAGAAAGTGATCATGAGTATGGGGAAGATTATTTTGGAGTAATGATGGAGTTCTACAAGAGACACATGTATACCCATACACCATTCCCTGGGTACCTGATGGAGGCAATTGGAGCAATAAATCAGGAATTGTACGGCGTTATGTGGGGACCAAGTGACCTTGAGCTTACAGGAAAGCTGAGAAGCTTTGACCTTTCCCCAAGACTTGGCGAGATTACTGTACCGGTACTTTTAATTTGTGGAGATAGGGATGAAATGGATGTAAGGACATTAAGGGACTTCCAGATGGCAATGTCCAAGGGACAGATGGCGGTTATCCCAGATGCAGGTCATATGAACCATCTTGAAAAGCCTGATATATTCAAGGCCGTTGTCAGGGACTTTCTGGATTAGGATCTATAAATCAATGAGGAGTACACAAGGTGGTACTCCTTTTTCTGTGGGTGACCTTCTATGTTTGCCAGACACCCAAGTCATATGTGAATTGTCTTATACCCCCCAACAGTATTTGACTTAAATCTATTAAAGTATTATTATTAATGTACCAATGAAAAATCAAGGAGAAAATAATGGACATAATAAAACTAGTAGCGGTATTTGCAATAATCGTAGTTGTAATGAGGATGAACAAGCCTCTGTATATATCAGTGACAGTGGGCTCAATCGCCACAGCGCTTCTTTATGGAGTAGGATCAGCGGAGCTGCTAAATGTCTTAAGGAATGGAGTATTTGGAAGGACAACAATAACCCTGGTGCTTGCATTCTATTCCATAACATTCCTGCAGAGGATGCTTGAAAAGAGGGGACACCTTATTCAGGCAGAAAGGTCCCTTACAAACATTTTCAACTCAAGAAGGGTCAACGCAATGATCGCCCCCTTCATAATAGGATTGCTGCCATCAGCAGGGGCTGTCTTGATCGCTTCGCCCATTGTGGACAAGGCAGCTGGGGATGACCTTACCCAGGAGGAAAAGACCTTTGTAACCTCCTTCTACAGGCATATTTCAGAAGCCTTCCTTCCCACCTATGCATCCATAATACTTGCTGTGAATCTTAGTGGAATCAAGATGACAAGCTTTATCCTTGGGATGCTTCCCATGATTCTCATACTGTTTATTCTGGGCTATGTCTTTTATGTAAGGAAGATACCCAAGGTGGAGAAAAGACTTGAGGGGGTGGACCGCGGCTATGAATGGAAAAGGTTGATTGAGGCACTGTGGACCATTATCCTCACAATAGTCATTATCCTTGTGCTGGGAGTCCCTGTGCACCTAAGTGTGATCCCGGTTATAATTCTCTCCTATATAATCAACAGGTTCAAGTACAGGGAAATCAAATCCATGTTCTACACAGCCTTTGAAAAAAAGCTGATAATGACAACAGTGGTGATCATGGTTTTCAAGGAGCTTTTAATAGAGACAGGAGTAATAGAGAATCTGCCGGACTACTTTGCAGCCCTGGCAGTTCCACCGGTTGTAATATTCGGACTTATTTTCTTCTTCGGAACCCTGGTGGCGGGATCCCAGGCAATGATTGCACTGGCCCTTCCAATAGCTATTGCAACAATACCATCTGGGGGACTGAGCCTTGTGGTATTCCTGATGTCAATCAACTACATCGCAATGCAGATATCACCTACACACATTTGCCTTGCAATAATAACAGAGGAGCACGGGACATCCTTCCTCTCCCTTGTGAGAAAGACAATGCCGGTGCTGGTATCCTTTGTGCTGATAGCATAAGCCTACAGCTACCTGCTATACACTCTTATGTAAAAAGCAGTGGAAAATTTTCCACTGCTTTTTGCTAACAACCAATCACTAGATTATTCGACTAGACTCAGATACCCTGTCAATGAAATATATCAAAATCAAAGTTTTTGGATACCTCTATTGCTGGGCACTTATGACTATAAGGTTTTCAGTTGTGAATTGTGAGTTGTGAACTGAGAATTGTCACTGCAGGTTGTATTGGCTCCGCAGGTCTTGCTGTAGGGGCAGCCCGAGCACTTGACCCCATTCTTCCTGTCCCTTGATATTTTCAGAAGGGACAAGCCTACAACCGTCGCTATCATAATCAATACTATTATACGTCCAATCAACCTAGGCAGCATCCTCAAAGAACACCCCTCCTAAAAGGCAAGTTAACCCTGGCCAACAATTCATATTCTATTTTGTGGCTGGGATATGTCAATACTTTTTCTGAAATAAGAATTATGAGCATTTACCATGTTTGGACATGGTAAATTGAGATTAATATATTGAACAAATAAATTTTTTGATAAACTTGTTTAAAATTTAACATGATATGGTATAATATGATTGTGGAATAATTAACAAACAAAAGGAGAGATATTATGGCAAGATTATTTAGCTTGGAAGGTAAGGTAGCACTGGTAACGGGAGCATCCTCAGGACTTGGAGTACAGTTTGCAACTGCACTTGCAAAGCAGGGAGCGGATGTTGCACTTCTTGCAAGAAGAAAGGAAAAGCTTGAAAAGGTAAAAGCTGACCTTGAGGCACTTGGAGTAAAGGCATTGGCGGTTGAATGCGACGTGACGGATGTCAAGCAGATCAAGGATGCCGTAAAGGAAGTTAAGGACCATTTCGGCAAGATTGATATATTGGTAAACAACGCAGGAATTGGCTTTATGGCACCTGCTGAGGAACAATCAGATGAAGACTGGCTGAAGACAGTTGACATTAACCTTAACGGAGTTTACTTTGTTGCCAGGGAAGTTGGTAAGATAATGGTTGAGCAGAAGTACGGAAAAGTAATAAACATCGGCTCAATTCATAGCACGGCAGCGATGATGGGGTCTGGAATTTCAGCCTATGCTGCAACCAAGGGTGGAGTCAAGATGTTGACCAAGGCTCTTGCCACAGAATGGGCTCAATACAATATAACAGTAAATACAATCGGCCCTGCTTACTTTGCCAGCGAAATGACTCAGGATGTAGTATCGGACAAGTCATTCGAAGCTGTTGTAAAGACCTACTGCCCAATGGGAAGGATAGGGCAGGAAGGGGAGCTTGATGGGGCCATAGTCTACTTCGCATCTGACGCATCAAGCTACACCACTGGCCAGTACCTTGCAGTTGACGGAGGCTGGACAGCAATCTAATAGAATCAGTATGGAATCGAAATGAGGCCATAGCTTATTATCAAGCTATAGCCTCATTTTTGCTTATTAGATTTTACCTTTAACATGATTTATCGTCATCTCGACCTTGTGGAGACATCTTTCTTCTTAACATTATTCATTATTCACTGTACAATGTTCATTGCATTTTACAGTTCCTTGATAAGTTCGGCATAGACCTCACATGCCTCGACAATCTTATCAACAGCACATCTTTCATCCCTCATATGGGCAAGCTTGTACTCCCCGGGCCCAAAGCCGATTGTGGGAACGCCCATTGAAATGGGGGTGATGGCGTTTGTCCCGAAATCCCAGAAGTCAAAACCTTTAGGCTCCTCATTGTATATATTTGAATAGGCCCTTATTAGTGACTGTGTCAGCTGGTGATCCTTCTGGATCTTCCATGGATCGTGCATAGGCTGGTAGACAAGGTCCTTGCCCTTCCAGGTTGTGTGATAGAGGGTCCCAACCTCCCAGGAGGCATCCTTGCCCTGGATCAGCCTGTCCATCTCCTCCTCCACCTGGTCCAGGGTCTCCCCGAGAACCAGTCTTCTGTCCAGGTAGATTGCACATTCGCTTGGAACCGCATTAAGGGATGCGCTGACGCTTGATATGTCAGAGAGGACAACCGTTCCGTGGGGCTCGTTTTCCTTATACAGGGACTTGTTCAGTTCATCAACCCTGGTTATTATTTCAGCCATTTCATAGACTGCATTGACTCCCTTCTCCGGTGCAGACCCGTGGGCTGAGACACCGTGGGTCCTGATCCTGATCTGGGCCTTTCCCTTGTGGCCAAGGGTGATGACATTGTCACTTGGCTCGCATATGATACAGTAGTCAGGCTTAAGGTCAAGCTCCTTGTACAGGTGCTTCAGGTTCTCACCGTCGCAGAACTCCTCGCAGACGGTCCCTGTCACATAGACAGTCTTGCCCTCGAGGTAGCCCAGGTCCCTTGCCCTGGCAGCTGCATAAACACTTGCTCCAAGGGCGGACTTCATATCCACGCTGCCACGTCCCCAAAGATAGCCCTCCTGGATATCGCCTGAGAAGGGAGGGTACTTCCATTCATCGGGATCATTAACCTGTACCGTGTCCATATGGCTGTCAAAGTGGAGGATCTTTGGCCCGTCCCCAATCCTTCCAACAACATTTCCCGTTGAATCTATGAAGACCTCATCATAGCCAAGCTTCTCCATCTCCTCCTTTACAAGGTTTGCGTAATCTCCTTCCTGGTCTGTGTAGCTTCTGGTCTGAACAGACCTTTGCACAAATGCTATTAGTTCCTGATCTTTATTCATTTCGAACATCATCCTTTCTTTATGTCTATTTATTTGTCATCCCAACTAAAATTCCCTCTCAAGCATCATCTTCATCTTGACCATATTCTCCTCATTGGGCTCAAGAAGGTACATGTTCTGTATGATCCTCTTGACCCTGCTTGGCTTGTCGCTTAGGACAACGATCCTATCCCCAAGTCTTATGGCCTCATCAAGGTCATGGGTCACAAGGACACATGACCGGTTCTCCATATCCATCAGTTCCCTGAAAAAGTCCATTATGACCTTCTTGTTTGAGATATCAATGGAGGAGAAGGGTTCATCCATAAGAAGGAGG
>Ga0334895_1002102_pt1 | contig 17873 bp, 17 predicted proteins | sample GraSluR3_MG_7_FD_207229 | JGI IMG/M metagenome (GOLD analysis project Ga0334895, IMG submission 207229) | Sludge microbial communities from methane-producing bioreactor in Wageningen University, Netherlands - Granular Sludge_31_05-R3 | ecosystem: Engineered > Bioreactor > Anaerobic >... | reverse complement strand
CACATGTTGAACCGCTCGATCAAATCCAGGTGTCTTTAAATCATCGACTGACAATGTTAGTTCTACCACCCCATCTACTTCTTTCATTGTTAATTCAGTAACTTTGAAATTCTTTCTTCTCAAGGTTGTCAGAACCCGAATTACCGAATCCATGCCACTGACCACTTTTAAGCTTACTTTTCTACTCATGTTCCTTTCTCCTCCCAAATTTCATTGCTTGTATAAAAAAACCTCTCATCTCTACACACATGACAAATTCATGTGTACAGGGACGAAAGGTCTTTCGCGGTACCACCCTATTTGCGGTTATCAACCGCCTCTCATCAAGTCATAGGATAAACCCATTAACTCTATCCCAATAACGCGGGCTACGTTCTCATCTACTTGCCATGCTTTCGATTCGACAGCTCAAGAGGGATCATCTAACATCCTCGCTTCACCGATTTTCACCACCCATCGGCTCTCTGTATCTGCTTTGCGGACATTTTTCTCTCTATCACGGCTTTTCTGCTTGTGTAGAATTATACCCATTGCTTTTCCAATTGTCAATGATTTTATAAAAGTTATCCTTGACAAAATAAAATCTCCCCTTTAGAATATGTACAAGTTTATTCCATTCCTTTGACAGAGACAGGTGCAATGAACCTTTGCTTTTAGAGAGCCGGTGTTGGTGAAATCCGGCAGCAATGACATGGCACATATCACTCTTGAGGAGAACTTCTGAATTTAGTAAGATTTTCCGGCTGATCTCGTTACTGATCATGGTTTGCAAGAACCTAACAAGGGGCTCTTCGGAGCAATTAGAGTGGTACCGCGGATTTTCCGTCTCTTTCAAGAGGCGGTTTTTTATATTTAGGAGGTATAAAATGAGTTTATCTGAGTCAACAGACAACACTTTCAATCCAGAAACTATATTGGCAGATATCCAAAAAGCCAGCAAGAACTTATCTAAAATCATCAACAAGACCGAGCTGATTTACAGTGATTTTTTCAGCAAGGAATGCCGAAACAAAGTTTATCTTAAACCAGAAAATCTACAATTCACTGGTTCCTTCAAAATTCGGGGAGCTTACAACAAAATCGTCAACTTGCCTGAATCCGTCAAAAAGAATGGCATCGTGGCATCTTCAGCAGGCAATCATGCGCAAGGCGTTGCTTACTCGGCCAAATCTTTAGGCATTTCATCAAAGATTGTTATGCCCGTGGTGACACCTCTCATAAAAATCGAAGCCACCAAAAAGCACGGATCTGAAGTCATCATTCACGGGGATATTTATGATGATGCTTACAACAAAGCACTAGAAATCGCAAAAGAAGAAGGTCGAGAATTCATTCATCCTTTCAATGACTATGATGTCATTTGTGGACAAGGTACCATTGGATACGAAATCATCGAAGAATTGAAAGACGTCGATGAAATATTGGTTCCTATTGGTGGCGGGGGTCTGATCGCTGGGATTGCCATGGCAGTAAAATCAATCAATCCCAACATTCGGGTCATCGGAGTGGAGCCTGAAGGCGCTATGACCATGAAGAACTCTCTGGATCAAGACCATGTCTGCGAACTCACTCAAATTCGAACCTCTGCAGAGGGGGTGGCCGTCAAAAAGCCTGGAGATCTGAATTTTGAAATTGCCAAATGCTTTGTCGATGGCATTATCACTGTTTCTGAACAAGAAATCATGGAAGCTCTTCTTATGCTCATCGAAAAGCACAAACTAATTGCAGAAACAGCTGGCGTATTAACATTAGCAGCTCTAAAAAAATTGACTGTAACCAACAAAAACATTGTGAGCGTCATCAGTGGCGGCAACATCGATGTGGTCACCATCTCGTCCATGATCAACAAAGGTTTGATCTCAAGAGGTCGTATCTTTTGTTTCACTGTTGATTTGCCAGATGTACCTGGTCAATTGCTCAAGATTTCACAGATTTTGGCAGATTTGAAAGCCAATGTCATCAAGTTGGATCACAATCAGTTCAAAGCTATGGATCGTTACGAAAACGTCCAATTAGAAGTTACTGCTGAAACCAACGGACACCAACACATTGCAGAAATCATTACCACCCTTCATCAAAACGGCTTTCACATTAACCGAGTCTATTAATATTAGTGCCCTTAAAGAAACCCCCCTCGGATAGTTATCCGAGGGGGGTTGATTTAGATTTAATTTTATAGAGGTCTTACGTCTTCTGCTTGAGGACCTTTTGCTCCCTCAACCACGTTGAACTCAACTTGCTCGCCTTCTTCTAAAGTTTTGAAGTTTGGCTTGTCGATTTTTGAATAATGCACGAACACATCATTGCCTTCTTCGCTTGTGATAAAACCAAAACCTTTTTGTGAATCAAACCATTTTACTGTTCCTTTAGTCATTTAAATGTTTCCTCCGAAAAATTATTCCTTTAACCAATGCTCTTCGTACTGCGAAAAAACCTGTTCTGCATAATTCATGAACCAAACTTTTCTTAAATACAAATCATATTATTTAAAGGTACCGCTTACATTATAAACAAAAAACCGTTAAATCGCAACCCTTTTTGGATAATTGGGCTGTTTTTTTGAATCTGCATTTTTTTATTGACAGGCTCTTTGGCTTTTGTTATGATTGTAATACATTATGGGCGTATAGCTCAGCTGGGAGAGCACCTGCCTTACAAGCAGGGGGTCATAGGTTCGAGCCCTGTTACGCCCACCAAAAAACTGTCATTTGAGAATGACAGTTTTTCTTTTGCTATATTTTAATGGTTTTCCATTTGCCTCTCATGAAAATTACCCCAAAAACAATGCCTCTCACAATAAAATCTAGCGCCATGGCTGCCCAAGCACCTACAAGACCATATCCCAGAGGAACCACCAAAATATACCCGATCCCTACTCGAATGATCCAAGAACTTAAAGCCGTCACCCACAATACTGTTTTCGTATCTCCTGCCCCTCTCAACGCTCCAGAAAAAACCATCGTAGCCGCCAAAAATGGCTGAGAAATAGCCACGATTCTTAAGCATTGCACGGCATAATGAATGATCACTTCATCTCGTGTGAAGATTAGAACAAAGTATCTGGGAAAGAAGAAAAACAGGATGCCAAAAAAACTCATCACTCCAACCGCCATTTTAGCCGCTGTAATTCCTCCCAACATGGCATTCTCAGGTTCTTTGCTGCCCAAATATTGCCCTACCAAGGTTGTTGCAGCCAAAGCAAAGCCCCACGCTGGCATAAATGAGAAAGACTCGGAAGTCATGGAGATCTTGTGAGCGGCAATCATGATCGTCCCCAACTCTGCAATAATCCTAAAAAATGACAACTGGGCAAGGCGCATCAACATTTGTTCTGCCGCTGCCGGGAATCCTACCTTGAGAATCCTTTTGATCAAATCTTTATCTATTTTTATCTTTTTAGTCAAAGGAATGCGATACTTCCCTTTCTTTCTGAAGATGACATAAATCATCAAAATAGCAGCAATCCATCTGCTTAGACTCGTAGCAATAGCAGCTCCACTGACTCCCAAGCCCGCTCCATAAATATTGATCGACAAACTCTCGCCCGCTGCAGATCCACCAAGCTGAATGACTCTAGTGGGGAAAATCAAAAAAAAGTTCCCTAAAATATTCACCACATTGGAAAGCCCGTTGACCAGCATAGGTGTTTTTGTATCCCCAGCCCCCCTTAAAGCACCGGACATGATCATTGCGACAATCATGCCTGGCAATCCCAATAAAGCAATATAAAGGTATTGTTGAGCATATGGCAACACATCCGGCTCCGCTCCCATCCAAACCACAATGTGGTCTGATAGCAAAAGCATCACCATAGTAAATCCAATAGCTGAGAGCATACTCATGTAGAAAGATTGTTTAATTGTCTCTTGAGCATCCTTATGATTGCCTGCTCCAATAAATCGAGCTACCAAAGCAGTGGTCCCCACGCTGATAGCTGCAAAAAAAGCCATCATTACCATCATAGGATTATCTGACAAACTCACTGCCGCTATGGCAATGCCGCCTATCGCTCCTACCATTGCTGTGTCAGCCACTCCCAACATCGTTTGCATCAGCATTTCCACAATCGCAGGTAAAGCCAATTTCAATGTTGTTTTACGCATTTCACTTCTAGTTTTTATTTCGTTCATGTCAAACCTCACTTGCCATAGCTTTAAAGCCTGTTCGTTTTATCCTACTGTTACTATTAATTGAAGAATTTCGATTCTTTTTTCAATCTATTGACAGAATCCTACAAAAGTCATATACTCAACTTGCAAGAGGGAGTAACCGCCCTGAAAAGGGAGCCAAAATCGTCAATACGGAATGAACTTCCCGGTTTTGGCAGCTAGCTCGCCAGGTGAGACTCTGCAAATAGTTGTGATGCAACTGTTTGTCAGGGTTTTTTTGTTTCCATAATCATTCTATCACGTTGAAAGGATTTTTGTAATGGATGCTTTTATTAACAATTTATTGATTGATTTATCTTTATTGCCATTGTTTGCAGTTTTTGTTGTTTCATTGTATGTTTTAAGCAGAGGAGCTGATATTCTCATCGACAATGCGGTGATCCTTTCGATTCGGTGGGGCATTCCTAAAATCATTGTGGGTGCCACCATCGTTTCTTTAGGCACAACCTTGCCCGAAGCTACGGTTTCAGTATTTGCCGCTATGAAAGGAAATCCCGATCTTGCCTTGGGTAACGCGGTTGGCTCCATTATTGCTAACACTGGTTTGATTGTAGGGATTGCCGCCATGTTAGGGGAACTGCCTGTTGATCAAAAAACCATCAATCGCCAAGGCGTGATCCAACTATATTCAGGCGTTTTACTAGTCATCATCAGTTTACCTATCTTTTCCCAATCACCCTTTGGAACACTTCATCAATGGATGGGATGGGTCTTGACAGGAATGCTGGTGGTTTATATCTATTTTTCCATCAGATGGTCCAAATTAGGGATTGATCCCACAGAAGTAACGCCGAAACCTTCGAGACGGGAGCCCTTTAAGAAACAGATTTTTCTTCTAATTTTGGGAATGGTCATGGTGATTCTTGCTTCAAAAGTACTGATCCCAACCGTAGAGATTTCCGCTATTAGACTTGGCATTCCCCAAGGGATCATCGCGGCTACCCTAGTGGCATTTGGAACCAGCCTGCCAGAATTGATCACCGCCATTACAGCAGTAAGAAAAGGTCATGGTGAATTGGCTGTGGGAAATATCATCGGTGCAGACATTTTAAATGTTTTGTTTGTTGTGGGCCTATCTGCTGCCGTTACCAAAGGTGGGTTGCCCGTTCCTTTGGAGTTTTACAAACTTCAATTCCCAACAATGATTCTAATTCTTGTCTTATTCCGAATCTTCGCCAAAAGCAAAGATCATCGCATTTCCAAAAAAGAAGGTTTGTTATTGGCTTCTTTGTATTTTATCTATCTGTTACTTAGCTTCTTTTGGCTCTAGCTATATGGACATGAAAAAACGGCAACCGACCATCGTTTGCCGTTTTTTCATATGGTGACCCATCGGCGACTCGAACGCCGGACACCCTGATTAAAAGTCAGGTGCTCTACCTGCTGAGCTAATGGGTCAGAGTGGTCTTTTTGTCGCTATGACATAATACTACACAGGCTATTTCCTTGTCAAGGAAATAGCCTCATGTTTTAGAATAACTCTTTTCTCATAAACGTCTCACTTCTTTTTGGACCAACAGACACAATATCTGCTGGAACTCCTAATAAAGACTCTATCTTTTCCACATAAGCTTTTGCATTTTCAGGAAGTTCTTCATAATTTTCTGCTTTCAAAACATCTTCCAACTGCCAGCCTGGCATCTCAATATAGACGGGTTCACATCGACCAAGCACTTCCAGACTTGCAGGAAAATAGTCGATTTCTTCGCCATCTAAACGGTAAGCCACGCAAATTTTTAATGAATCAAGGCCAGATAGTGTATCCAGTTTAGTCAAAGCGATAGATGACAGTCCGTTGATTTGGGCTGAGTATTTCAACATCACCATATCCAACCACCCGCATCTTCTGGCTCTTCCGGTTGTTGTACCATATTCAAACCCTTTCTCTCGGATCCATTCACCCGTGGCATCATTTAGTTCGGTGACAAAGGGTCCCATTCCTACACGTGTTGTATAAGCCTTCACCACTCCTAACGCCTTTTCAAGTTGATAAGGACTGATTCCTGCTCCTACTGCAATGCCACCTGTAGTCGGATGTGAAGAAGTTACATAAGGATAAGTGCCATAATCAATATCCAACAAGGTCCCTTGTGCTCCTTCAAAAAGAATTTTCTTTCCCTCAGCCACTGCTTCTCGCATGATGACATTAATGTCAGCAACGTATTGCCATATCTGTCTCATATAGGACATATAATTGGTTACCATTTCATTTTCATCCAATGGTTGACTGCCATAATACTTGGTGATTAAATCATTCTTTTTCCCAATATTGTATCTTAGTTTTTTCTCAAAAGCTTCTTGGTTTGAGAAATCACACATTCTCAATCCGCTTCTTTCAACTTTATCTCTATAACAAGGTCCAATGCCTTTGATGGTGGTTCCAATTCTGTCTTCTCCACGGTCTTCTTCTTCCAATCGATCAATTTCAACGTGGTAGGGAAAAATAATATGGGCTCGATCTGACAAGATCAAATTGTCTACTGAAATATTTAAATCCTTTAAATATTTGATCTCTCTAACAAGGGATTCAGGATTCACCACTACCCCATTTCCTATGATGCAAGGTTTCCCTTCATTTAGGATTCCTGATGGGATCAAATGCAACTTATATTGTTGATTATCTATTTCAACTGTGTGACCTGCATTGTCACCACCTTGGTATCTGACAACATAATCTGCTTTTTTAGCTAAATAATCTGTGATTTTCCCTTTTCCTTCATCGCCCCACTGAGCGCCAAGAATAACTACATTTGACATTTTATCCTCCTACACCTCTCCAGTGCTTTTTAACAATCCTTTTCTAAATGCTCACATATCAAAAATAGGGTTTATCAAAACCCACTTCATATTAACAGAATCAATCTTGATAGTCAACGATATGACGAATAGTTTTTAGGCGAAAGATGTTTTCATTCGTTTATTTGTCTGCGTATTCTAATTTTGATATGATTATTTATTCATTTTATTGCTAATTATGCTTTATTGCCCCTCTCCTTCACTACTAGTCCCTTGCATTAAGAACATCTCTTTAATTATATTTCTTTTCTGTAACAACTAGTTGTTCCAGCAATTGTGCGCCATAACGTTTTTTTGTGCAACTTAGTTTTGTTTGTTTTCAAGATATCGCACGGCGCTTTTATTTATTATCTATTTTATTTGTGTAATTATTTTTAAGACAACTGTATTTTTAACTTGCATATTTATTAGGCATGATATACAATTAAATACAAATTTTATCCTAAATAAAACATTTAGGGAGGGAGGAATTATGAAAAAAAGAATTTTTAGCTTAGTACTTGTTGCAATACTTCTTGCATCCACACTGTTGTCCGGATGTGGTTCCGGAAATGATCAACCTTCTGGCGGTGGCGCTGATGATGTGATCAAGTTTGGTGTTATCGGACCCATTACTGGAGATTACAGCCAATACGGCGGTTCCGTTGAAGAAGGCTCCAAGCTTGCCGCAGAAGAAATCAACGCTGCTGGCGGCATTGATGGCACTATGATCGAGATCGTTGCCTACGACTCTAAAGGCGATGGAACAGAGGCCGTCAACGCCTACAACAGACTTAGAGATCAAGACGGAATCACTGCTCTTATCGGAGCTACATTCAGTGGTGAAACCCTTGCCATTAAGGAAATCGTCATTGAAGATGGCATGCCCGTTTTAACACCAACAGCTACCAACGAACAAGTGACTTTGAATGCACCTAATGTCTTCCGTGCTTGTTATCTTGACCCGCAACAAGGCTCCACAGCCGCCATTTTCTCTATGGATACTTTGGGTGCTACAAAAGCCGCGGTGCTTTACAACACAGAAGACCCTTATTCGGAAGGGTTAGCCGTTGCTTTTAGAGATACCTTCGCACAAAATGGCACTGTGACTAATTATGAAGGCTACACAGTGAACGACATGGATTTTAGATCCATCCTTACCGTTATCCAAGCACAAGGCCCCGATGTCATTTTCTTGCCGGATTACACCGCAAAAGTCGGAGTCATCCTAGATCAAATCGATGAACTGAACATGGATGTGATTTGCATCGGAGGAGATGGCTGGGACGGTATTGAAACAGATTACGCCGAAGTGGCAGAAGGTCACTACTTTGTCAATCATTATGCCAAGTCTGATCCTTCCGATCTTGTTCAAAACTTCATCTCTGCTTATGAGGCAAAATGGGGCAAAACACCAAACGCTCTTGCCGCTTTAGGCTATGACGCAACCTTCATCATGGTTGAAGCCATAAAAAGTGCAGGATCTACTGATGCCGAGGCAATTGTTACTGCATTGGCGGCAACAGATATGGATGCTGTTACTGGTCACATTACTTTTGATGCCAATGGCGATCCTCAGAAAAGCATCTCTATTATCCAAATCGTTGATGGTGATCACTTCCTAGCAGGAAAAGTCGAAGTCGATTAAAGAATATGAGATGAACCACAACTTGCATAGGAGAGATCAAGTCTCTCCTATGCTATTTTAACCAATTATGGAAAGGAGTGAATCACTTGACGATATTTTTGCAACAAATCATCAACGGACTTTCTGTGGGCAGCATCTATGCTGTCATTGCTTTGGGCTATACCATGGTTTATGGAATCATTCGTCTTATTAACTTTGCCCACGGTGAAATTATGATGATGGGCGCTTACTTTGCCTTTGTCACTGTATCCGCCATGGGTATGCCGTTTTACCTGGTATTAATCGTATCTATGGCTCTTGCCGCTTTGTTGGGCATCGCAGTAGAAACCATGGCATACAGACCACTAAGAAAAGCCCCGCGGATTTCCGCATTGATCACCGCCATAGGAATGAGTCTTTTCCTTCAAAATCTGGCCTTGGTTATCTTTAGGCCGGAACCCAAGCGAATGCCACCGGTCATTCCTCGTTTTCCTGTAAGAATTGGTCCTCTTCAAATAGGAACCGTGACCATCACCACCATTATTCTATCCATTGTTTTTATGATCCTGCTTGATTTTTTTGTCAAGAAAACCAAACCAGGAAAAGCCATGCGAGCTGTTTCCGAGGATAAAGAAGCCTCCCTTTTGATGGGTATCAATGTAAACCGAACTATCAGCATCACTTTTGCTATTGGATCCGCATTGGGCGCATTAGGTGGCGTTTTATACAGTGTATCCTATACACAAGTGTTTCCAACCATGGGAGTCATGCCAGGTCTCAAAGCTTTTGTGGCAGCTGTTTTAGGTGGTATTGGCCTGATACCTGGCGCTATGCTGGGAGGATTTGTCATTGGCATGGTTGAAACCTTATCTAAGTCCTATATATCAAGTCAATGGTCTGATGCCATTGTATTTGGCATACTGATCATCGTACTATTGTTTAAACCAACGGGTATTTTAGGCAAAAACGAGAAAGAGAAGGTGTGATATGGCTAAAACATTCAATCTTAAAGTCTTTATTATCAACTTACTTGCAGTCATTTTCATTTTCATAGCCATCAAAATTCTCATCGGAAGCGGTGCCTTGTCCCGTTATCTTATTTCCATCATGATTTTTATTTGTGTCAACATCATTTTAGCCACAAGTCTTAATTTAGCCACTGGGTTTTTGGGTCAATTGGCTTTGGGACATGCTGGGTTTATGGCCATAGGTGCTTACACTTCCGCTTTAACTGCCATTTACCTTCGATCCACTTACAACCTTTCAGGCACCTTGCTCTTATTAGCCTCCCTAGTGGCTGCCGGCCTGTTCGCCGGAATAATTGGAGTGCTTATCGGCATACCCGCTTTGCGATTGCGAGGAGACTACCTAGCCATCATCACCTTAGGTTTTGGAGAGGTGATTCGTGTTTTCATCAACAACATTGGTTTTACAGGAGGAGCAAAAGGTTTGACCGGTATTCCCAGAATTACCACCATCGACAATGCTTATTGGGTAATGGTCTTGACTGTTGCCATACTGTATACCTTAACCAGTTCTCGTCAGGGACGGGCCATCATCTCAATCAGAGAAGATGAGATTGCCGCCGAGGCAGTAGGCATTCAAACCACTCGCTATAAAGTCATGGGTTTTGCGATTGCCGCTTTCTTCGCTGGTATTGGTGGTGGCTTGTACGCTCATTTTATCGCTTTTTTAGACCCTAATACGTTCAATTTCATGCGCTCCGTTGAAATTCTTGTTATTGTGGTTCTGGGAGGTATGGGAAGTCTTACTGGATCTGTTGTTTCAGCTATTGTTCTCACCATACTGCCTGAAGCTTTGAGAGATTTTGCTATTTATCGTCTACTCATTTATTCTGGGTTATTGGTCGCTATGATGATCTTCCGCCCTCAAGGAATTTTTGGCACAAAAGAATTCTCTTTGGTTCAATTTTTCAAGACATTGCGACACAATCCCATTGTAACACCTAGAAAAAAAGTCAAGGAGAGTGATTAATATGGCCCTACTTGAGACAAAAGGAATCGGCATGCAATTTGGCGGATTGAAGGCAGTAGATCAATTCGAAATTCAAGTTGATGAAAATGAGCTAGTTGGATTGATCGGCCCTAACGGTGCTGGAAAAACTACTATTTTCAACATGTTAACCGGTGTATACAAACCTACAGAAGGTGATATCACTCTAAATGGCATCAGCATCGTCGGGAAGAAGCCGTATCAAATTGTCAACATGGGAGCTGCTAGAACGTTTCAAAACATTCGACTTTTCAAAGATCTATCGGTAATTGACAATATCAAAATCGCTTATCACAATGAGATGAGTTACACCACCGTAGAAGGCATTTTTCGATTGAAACGGTATTGGACACAAGAAAAGAAAGCGCATCAAGAAAGTTTAGATTTTTTGAAAATATTCAGTATGGAGGATTATGCCGATATTTTAGCTAAGAATCTTCCTTATGGAAAACAAAGGAAATTGGAAATCGCCCGTGCGTTGGCCACCAAACCAAAAATTCTTCTATTGGATGAACCAGCCGCCGGTATGAATCCTCATGAAACCAGAGAACTTATGGAAACTATCCATTTTATCAGGGATAAATTCGAGATTGCCATTTTATTGATCGAACACGATATGAGTCTTGTCATGGGAATCTGTGAACGAATAGTCGTTGTCGATTATGGTAAAATTATTGCTTCAGGAACCCCTGATTCCATCAAAAAAAATCCGGATGTCATCCGAGTCTATCTGGGAGAGTAGGTGTAAATTTATGTTGAAAGTTGAAGAAATTAATGTGTTTTATGGAAAAATACATGCCATACATGATGTCAGCTTTTATGTTGAAGAGGGAGAAATCGTCACTTTGATCGGTGCCAATGGCGCAGGGAAATCAACCATTTTAAAAACCATATCCCGATTATTGGCCCCAGCTAGTGGACTGATTCGCTTTCGTGGAGAAGATATGGTGAAGCTGCCTCCTCATCAAATCATTGATATGGGCATGGCTCATGTCCCAGAAGGCAGACGGGTTTTTTCTAAAATGTCTGTTTATGAAAATCTAGAAATGGGTGCCTATATTAGAAAGGATAAACGAGAAATCCAAGAAGACTTTGAAATGGTATTCGCAAGATTTCCCCGATTAAAAGAAAGAGCCAAGCAATCCGCTGGTACACTAAGTGGTGGCGAGCAGCAAATGCTGGCTATTGGAAGAGCCCTAATGTCTCGACCAAAGATTATGCTTTTGGACGAACCCTCTATGGGATTGGCGCCTCTCTTGGTAGACGAGATATTCGATATCATTGAAAAGTTGAACAAAGCAGGCACTACCATCCTATTGGTGGAGCAAAACGCTCACAAAGCTCTTTCCCTTGCTCACAGAGGCTATGTTTTGGAAACTGGCAAAGTCATTGCCGAAGGAAAAGCTAAAGATTTGCTTCATGATGATTCTGTTCGGTCTGCTTATCTAGGCAACTAAAAAAACACAATGGAACAAGGTGTGTCCTTTTCCATTGTGTTTTTAGTTGGTCAATCATTTTTCAGAGACTAGAGCTCATTCTCAAAAATTTCCTCAAATATATCACCGACGGTGTTGAATTCTTCCTCGCTTTCAATTGGAATCAACTCCACTCCCGTTTCATCCTCATGGTAGCCATAAATATAATAGTCCTCTTGTCCTTTAGGGAGTAAGGCTACGTATTCTTTTTCTTCATACTCAATAATAGCTAGCACCAGACATGCTTTTTCCTCGCCATCATCAAACACGACATTTAAGACTTGTTCTTCGTGGTGATCATGGTCACAGCCACATCCGTTGTCACAACCACATTCATGGTCTTCACAACAACCTTCTTGATCATGGGAATCACATCCATTCTCTTTATCCAAGTGATCGTCCCCACAACAGCAATGATTATCTTTTGCCATCTGAAATCTCCTTCCAATGAATTCAAACACAGACACTGCCCATGTTTACAATAATCTATCATAATTGGGTGAAATAGTAAACCCAAAATTCAACGGGTGCCTTTCCTTTTAAATTTCCTTCCTATAGAAGACGCCACAATCACCGCACTGGATATGGCCAAAGCTACTAAAATGGTTTCCGCTCCCATTTCAGTTGCCGATGCATAATCCGCTTCAACCACCTTTAACATTGAATAATACAATCCGTACCCAGGGACCAGTGGTATCAAACCCGGTATAACAAAAACGGTGGCCGGCATTTTCCGTTTTCTGGCAAGCCATTCACTGATCATTCCTACCACCCATGCGCCAAAAAAAGCAGCCATAACGACTGAGTCAAAGCTTTCCACTAATCCCGAATAAACCAGCCAGCCAATAGCACCTGTTAAAGAAGCAGGCAACAATTGCTTGCGTGGAATATTAAATAAAATCCCAAACCCAAGGGTACTCATTGCTGCAAAGAAAAAACTAGTCATCATAAGCCACCCCCAAAAAATATAATATAGCCTTGTAAAACAGTTCCTACACCCAAAGCCAACGCCACTGCAATTAAAATTGCCTCAGTCAACCTAGATGTGCCGGACACAAAGTCTCCTGAAATGATGTCTCGTATGCTGTTGACTATGGCCACTCCTGGTACCAAAGGCATCAATGAACCGATAATGACTCGATCAATTTCAATATGAATTGAAAGCAGGGCTAGTAAATTGATGACAATCAGGGACAAAATCATGTTGGACATGCCACCCATCAGATTCTTTAGGAAGAATGAAATTCGATAGTTGCTGGCTTTTGTCGTCAATAAGATGACCAATACACTTACCCAAAATGCCACAACAAATTCGCCTAATCCACCTCCAAAGGATAATGTGAAAAAACCACCTGCCATGCCACCTGCCAATAATCTGACCCTCAATGAAAAAACCGGACCCTTTTCTATGTCCACCAGCTCCATTTCTCCTTCTTGCAGCGTCATTTCACCCGATGCAAAGCGTCTCGAGAATTCATTCACTTTCGCAATGACTTCAAGATCAATCCTTTTCACGGTAGTTCTGTGAATCAAAGAGTAGTATTCATCCTCATGGGTAACATTTAAAAAAATACCCGTAGGCACCACAAAACTTTGAACGCTTTCTAAGCCTTTTGCTCCACATATGCTGTTGATGGTCTCTTCCACACGATAGGTTTCCGCGCCGTGCTCCAACAGCACTTTCCCTGCGTTCAAAGCCAATTTCACAATTTGTTTCACTTGCTTTTTTTCCATTCTACTCTCCTGTTTCACTCATCGGTACTTATCCCTAGATTATAACACCAAACCGATCATAATTGTAGCATCTACCCTTGATATTATGATATGATTCAATTAAAACTCATGAAAGGATGCAAACTATGATTGGTAACCCCTTATCAAAACAATATGCTTCCATACGGAATCCACATTATGCTAAAAACGGCATGGTAGCTACCTCCCATCCTTTGGCAGCCCAAGCTGGACTAGATATTCTCAAAAAGGGTGGCAACGCCGTGGATGCAGCTATTGCCACCGCAGCTGTCTTAACAGTCGTCGAGCCAACTTCCAATGGTATTGGTGGGGATGCATTCGCTATTATCTGGGTCAAAGACAAGCTTTATGGTCTCAACTCAAGTGGCCCCTCCCCTAAAGGGCTCACTATGGATGCGCTAAAAGCTGATGGTCACGATACCATTCCAACTTTTGGATTTTCGCCTGTTACCGTTCCCGGTCAACCAGCTGCTTGGGCTGAACTCTCCCAACGCTTTGGTATTTTGCCTTTTGAACAGCTCCTTCAAACCGCCATTGACATTGCCTACGAAGGACACGCTGTTGCGCCTACCGTTTCTCAATATTGGCAATTGGCCTACACAAAATATCAAGATCTTTTCAAAGGATCCCAATTTGATGGTTGGTTCGAAGTTTTCGCCCCCACAGGGAAGGCTCCCAATCCTGGTGAAATATGGCGCTCTCCACGACATGCCAAAACCCTGGAATCAATCGCCACAACCAAATCCAAGTCTTTCTACACTGGAGAACTAGCAGATAAAATGGACGCTTTCAGTCGTCAATATGGTGGCTATTTGAGAAAAGAAGACCTAGCCGCATTTAAGCCTGAGTGGGTAGATCCCATATCCGTAGATTTCATGGATCATACTATTTGGGAACTGCCTCCTAATGGTCAAGGCATCTGCACATTGATCGCTTTAAATATATTAAATAACTTTGATTTAAAGTCACAAACCCCTGAAAACCTCCTTCATTTGCTCATTGAGTCCTTGAAGCTGGCTTTTGCAGATACACATGCACATGTATCAGACTTAGGACATATGGCCGTGCCCATTGATGCGCTTCTATCAGAAAGCTATGCCAGAGAAAGGGGGGCATGTATACAAGAAACCGCTATCCACCCACATCCTGGCAAGCCTACCTCTGGTGGTACTGTTTATTTATCTACCGCAGACAAAGATGGCAACATGGTATCCTACATTCAAAGTAATTACATGGGATTTGGTTCAGGTCTAGTGGTCCCAGAAACCGGGATCGCCCTTCAAAATCGTGGTCATAATTTTAACCTGATACCGGGGCATCCTAATTGTGTCTCCGGAGCCAAAAAACCCTACCATACCATTATTCCAGGTTTCTTGACCAAGAATGGCCTTCCTGTTGGTCCTTTCGGTGTCATGGGCGGGTTCATGCAGCCTCAAGGACATCTTCAGGTGATCATCCATTCTCTTCTGTCTGGCTTGAACCCTCAAGATGCGTTGGACGCTCCTCGATGGCAATGGATCCAAGACAAGACTATCCAAGTTGAGAAAGACTTTCCCAGCCACTTAATTTCTTCTCTTACCCAGAAAGGACACAAAATACAAGTGGAACACCAATCCGGAGGTTTTGGTCGGGGCCAAATCATATGGCGAACCCATCAAGGCACTTATTGTGGTGGTACCGAATCTCGTTGTGACGGTCATGTTGCCAGTTATTAAAACAACACCTCCCAAAGTTCTCTTTGGGAGGTGTTGCATAATTCATCGATAAGCTCTTTCGTATTGGAATGGGAAAGCAATCGGAACCTGTAAGGTCTCTGCTGCTTGATACACCCAATGGGGGTCTCTCAACAGGGCTCTTCCTAGATACACCATGTCTCCCCGCTGGTTATTCAATATTTCTTCGACCATACTAGGATCTTGGATTAAACCACCTACCGCTGTGACCAAGCCTGTTTTGTCCTTGATGACTTCGCCGTGTTTGATTTGGTAACCAGGGTAAACATCCATTTCTGTCAATACCACACCTCCTGTGCTAACATTGACCATATCCACTCCTTCTTCTTTGACTGAATTGATAATGCCAGCCAAATCAAGGGCTTCATTGCCTCCCTCCTCATATTCAACCGCAGAAACTCTCACTTGCAAAGGCTTTTTCTCAGGCCATTCTTTTCGAACTTCCTGGATAATTTCCTTTAATAGTCGTGCTCTATTTCCTACCTCTCCACCGTACTCATCTTCTCGGTGGTTAGTCAAAGGAGACAAAAATTCATTAATCAGATATCCATGGGCACCATGAATCTCTATTAAGTCAAATCCTGCCTGACGAGCTCGTTTGGCTGCTTTTCCAAACTGTTTTACTACCCGCTTAATATCTTCAATGGTCATCTCTTTAGGCGTTTGAAGTTTGTCACTGAATGCAATGGCACTGGGAGCATAACTATCCATATAATCAACCGTTGACTTTCTACCGGCATGTCCTAGTTGGATACCCATTTTTGAACCGTATTGGTGACCACTGTCCACTATCTCTTTCAAACCTGTCACTTGCTCGTCTTCCCAAATCCCTAAATCTCTATCCGAAATTCTGCCTTCAGGCTCTACCGCAGTGGCCTCCAGAATGATCAATCCTACACCGCCAATTGCTCTTGCCGTATAATGAGCCAAATGAAATCCCTTGGCATAGCCATCTTTTTCTGCTGAATACATACACATAGGGGGCATCACGATCCGGTTTTTTACCGTCATGTCCTTGATTGTTAAATTTTCAAAAATTCTAGCCATTTTATCCTCCTATCTTCTATCTAAATCCTTCCTTTTCCCGAATCCGACACTGTGATCAACTCTTTGGGGAAAGGTTCAAAAATTGTTTGGTCCAGTAAATAAGCTTCCTCAAATCGAACTGTCCATAATTTCAAAACTGACATGACAGCGGATGCTGGTATCTGTTGGTTGTTGAATTGTTCTAATAAATCCAGAAATCCAGCTTTTTCATTAGTTGTCAATTGTTTGGAAAAATAACCCAGAATATGCATCATCACATTCACATATCGTTTGCTAGGTGGCATAGCCTTCAGCAACAACGCCAAATGTTGACCGTATTCATCCACAAGCTGTTCCCAAGGATTTTTCTCATGATTGGCGACAATCTTTCCCATCACTTTCAGCTCTTTTTGGTTGTAGGCCATGAACAAATACTTGTTGCGACTATGAAAAGCAATCAAATCTTGGATCTTCCCCTCTCCTCTCACCTTTCTAAAGTCGGCTCGAGTGAAGATATGGCTTAAAAAATGGTCTCGTATGCGATAATTGGTCAGGCGCCCTTCATCTTCGATCAAAACATCTTGGAAAGCCATTTGAACACCTTCTGCAAACATTCCCTTAGCATGCTTTCCTAATGAAGGCACTTTCCCATGACTTGGATAGATTTTTACATCTTTTATGCCACAAGAAGGCGATCGGCTTTTTAGAATCATCCCATCTACATCCAGTCGCAATAATTCTTGGGTCTTTTCCTCTACATATGCTACCATCGCTTCTGTCATATCTGTACCGGACACAGACTGAACCAGCCGTTCTCCTTGATTGGTTTTAATCTTTCTAAGGGCCTCCCTTGGCGAAGGCAATCCAATAGCCATCTCTGGGCAATCATAGATGAAGTCGACGTAAGCCGTCAACCGTCTAATCTCATGGCTATTGATCTGAGAACCATCATAGCGACAATGACCATGTTCCAAACATTTGCTGACAAACACTATGGGCTTTTCAAAAATTTTTTGTCTCATTTAGCTATCCTCTTCGAAGGTATTGTCCCTTGCCACCATAATAAACGTCATCCGACATGATCACTTGTCCTCTAGATATGGTAGTGGTGATCTTTCCTCTAATTTTTAATCCTTCGTATACGGTGTAATCACTTTTTGAATGGCTTTCTCTTATAGTGTTAGACAACGTGTTGTCAAAAATTACCGCATCTCCATCCTTTCCAACTCTGATTTCACCTTTGTTTTTCAAGCCAAACAATTCCGCTGGTTTTGATGTGTATTTAGAGATCACTTGATCGCCG
>Ga0334895_1002093_pt1 | contig 17933 bp, 14 predicted proteins | sample GraSluR3_MG_7_FD_207229 | JGI IMG/M metagenome (GOLD analysis project Ga0334895, IMG submission 207229) | Sludge microbial communities from methane-producing bioreactor in Wageningen University, Netherlands - Granular Sludge_31_05-R3 | ecosystem: Engineered > Bioreactor > Anaerobic >... | reverse complement strand
CAAAGCACATAAAAAAGATAGTCCCACCGAAAGAGGCCTCCAAGGCTCTACCGTGGGTTCATACCATGATAAGTAACGCTAAGCGAAACCTTCTTGGAATAAACCACCAAACAAAAGACGAATATTTACAAAATTACTTGAATGAATTTTGTTACAAAACAAATAGACGATATTTTGGAGCGAATCTATTTGATAGACTACTAGTTGCAGCTGTCGAAGATACTTGGTATGGAAAACATAGGTACAATTACGGATAATCATATAATTTAAATTTAAAGTCACTATCTTTGTTGCGCTATTTTAACCTCTTTCTAATGAAGCAAACCTACAAGCACATTTTCTGGGATCTAGACCGTACACTTTGGGACTTTGAGCAAAATATGCGGATTACGCTTAAGGATATTTTCGAAAACCACAACCTAAAAAAAGCAATTCCATCGCCCGACCACTTTATTGACACTTTTGTGGAACATAACAACAAGCTATGGGCTAGCTACCAACGTGGTGCGATGAAAAAGGAGGTGCTTCGTTTTAAACGTTTTGAGGTTACGCTTAAGGATTATGGTATAAGAGACAAGGTTCTAGCAGAGGTTATTGGCGATGAGTACATCAACGAGAGCCCAAAGAAAACGGCCCTAATCCCCCACTCCATTGAGATACTCGATTATCTCCACAGCAAGTACAAGCTACACATAATAACTAATGGTTTTAACGAGGTGCAATTCACCAAGCTTAAGCTATGCGGAATTGAAAAATACTTCGATAAGGTAGTAACCTCAGAGATATCGGGTTATCACAAACCACGCTCCGAAGCATTTGGCTACACCCTAGCCTCAGCCAATGCAAAAAAGCAGGAAAGCATTATGATTGGCGATGATATTGAGGCAGATATAATTGGTGCACAAAGGTTTGGCATAAACCAAGTTTACTTCAATCCCAGTGGGACTCCTCACAACGAGAAACCTACACATGAAATAGATAACCTTTTAGACCTGAAAAAAATTTTGTAGGCAACACAGAAAAAGGACAAACTCAAAGCCAATAAGCATCGCTTTTTAGTAAGGTATCTCGTCGTCGGATATGGGGCCAGTTAGAAAATCGAAATCGGAATTGGCCGATGCTGGCAATGGATCCTCATTCATTTTCGACCCAAAGGTAACTGCCTGAGAGGCAGCAGGTGCAGCATACGGAGCATACTCCATATCATCAAGATCGGAGAACTTGGCCTGCTCCTTACGGAACCTTAGACGAATATCGCCCACAGCGCCGTTACGATGCTTAGCCACGATAATCTCGGCCAACCCAATCAGCGAGTTGCCCTCCTCATCCTCATTAAAACCGTAGTACTCGGGCCTATGGATGAACAGAACCATATCGGCATCCTGCTCAATGGCACCAGATTCACGAAGGTCCGATAGCTGGGGTCGTTTATTTCCTCCTCGAGTTTCCACCGATCGGTTAAGCTGTGATAGTGCCAGAATGGGAACGTTGAGCTCCTTAGCTATGGCTTTTAACGAGCGAGATATTGTACTCACCTCCTGCTCCCTGTTTCCTCGGGTATCGGTGGGCCCAGTCATTAGCTGAAGGTAATCGATAATTATTATACCAATATCGTGCTGCGATTTGAGCCTACGACACTTCGCCCTGAGCTCGAAAATTGATAGTGCAGGAGTATCGTCGATCAGAATCCTTGAGTTTTGCAAATCACCAATCTTCACTGTTAGCTGAGTCCACTCCTGGGGTGTTAGCTTACCGTTTCGGATCTTTTCATGCGAGATACCAGACTCACTAACTATAAGCCTATTCACGAGCTGAATGCTCGACATCTCAAGCGAAAAAAATGCAACGGACACATCATGGTCCACAGCCATATTACGAGCCATTGAGAGAACGAAAGCCGTTTTACCCATCGATGGGCGAGCGGCCACAATAACCAAATCGGATGGTTGCCAACCCGAGGTCATACGGTCGAGTTCAGAAAAACCACAGGGCACACCGCTAAGCCCGTCCTCACGTTTGCCTGCCTCCTCAAGGTTTTTAAGGGCTTCGTTAACCAGCATGCTAATTGGAGCAGTTTCGCGCTTAATATTACCCTCGGCAACCTTAAAAAGCTCCATCTCCGAGTAGTCGAGCAAATCATCTACATCAACCGTATCGTCAAAGGCCTTAGCCTGTATATCGCTTGACACCCTAATAAGCTCACGCTGAATGTACTTTTGGGCAATAATCTTGGAGTGATACTCGACGTGCGCTGCAGAACCAACCCTAGATGTAAGCTGGGCCAAGTAAACGGCTCCGCCTACCTCGTCTAGCTCCTCCTTTTTGCGTAGCTCTTCGGTTACTGTATAAAGGTCGATGGGTTCGAGTTTGGTAGATAATTCGACAATTGCGCTAAATATTTTCTGGTGATTCTCTTTATAAAAGCTTTCGGGTTTGATAACATCGAGTACGGTTATCACAGCATCTTTTTCCACCATTAGTGCTCCTAGCACTGCTTCCTCAATATCGAGTGCTTGTGGTGGCACCTTACCCATATCAAGCCCCACCAAATTAGTAGAGTTTGTCTTCTTATTATACGCTCGCTTCTCGGCCATTGAAACAATTTTTTATTTACAAAAATAGGTAAGATGTATAGGAATCTATAAAATTTTGGGAAAGGGTTATCAACAAATTTACTTAAAGCTGATTATCAGGCGCATTGAACCCATTGGGTTTTATTAGGGGTAAGCAATCGTATCATTGCCAAAATGGCTACACACCTCTGCCCTTAAAAACCGTGATTAGGGTGTAAATCATTATTTTAAAATCGACAAAAAGCGACATGTTCTCAATATAGAGCAGGTCATACTTAAGCCTTTCAATCATCTCCTCAACATTCTCGGCATACCCATACTTAACCTGACCCCACGAGGTTATTCCGGGTTTCACCTTTTGCAAGTGGATATAATGAGGAGCCTCCTTTACGATCTGATCGATGTAAAACTGACGTTCGGGCCTTGGGCCAACAAGCGACATATCGCCTTTAAGCACATTCCAAAAGTTGGGAATTTCATCGAAACGGGTTTTGCGGAGGAAACGCCCCAGCGGAGTAATTCGTTTGTCGTTTTTGGTAGATAATGCGGGGCCATTGGCCTCGGCATCGATATACATAGACCTGAACTTGTATATGTTAAAAGGCCTGCCGTACTGGCCAACCCGCTCCTGCGAAAACAGGATTGGTCCTCTTGAGGTAATTTTTATTGCCGCTGCAATAACAATAATTACCGGCAAAAGGATTAGTAGTGCGGTGAGCGATGCAAAAAGATCGATTAGCTGCTTGATCTTTTGCTGCCAAATTGGCATGAGGGCAAAGGATATATGTATTAGAGGAGTTCCAAATATTTGCGACATTTTAACCCTGCCGGTTAAGAAGTCGTACATACTTGGGGTAGCCTTAACTGATACATTTAGCATTAACAACTCATTTACAATGGCACTAAGTTGCTTGTTGTCCTTATGGTCCAAAGCCAAGATCAGCTCATCAATACTATGCTGATGAATAACGTTGCGAATGTTGGAGCAATTGCCGAAATTAGGCAACTCACGCGCCAGGCTCTCATTCTCATTTTTACCATGTCCAACATAGCCTACCACCTTGTTCCCAAGAGGGATCTTCTCTTCTAAAATTTCCCGATGCACCTTGTATGCGTTATCACCATCGCCCACAATAAGGGTTGGAAACACTAACCTTCGGGTTCGTATTCGGCGAGTTGTAAGTGATGTTAGTATTAATCGGGGGAAATAGGTGCAGGCAAACTGCAAAATCAAAAGGGTGAAAAAGAGATGATAGTAGCTTTTGTAGGACGCAACAAAATCATCGAGGAGTAGGAGAAAGAAGATTATAACTGACCCCAGAAGGGTTATCCCCAGTGAAAGCCCCAACTCCTTTAGCCTAGAGCGCCGGAGAACATCGCGGTAAAAACCGGAAACAAAGAACAAAAACACCCAAAACAAAGGAAGGGCTACAAGGCCAATAATCACATTTACATCTAAATAAAAATCCACATCGTAGCCAAACAGCTGGGGCTCAACAACCATTTTTCGGTAGCGATGAAATAGCAGCCATGCCACAAACGACCCGATAAGGTCGAATGCAACATACTTAATAACTTGAATTCTTTTATTCACTATTGGGAGTAGGTTTCGTTGCTCCGAAAATAGTTAATTATGCCAGATTATACTAGTGCCCAGCAAAAAATGTATGCAAAAAAGCAAAAATGGGATGTTAGTATGTAGGTGTACCGAAACTCCTGTTGTTAGCTTTTTTCACAACGGTTTAAGCACTATCTTTGCGGAAAGAATTGCATTAACAAATAATTGACTTAATTCAATACCTAACTATGGAGGACTCATTTAGGCACAAAGGATTGCGAAAGAAACTGGTTGACGAAATCCGTAGCAAAGGAATAAAATGCGAGAGAGTGCTTGCTGCCATTAATACTGTGCCTAGACACCTATTCATGGAGAGTGGTTTTCTCAACTTTTCGTACAAGGATTCTGCTTTCCCCATTGGAGCGGGGCAAACCATTTCTCAACCATACACCGTAGCATTCCAAACCGAACTACTTGATATTAAACCTCTGGAAAAGGTTTTAGAAATTGGCACAGGATCGGGCTACCAAACCGCAGTGCTTTTAGAGATGGGCGCAAAAGTATATACCATCGAAAGGCAGCATGAGCTGTACGTGAGATCGAAAACGTTGCTCGAAAAGCTAAACTACACCCCGCATTTCTTTTACGGCGATGGGTACAAAGGCAAACCCACATATGGCCCTTACCATAAAATATTAGTTACAGCCGGTGCTCCCGAAATCCCCGCAGACCTAATTAAGCAACTTATGGTTGGGGGTAAAATGGTTATACCCGTTGGCGATAGCACAGGGCAAAAGATGATGATGGTGGAAAAAATATCAGAAACTGAAACCCGAATTTCGAACCATGGGCGCTTTGCATTTGTTCCTATGCTAAAAGGCACCAGCAAGTAGTAGAATTCCAAATCATATCAAAATGACAACTATTAAAACTTTTGTGTTCAACCCCTTCCAAGAAAACACATACGTACTATTCGACGAGACTAAGGAGTGTATTATAGTAGACACTGGGTGCCATAGCCAGGAAGAGCAGCAAGAACTCAGCAACTTTATTGAGGAAAACGGGTTGCAGCCTAAGCTGGCAGTGATAACCCACGGGCATGTTGATCATGTTATGGGCGTCGCGTACATACAGAAACAATACAAACTTGATATAGCTGGTAACCCGGAGGATCTGCCACTTTTGCAAATGGCTACCACGCAAGCTATGATGTATGGCATGACCATTGATGATGTACCATCAATTAGCATTAACCTTAACGAGGGGGATGTGGTTGCATTTGGCAACACCAAGTTGAGTGTAATACAAACCCCTGGCCACTCCAAAGGCTGTATATGTTTGCATAACTCGGAGGAGAACTACCTCCTATCAGGCGATACGCTATTTAGAGGTTCCATAGGGCGAACCGATCTGCCTGGGGGAAACTACGAAGAGATAATTGAAAGCATAAAAGATAAATTGCTACCACTGGCTCCAGAAACTAGGGTTTACCCTGGTCACGGCGAACCAACCACCATTAGCTGGGAGAAAGAGAACAACCCATTCCTAACCTAATCGTGCCTAATTTTAATATCTGAAGCCACTTTTACTTTCTGTTTTAAAAAATCAGTATCGAGTACATGAAAATGTGTAAGCAATTTTCTACTTTTACAAAAAATTTGATATCGTCGCAATCGTTTTAGATAGGAACAACTAACATCTTAATAGTAATAACCAAGTAAAAAATTGTATATATGTCAACCGAACGCTTTGTTTCCCGCCACATTGGCCCCCGCGATAGCGAAATTGACGAAATGTTAAAAGCTGTTGGGGTTAAATCGATAGATGAACTTATTGACCAAACGGTTCCCAAGGGAATTAGAATGGAGAAGCCCCTAAACTTGCCCGAACCGCTGTCGGAGAGCGAGTACCTTGGCAAAATCAAATCGATAGCATCAAAGAATAAGCTATTTCGTACATTCATTGGAATGGGGTACTACGGAACGCATACCCCGTCGGTAATCCTACGGAATATCTTCGAAAACCCAGGCTGGTACACCTCATACACTCCATACCAAGCAGAAATTAGCCAAGGTCGACTTGAGGCGCTGCTTAACTTTCAAACCATGGTTATGGATTTAACCAAGATGGAAATTGCCAACGCGTCGCTACTCGACGAATCGACTGCCGCCGCCGAGGCCATGCTCATGATGCACAGCCTACGCCCACGCCAAGCTGTTAAAGAGGGGCATAACGTTATTTTTGTTGATAGCGATGTATTCCCTCAAAACCTTGAGGTAATTGAAACACGCGCCAATCCACTGGGCATTGAGGTGGTAACCGGATGCTACAGCGAGTATGAGTTTACGGGCAAGGAGTTTGGCGTTATTGTACAATACCCGTCGGCAAAAGGTAACGTTCGCGATTATGCTTCGTTTGCTACTAAGGCTAAGGAGAATGGCGCATTCGTTTCGGTTATTGCCGACATTCTGGCCCTTGCACTTATTACTCCTCCAGGTGAGTGGGGTGCCGATATTGTTGTTGGCTCAACCCAACGCTTTGGAATTCCCATGGGATTTGGTGGCCCACACGCAGCCTACTTTGCTACTAAGGAGGAGTACAAGCGGAACCTACCCGGTAGAATTATTGGTGTTTCAATTGATAAGCATGGCAATAAGGCGCTGCGCATGGCGCTCCAAACCCGCGAGCAACACATTAAGCGCGAACGGGCAACTTCAAATATCTGTACTGCTCAAGCTCTGCTTGCCACTATGGCTGGTATGTACGCTGTATACCATGGCCCTGAGGGGATAAGGCGTATTGCATCCAATGCACACACAGCAGCAGTTACTATTGCCAACGAGCTGGAAAAACTTGGTTACAAGCAGAATGTAAAGAATATCTTCGATACCCTTGAGGTTGAACTACCTTCGGGCGTTAAGGCCGATATGATTAGGCGTAAGGCCATTGACAAGGAGATAAACCTTAACTACAAGAAAAACGGAACCATTGGCATTAGCACCGATGAGGTAACATCAATTACCGATATCAACAATATCATTGAGATTTTTGCTGAGGTTGCAGGTAAGCCTTCTGCTAAGGTTAACACTATTGACAGCAGTATCGCAATACCTGAAAACTTGAAGCGTAAGTCGGAGTACCTAACCGATAAGGTTTTTAACCTATTCCACTCCGAGACCGAGATGATGCGCTACATCAAGCGCCTTGAGCGCAAGGACATTGCCCTTAACCACAGCATGATTTCGTTGGGTAGCTGCACCATGAAGCTGAACGCTGCCACCGAAATGCTACCCCTTAGCTGGATTGAGTTTGGCAATATCCACCCATTCGTTCCCACCGACCAGGCCCAGGGTTACATGAGCCTGATTTGTGAGCTGGAGCAGCTGCTTGCCGAAATCACTGGCTTCGACGCCGTTTCGCTGCAACCTAACTCAGGCGCAGCGGGCGAGTACGCCGGGCTAATGGTTATCCGCGAGTACCACAAAAGCCGTGGCGACAACCACCGAAATGTGGTGTTAATCCCATCATCGGCACACGGAACCAACCCCGCTAGCGCTGCCATGGCAGGTATGGAAGTTGTAGTTGTTGCCTGCGATGATGATGGAAACATATCTATTGATGACCTGAGAGCTAAAGCTGAGAAGCACAAGGATAACCTGTCGTCATTTATGGTTACCTACCCGTCTACTCACGGCGTTTTTGAGCCCGAGATTAAGGAGATGATAAAGATTATCCACGATAACGGTGGACAGGTATACATGGATGGTGCCAATATGAACGCACAGGTTGGCTTAACCAGCCCAGGCATTGTGCATGCCGATGTGTGTCACTTAAATCTGCATAAAACTTTTGCCATACCTCATGGCGGTGGAGGGCCTGGCGTTGGCCCAATTGGCGTAGCCAAGCATTTAACCCCATTCCTACCATCCCACCCAGTAGTGAAAACTGGTGGCGAAAAGGGAATACCAGCGATTGCCGCTGCTCCTTGGGGAAGCGCAATGGTTATATCAATCACCTATGGCTACATCTTAATGCTTGGTGCAGAAGGTCTGAAGAAGTCAACCGAGTTCGCTATTCTTAATGCAAATTATTTGGCCGCTAAGCTAAAGGGACAATTTGAGGTTCTTTACACTGGCAAGACTGGCCGTGTTGCCCATGAGATGATTTTGGATTGCCGCCACTTTAAGCAAGCTTACGGAGTTGAGACTGGCGATATTGCCCGTCGATTGATGGACTACGGATTCCATGCCCCCACCCTATCGTTTCCTGTGCATGAAACGCTTATGGTAGAACCCACCGAGAGCGAATCGTTGCAGGAGCTGGATAGGTTTATCGAGGCAATGATAGAAATCAAGAAAGAACTTGATGAGATTAAGGATGGTAAGGCCGACAAGGAGGATAACGTGGTGAAGAATGCCCCACATACTGTGATTGAGGTAACTGCCGATGAGTGGAACCACAGCTACAGCCGACAAAAGGCAGCCTACCCATTAAGCTGGCTGGCAGCTAACAAGTACTGGCCCACAGTGGGTAAAATTGACTCGGGCTACGGCGACCGCAACCTGGTTTGCTCTTGCGCTCCCATTGAGGAATATTTGTAATTTACAAATAGCATATTTGCAAAAGAAGGCTGCTTTTTAAGGCAGCCTTCTTTTGCAATAATTCCATAGCCATTAGTAAAACCTCAGCAGCATACTTGCTGCTGGAATACTATAAGGCAGGAAGTTGGTATTTAACGATAGGGTGTATTTCAGTATTGCTAAATTGGTAGATCATAGTTTCGTCATGGCTTACACAGAAGTATCCCCAATGATCCAACTTAAACCTGCGAATTGGGTTTCCATTCCAATCGAATTGCTCAACAAAGATGTAACCCGATGAATCTCTATTCTCGTTGTGAACCTCAATGGGAGTTCGTCCGCTGTAAAGAAAATAAACATGGTTTTTCTGCGGAGATATGCCCCAGTAGTGCGTAACATTATCGGGTGCAAGCATCTCGACATTAGTACCTGCCTTTGTATCTTTAGTTTTAAACGTTAAGGTTCTGATTTGCTCACCCTCAGTATCCATAAAAGTAATTCGCCTAAAGTATTTATAGGCATACACAAGCCTAGCATACTCTTTGCTTGCGCCTAAATCGCCAATGTACGAAGCCCAGTTACTGTGCCTTTGCGAAAATGCCAGGTCGTGCACCTGATGTACTGATGATGTATCTTGGTCGATCTCATATCGAAGAATAGCTTTGCCTTTGGAAGTATTATCGATATAGTAAAACAGCGAATCGGAAAAGGAGTACATCTGCAAATCGCCCCTATAGGTCATGTATGGCAATTCAATTTTAGCTGGAACAACCTCACAATCTTCATCAATATAAAACAGGTGCCCATTATCATGAACATAGCACAAAGGATTTGACTCGAAATTTTTCACTAGCGTTGGATACTTAAACTCAAAAGGACCTTTTCCTTGCTCACCAAAATCCTTAATAAATTTTAAATCGGGTAGGGTGAACGCCATAAACATCTTATTAGGATTTCGATTCTTAACCAGCAGCAGATTTGACAGAGCCAACATCTGTGTTTCCTGCACCTTAAAAATGTGATTAACAGGTACTGGCTCACCTTTAAGGTCAATGGTTGCACCAAAATCAGAATCATCGATTGTGAATTCCCCTGTTTCGATGGGCGGGATATCCTCCCTTACTGCTGAACTAATCGCTAACGTATCCTGTGCGTTACTATTATGTTCCTTTTTAGTGTCAACATTTCTACAAGAGGCAAGCAGCAAGCACAATGCTAACCAAATTGTTATCCTTTTCATAATTTCCATATTATTTAATAATAAACCGAACTAGCTGGGGAGGAACAGTAGCGGTAGAAATAGGCTGAAGGATTCCATATAAATACTTGCCATGGAAGGAAACCTCATCCATTTGATACTGCAACCCCAGTTTATACCCTGCCAAATCGATTATGGCATCACCAATCCACTTACCATCGCTGCTGTAGGTGTAAATACTGAACATATGGTCAACATCCTTATCTACATACCTAAATACTAGAATATTGCCTTCGGCATCGACTAGAAAGTTATAGTAGAAGGGCATACTTTTCTGAAAAAAATCATCCTTATAAATTGGAGCAATATCTGCCTTAGTTATCTTCTCCTCTTTCTTTTCCATTGCCTCAATTCTCGAAATAAATTCTTTCTTCATCTCCTCGGGATAGGGTAAAGCGAGGTAATCTAGCTCAATCTCTCGCACCACTTTCCCTTCGGGGGCAAACACGGTTAGTGTATTTGAAAAGTTGGAACCAGCTAGGAGGTTTCCATCGGGAAGCGCACGTATAAAAAAATGGTTGCGTGAAGCCTCTGGACTCCATGAAATTACATACTCACTAAGCTTTAAGGTAAGATACTTTTCAGAAAAGGCATTATCATACCGCTTAATCACATTCTGTTCTCCAGTTTCGGGGTCAATAATGGTAATAACAGTTCTAGTGTTTGTCTCCCCCATAGGCACATGCCCAATTAATGCAATATGGTTTGAGGTAAGGGCAATTGTTTTCAATGGCATATAATCAACAGCAATATTCTTCACAAACTCGCCATCTAGTGTAAAGAGTTTGATATGCCCATTGTGCTCATGGGTAAATACGTACTTGCCTCCAACTACTCCACCCAGGGTAGGGCGCACCTTAAAATCCTCTTTTGATCTACCCTGCTGCCCAAAGGTTTTTATGTGCTTGCCATTGGTATCGAACTTTGATATGGAGTAAGAGCCGTGATTCCCAACAAATACGCTACCATCGGGGGCAACCGCCACGCTTTTATACAGGCCATCGGGCCTTCCATACGAAACCCTCTCGAAATCTGGAAAAACATCGTACCAATCCATTCCGCTAGCAAAGGAATTATCCTTCTCTAATTTCAATGTTCCTGCTCTGTAAACATCAAGCATCGATTGGCCACTGATTTGCATGGCTAAGCCAACAATTAATAACAACACACTCAGTCGTTTCATAGTAATTTAGTTTTGAGTTTATAGCTAGGATTGGCCAATCCGTTAGTTTACTTGATCGTTGTGTTGACACTGCTTCACGAGGTAACGTTCACTCGTATTACCCTCGACATCAAACTCTTTGATTGCAATTGCCCTCATCCGGTACAACTTGTTTGGGGATTCGAAATCGGGCATTAAGTTTTCGCCATCAACCTCAACCCATTCGCACTGCTGCGCAATAGAACCTTCAACTACCTCATAATCTGGCACAAACACTCCAGATAGGGCAAGCGCAATTAGCAATGATGCTGCTACACCAACTGCCCAAAGTAACATATGTCTTTTGGGATTACGAATTTTTGCTGTTTTTCTATGGGTTAGGGCTAAAGCATCAAGTACTTTAGCAACACGTTGCTTCCGTTCCACCAAACGTTGGGCACATTTTGAGCAATGCCTAAGATGATTTTCGACCAGAGCCAACGAATCGGTATCCAACTCACCATCGATATATGATTGCAAAGCCCACTCCTTAACACATTTTTCTTTAGCTACCATAGTCAATTTCTCCTTGTATCATTTTACCCATTTGGCCAGCTTATCAATTGCTCGAGTAAGAGTTTTACCAACCGAAGCTGAATTCATTTCCACCACGTGAGCCATTTCGGCATAAGAGAACCCCATCTTGTATAGAGTTACCAGCGCTCGTTCCTTATGGCTAAGTTTGTGTATTGCCCTTCGAACCTCTCGCAATCGCTCTTGGTTAACCTCGCCATCATCAGCAAAAGGGTTGATATTGCTACTTGTATCGGAACTAGCTAAAAACCTGAGGTTAAACTTATGCCTATTTACACAGCGGTTGTAGGCTACCCTATACACCCACGATATGGGGTTAGTAATCTCACCTCCCCCATTCCTGTTCATAAGTTCAATGAACGACTCCTGGGCAATATCATATGCATCGTCAGCATCCTCCGTCCACTTCTGGCAAAAAGATTGAACCTTTGTAAAGTTATCTTGGTAGAGCTGGTCTAAATCCATAGGATGCATAATCACCTTTATGACAAATTAAAGGTAGGTTTGTGACATTGCAATAGAAAAAAAACAAAAAACCTTACCCAAAGCGAGCTAAGAGTAAGGATTAATGGTTCATAAAGCGGAGTGTTACTTCTTATTCTCAATATCCCTTAAATGAATATCGAGTGCCTTTACAGAAATCTGGATCTCCCATACCGAAAGAGCTAGCGAAGCAATTAGCAGTAGTAGTGCAACCCCAAATATTACCTCGGCCCAAACGGTTTCGCCAATGTAAATAAGAAACATGCTGAGGACGCAAAGCAAAAGGCTGGTAATACCCAGAATTTGCATATACCTTATGATATGAACCCTAATGCGTAGATTATTAATCTGTCCAAGCAACACGCTATCGGCATTCTGCTTGTACTGGGCATGCAAATTGCGTATTAGCTGTGCTAATGCCAAAAACCGGTTGGTATAGGCCAACAGCAGCAACGATATGGCCGAAAATAGCAGTGCAGGGGTGGTTAGCGTTAGCATAGTGTATTATTTAGCAGAGGTTTAAAATCATTAATCAACCGAGGAATTTTACAAGTACGCAAAGAGAAACAATCATATAATCTTGTTATCGGATGTCCGTTGTCTGTAATCAGTTGTCGGTTCGGGAACGTTCAATCTATCTGTCAACTTGCTAAGATTTTGCTCACATACCAATCAATCAGCCTTTTAGACGCTGACAGGTGCTTCGCACCCTGTCAGGTCAACCAACCTAATATAAACCCTTAGGCCTTCCTTGCAATCGCATCCTCAATCACCATTGAGAAAACATCGCCCATTGCAAGCCCTAAGGCCTCCACTTGCTGGGGAACGATGCTGGTTTCGCTCATCCCTGGCACGGTATTTACCTCTAAAAAGAACAACTTTTTATTGCTGTAGATATAATCGATACGGACAATACCACGGCAGCTAAGCCTATCGTAAATTTCGGACGAAACTGTTTGAATTTGGTCTGTTAGCTCATCGGGAATACGGGCAGGGGTAATCTCTTCCACCTGATTCTCGTACTTGGCACCGTAATCGAAAAATTCGTTTTTGGGAACAATTTCGGTTACTGGCAGCACCAGCGTTTTATTCTGTGTTTTCACCACGCCGCAGGTTAGCTCCACCCCAGGAATGAACTCCTCAATAAGAGCCACGGGATCCTCTGTGAACGATTTTTCCAGCGCAGGAACTAAATCATCAACATTCTTCACCTTGGTAATTCCATAGCTACTGCCGCTCTCGTTGGGCTTAACAAAAACGGGGAGCCCAAGCGACTTTACCACATCATCGGCATTAACATTTTGCCCCTTAACAATGCTTACACCTTTTGCTAGATGTACATCAATATCATAAAGCATCCGTTTGGTAGCCTCCTTATTAAAGGTTACGGATGTGTTCATCACACCACCTGTGGTGTATGGTATGCCCATCATCTCGAGGTACCCCTGAAGCAATCCATTTTCGCCCGGTGTACCGTGAATTGCGATCAATGCGCAATCGAAATGAATTTCCGCATTGTCAACACTGGCGGTAAAGGAGTCCCACGAAACAGGATAATCACCCTTGCTGGGATGTTTCAATGTAAACGAAGTGCCCTTAACCAGAATGGTATATACGTTATAACGTTGGGAGTCGAGCCATTTGGCAATTTGAGCCGCGCCTTTAAGCGAAATACCCTCTTCGGAGGAGTTACCACCCGCCAGAATGGCGATGTTGAGTTTTGATATCATAAGATGTTAAAATGAAAGATTTTTCTATAAGCAAAGATAATGAAAATGTTTTGCTAGTATGGGTGCGAGGGAACTAGTTGTCGGTGGTCGGTGATCGGTAATCGGTAATCGGTGATCAGTAAACGGTGATCAGTAAACGGCCTGTCTCTGCTTGTCTCGTAAACCTTTTGGTTGACGAGATAAGAGTGGCGCTTTTTGCCACGATGACGAGATAATCAGTGATCGGTAATCAGTGATCGGTGATCGGTGATTGGTGATTGGTCTGTCTCTCAACTCTAAACTTTAGGCACTCTATGAACTTTAGGCACTCTATGAACTTTAGGCACTCTATGAACTTTCAACTCCCCCAACTACTCCTCTGAGAAACGTGCTGCCGTATAGGTTTTCCACCGTTCTATTACCTGAACCATATCGTTGGGTATATCCGACTCGAAGAACATCTCCTTACCAGTTGTAGGGTGAACAAATCCTAACGACTTAGCATGCAGTGCATGCCGAGGGCAAATACTGAAACAATTCTGAATAAACTGCTTGTACTTGGTAAACGTTGTGCCCTTAACAATTGAGTCGCCACCATATCGGTCGTCGTTAAAAATGGGATGACGAATATACTCCATATGCACACGGATTTGGTGGGTGCGGCCGGTTTCGAGTCGGCACTCAACCAGGGTAACATATCCAAGGCGTTCGAGCACCTTCCAGTGCGTTATGGCATGCTTGCCATCGTCGCCCTCGGGGAAAACGTGCATCTTCATCCTATCGCGGGGGCTTCGGCCAATATGAGCATCAACAGTTCCCTCATCCTCCTCCATATCGCCCCAAACCAGGGCCACGTAACGTCGTTTGGTGGTTCTGTCGAAGAATTGGCGGGCCAAGTGATTCATGGCAAACTCCGTTTTGGCTATTACCAATATTCCAGAGGTATTCTTATCGATTCTGTGCACCAAGCCAGGGCGTACATCGCCCGACTTGAAAAGAGGCACATCCCTAAGGTGATACATTAAAGCGTTTACTAGGGTATCGGTGTAGTTTCCGTGGCCGGGGTGCACCACCATACCAGCCTCCTTGTTCACCACAACTACATCGTCATCCTCGTACACAATGTTTATGGGGATATCCTGCGGAATGATTTCAATTTCCCGGGGTGGGTAGGCCATTACAATGGAGATGCTGTCGAGCGGCTTAACCTTATATGATGATTTAACCGCATTGCCATTCACCAAAATGTTACCAGCATCGGCAGCCGATTGCACTCGGCTACGGCTAATGCTCTCGAGCTTGCTTGTGATAAACTTATCGATTCGTACTAGCCCCTGACCCTTATCAACATCTATACGAAAATGCTCGTACAGTTCCTGCTGCTCACCACCCTCATCGTCAATTTCATCGTAAGGGTTACATGTTGTTTCATCTACCATTTTAAAACTACAAGTTTCTGAGTTCCCACTATACGCCCATCGGCAACAACCCTTACGATGTATGTCCCATTGGTAAATCTTGATATATCTATTGGGTTTGTTACATACCTCTCGGAGTAAACCATCTGTCCCGATATGCTATAAATAATAACCTGAGCGTTGATAACACCAACGGGTAACTCAACGTTAAGCACATCACGAGCTGGATTGGGGTAAATATTGATTGATTGGGTGGGTGATTGATTGAGTGGGTGATTGGGTGATGAGGTTGGCGTTTCGTTTAGCTTACCAAACACTGGCCTAATCATAAGTGCACCCTCAAATTTTGTGTTCTCCCAATTGCCACTGATATTGTAGAAAAGATTCAAACGGCTGCTATTATTCCTGTCGAACCCCACGTTAAGCATATCGGTAGTGGTTTGTATCCAGCCAATGTAAAATATTCCTTGGTCGAGCCAAAGTTCCTCATCGAGCCGGAATAGGGTAAACCTGTTAAGACTATCGGTAAAGAGTGGTCGAACTCCCGGCTGCTCGTAGATTAAATTTCCGGGTCTGCCATTGTTATCATCCCAAATGGCCAAACGGAAATACTTTTGGCTAGCATCGTTAAATGTACGATTGAAGTACATGTATACCCCCACCAAGTTATCGGCTTTATAAGTATTAAACCTGTAGGCTACCCTTCCGTTTTGAGTCCCCTCGCCATACAAACCGTAACCACTTTCGGCAGAACCGTCATCGTACGCGTAAAAGTTCTTAAAGTTTTGGGTGTACCGCAGCGTGTCGTTCCAGCGCAAATGCTGTGTAGAGGGGCTTATATCGGTAAGCAAGTAAGATTCCAAGGTGAAGCGAGCAGAATCGGACCAAGAGGATTTAAAATCATATAAAAAGAAACGGCTATAGCTAATGGTTTCGAGCATACTAATATTCTCGGCACCACCTGAGAACGAATAGATATCGCCATTGGATTGATTGTGGATTCGGAATAGCCTGGTAATATTCCACGGAGTTACCCCCATATTGGAGTAGGTAATATCGAAGCTTAATGGGCTGGCAAGTTCGTTATCCTGCGCCTGCTGATTAAAATGCAGCCAAGGTATCTGCTCGTAATTATTCAATATGGATCCCAAAGGTTTGGTAAATGCGATATCATTAATAATTGTATCTCTATAGGTTCTGGCCTTATTGAGGTACACCATATCGATATGCCAATGATCGGAATTGCCCCTTAATCCGGGCACGTCAGAGTTTCGGGATATTGATGCAATGTTGCGAAAACGGAAACGAAAATTGCCAACTAGAAACTGCTCATCGAGCACTGGAAAGTGGACCTTAAAAAAGGAACTGCTAAGGGTATCGGAAATAATCTCGCTATGCCTCGACCGTAACTTCTCATGCTGAAAGAGGGTATTATTCTCGTAGTCCACCCATGCAGCCCATACTCCCTCCCAACTATCATCAGATGCATTGTAAAACTCGAGCAGCAACGAGTCCCTGATATCGGGCCAATTGCCAAGCCCCTTGGGCTGAAACTGAAAGCTTATGTATATGCTGGTGTCGCCTGTAAAATTTAGATTAATTGGCTGAGATGTTAGCGTGTCGGCCGAGAATTGAAAAACCGATGCATTATGGTGTAATTTGCCAGTATAATCTAATGCATCAAAGGTGGCCACCCCAATATTTGGAGGGTTTACAGCATACTTAGTGTTTACTAAAACATCCCTACCATCCCAAAGCGTGGATACGGGGTAGCTTAAACCTCGCGAAAAGTCGTCGTAAAAGGGCAGCTCAATCGTAGACTTTGCCTTAAGCTGCACCGTCTTGTTTGGGGTAAGGGGAATCGATTCGAGATCGACTAAAACCTCACCACCCGATTGAGCATAAACCCCACCAAGACTCAAAATGGCAAAAAGAGTAAGAATGCAAAAAGATCTTATCATTCAATAATTTCTTCAAATATTTCTACAGCGTCGTTTGTGCGTGTAGCTGGCTCCTTTATGGTCTTCTCTACTGGAATTCGCGATTCGTTTTGGGTCAGCCATAAATCGACCTGAGCACCGAAATTGATAGCATTCTCCCCCATAGGATTAGGATTAGGATACTGGCTATAAACCCTAGCCTGCAGCGAGTCGAGGTTGTCGATAACGGTTGCATCAAAAGTCACACGTCCTAAGTTTAACGAAGCTTCGAGCAAAAGATTGCGTGCCTCAGACAAAGTTAGCCCAATAACCCGAGGTAGAACCGATTTTTCATTCCTTAACCCACGGCCAAGCAGCAAGTCGATGGTAGAACCCTTGGGAATTTTCGTTCCTGGATCGACCTCATTACCACGGTAATGTTGCTCCAAAACGTTATTCACCGCAATATCGGGAGCAAAAGCTAAAAGGCCTAGATCAAACCCCTGTAAATTTAGTGTAGAAATGGCTTGGCGTAGGGTAAGCCCCACAAGATTTGGCATCTCTACAAGCATGGGGTTAACAGCATTTGTGGTTATAAACACCCTGCGGTTGGCCTTAACATAGGTTCCAGGCGATGGGTTTTGCTCCACCACAGTACCGGGTTCGCGGGTCATGATGTAAACCGAATCGGTTACCTCTA
>Ga0334895_1002091_pt1 | contig 17934 bp, 14 predicted proteins | sample GraSluR3_MG_7_FD_207229 | JGI IMG/M metagenome (GOLD analysis project Ga0334895, IMG submission 207229) | Sludge microbial communities from methane-producing bioreactor in Wageningen University, Netherlands - Granular Sludge_31_05-R3 | ecosystem: Engineered > Bioreactor > Anaerobic >... | reverse complement strand
ACCAACATCATAGAAAAGATTCATCAACCATTTGGAGAAGAGAACAGGAGTTACCGGTATCGGGAGTGTAGATGCGTAATTACCGGCTGCAACCAGTGTTCTGTTCATCCAGTCACTATCTTCCAGATAAGGTTCTCTCTCATATTTAATTGTCTTATTTACAACTGTAGCCAACTCATAGCTGTTATTGATCGAGAAACGACCTACCAATATTTCCGGAAAATAATCATCACCATTGATCAAGCCATAAGGAAGATCGGTAGCATCATTATCTGGTCCCGTATAGAAAGTGGGGAGGTGAAGTGTTGCACCGGTTCTGGCATTACCCACCAGTTGCAAATAATCAGGCTTGTTCTCTGCATTATTATAGAAATCGGCTACAAAGTTCTTAATCATTGTATTGGTGGGATTAGTCCCGATATCTTCCAGATTAACTACAGTCACATCGAAACCTCGTGCTCTTTTCCAGCGTGCAAAATCATTTGTTGGTAGTTCTGTAGCACCAGCATGGCTGATGATCAGTAAAGCTGGTTGTTTATAGGGGAGGTTAACCAGATATGAAGTTCTAAAATTAACCGCTAGAGCTTCATAAAGTGGCAAGAATGTTTCCGATACCTTTTCAGGCATCGCCCTGGTCCCCTGTCCGATAACATCATAATTCAACTCTTCAATAATAGTCTTCTGGCCATTATCTTCACTGATTAATTCCACGGCAAATGTAAAACCATACATCTCTCTGAAAGTGAATTTATTTGTCAATCTGACCCTGGAATAATCAAGCTCACTTCTTCTTTCTACCAGTTCTCCATTTTGATCGTATACAGCTAAGACCATATCATTAATCTGAACATCAACTCCATCAGCCAGTAGAGCAAAGGTCTGAGAGATTACCTCATCTGTGTCCTGCTCCGGGGTAATTGATAGCTGAACATTAACCACATCGGATGATAATGGTGTGATCTCCTGCTGAAAAGAATAGATCGATACAATAAAGAGAACAGATAACAATACCAGTATATATTTCTTCATGATTCCTCCATAAAAGTTTATATTCTATTACACATCTATTTTATCAAAACTGCTTTCTTGATATCATTGTGCTTCCCATCAACTGTCAGTCTATAAAGATAAACTCCACTGGCGTTATCACTTGCATCCCATACTACTGACCCCTGATTGATATGTTCTTCGTCCAGAGTGATCTTTTGAATCAGGGCACCTTTGATGTTATAAATGCTGATTTCGGCAGATTCTATCTCCGCTCTTTCTATAGTGAAAGAGATTGTGGTCTGGGGATTGAAGGGGTTGGGATAATTCTGATGCAGTGTGATTTCCGGTATCACTATATCCTGATCGTCTGATTCAATCTGGGATATCTGAGCACTTCCAGCTACTACTTTGATATCATCAATAGTCCATCCCGGATCTACCAATCTACTATCGGGAGAATCTGAAGTTAGCCTGAATCGGATATAATACTCATCCCCTACAAGAGATCCCAGAGAAACATAGACTGGATGCCAGTAGTCGAACTTTCCGGAATTCTTATAGAGCGTAATCCAATCATCCGGATCTGCTTCTAAATCTGTTGAAGCCTGCACATAGACAAAATCATAATCCCACTCTGTATAGAGATGTTGCCAGAATATCAGATACGGAGCCTGGAATTGAGGTGGAGTGTAAGAGATAAGATTGATAGGGAATTCGGTAGTAATATGAACATCTGTATTCGGAGCATAAAAGTTCTTGCCACCGTCCCAGCTATCTGTAATTGCCTCTCCTGACATTGAATTTTCGCTGATAGTCTGCCACGGACCATCTACTATCCAACAGGGGCAACCCGAATCCCAATCTTCACTAAATATCAGATGCTCTTCACTGAGATTGATCTCTATCTGATGAGTTCCAGGCTGAAGATAGACAGAACCAATATAGGGATAAGCATTATCGGCTACAACCCTTATGTCTTTATTCCCTGCATAGGTCGAGAAGCTGAATTGTCCATTTTCTACGAAAATAAGATCATCCTCGATATCCGAGAGGATAATCTCAGCATCTACGGGGCTATTCTCAAGCAGAACTGTTCCAGTAAATTCTGTCTCGGGAAGTTTTTGCAGGTCAAAATCAAGTGTCCTCCAACCTGAATTATTAACTGCAACATTCTCCACTGTCTGTGTCTCATATCCCTTTTTCCTTACTGTTACTGTATAAAGTCCAGCAAGTAGAGGACGCCAATATCTACCGTATTCTGCATCGCTCATTCTTGGGGTAAAGAAACGACCATGATGCTCTTCAACAATAACTTCAGCCTGTAATGGTTCATTCATGGCTGCATCTCTTATATGACCTGTGAGCATAGGGCTCTCAGGCAAATTACCGTTTCGTGCTCGATTGAACAGCCATGACTGTCCTTTCTTAGTTTCCGTTACGATAGCCTCCATATGTGCTTGGTCCTGGGGTTGAAGATTGGAAGTACCGCATTCGATCATTATCTGGATTGTACCATATTCTTTATAGAACCAGTCGTGTGCATTACCTGTTCTTGAGAGTGATGGCAGGTATTCATAGTATTGAGAACTGTTGTATTTTCTAATATTTCCCGCAATACCCTGAGCTATTGATTGAGCAAGATCGAGATCAGGTGAGGGTCTATGATTATACCAATTGAAAGAGTAATAGACCTTCTCTGAAAAGAGTCCTGACCTGGAAGAGTGCCAGATAATAGCATAAACGAAATGTTGTTGTTCGAGTAGATTTGTCAGAGCTTGTATCTCCGACTCTGACATTGGATTAGGTCCACGATAGTAGTCAAAAGGCTCATTTCCGCCGGGATGATAGAGTGTATCTCCATGAACCCAGTTAAAATCAAAATTTCTGTTCAGATCAACACCATCAATATCCTGTCCCATACCTGGAATGTATTCAAATACTCCGTTTTCGTTATTATCTCGCTTATTCTTTCTGTAAGTTACATCCCAGTTGTCCATAACTACCTGTAATCCTTCTGGATTAAGGTTCGGAATAAACCAGAGTTCGAGATTGGCTAACCAGGAATTATGTGGTGGAGCAAAGGGTAAAGAAAGTATATCTTCCATATGAGACATAACTATTTCGTTACCCAGAATCTCTTCGGCATGAAGACTTCCAACCACCAGTATTGCCGGTTTATCTTCATTTTCTTGAACATTATTTGATATCTTCACAGCATAGATCGGAATCCCATCTTGTTGTGAAAAGCCAATTTGTTGAACCATCACCAGATCGGGATACTCGTTTTCCCAGAACAAGATCTGATCAATCATATCGTCGTAACGATGATAGAAATCAGGGATGGGTAAGAGTTGGGCAAACATTGTAGTAGCTACTATTGATAAAGCAGCGATGAAAAATAATATGCGCACTACATCTCTCCTTCCGCTCAAGGGTAATAATCACCCTTTACGGTATCATTTTTATCTTTTTCTTCAAAACCGTGTTCATTTAATCACTCTTATATTCTTACCATTTGAACTGCCCATTCCCGGTTTCAACCGGGAATGGGCTTCACAATTCATTGTACTATTTCAAAAGGAGCATCTTCATGATCTGTTCGGCATTTTCACCCTGAAGTCTGTAGAAATAAACTCCACTTCCAACTTTTCTATCGTTGTTATCCAAACCGTTCCAGACCTGCTGATGTCTGCCACTTTCCAGATATTCGCCATCTATCAAAGTCCGCACTAATTGTCCTCGGACATTGTACACATTCAGAGAAACACGATCATTACGGGTCAGGTCAAAGGCGATGGTAGTTTCTGGATTAAAGGGATTAGGATAGTTGGGATGCAGAGACAGGTGTCTGGCGGGTATAACAGAGGGGTCATCAGCGTGTGTACCGAAAGTAGCATCTATTTTTTGAGCATAAATACCTTTGATCTCCTCTTTACCACTTGACCTGCCATCTGACCAGGCAGAAAATGCATACATATTATCGAAGGAAACTAATCTGGCAAGGACCTGTCTCTTCTCTGCAGCCACTAATACTTCACCTTCTGAACTCCAGGCTGTATTACCATTATCTCCTGTTATCAACTGAACATGGACATCAGCCCCTATATCACTGTAATCGTTTTCCCAGGCAACGAGGATATTCTCACCGACCTTGACCATTGTTGGATTGTCTTGAATAATATCATTACTAACAACAAATGGTGCTGGTTCTGGCCAAACAGGTTCTCCATTCATATCGAACTTCTGAATTGCAACATCCTGAGCCCCGGGATCGATACGGGCATCACGCCAGGTAAGATAAAAGTAGTCATTATCATATTGCATAGTGATGATGGATTGATCGTTTTCGTAATCAATCAATAGTTTTCCGTTCTCTTCCCACTGTATCTCACCATTTTCGTTAATCAACTGACCGTAAATATCAGAAGCACCGTCTCTCTTATCTTCCCAGACAATCAATAAACCCTCATCAGTAATAACAGATCTGGTTGATGTCCTGTTTCCATTAGCAGAACAAATCAGGTTTCCGTAATCATCCCATCCGTCAGCAACCTCACCATCTTCATCGAGCAATTTGGCATAGATGTCTGTCTGATCCGAACGGAACCAGACAAAATATCTTTCAATAACATTCTCAAGGAAATGGTCTACCTGGCTGCCTCCAGTTTGATAGGCGATTTGAACACCTTCTTCATCCCATACTCGTTCACCATTCACTATTCTCTGAGCTTTGATATCTCTCTCCCAGGTAGAAGACTGGTTAGTTTCATCCCAGGCGACAATATATCCATCTTCTCCATCATAAGAGATCTTTGGATTGGCCTGAGCATACCAGTAGTCAAGGGTTGATGTCCTAATCCCCATATCACCCCAGAGAGGATCACCATTCTCATCAATCGCCTGTGCATAGATAAGAACAAATGCGTCTGGCTGTTCTGTCCAGGTCATTGCCAATCCCCCCTGATGATGTGGAACTGCCTGTAAACTCTCCTGATGTCTACCCGAGTGTTCTGTGATAACAGAAATACCATTTTCTATGAACTGTAAATCTCCATCGATATTGATCTTCTGAACCTTTATCTGATCACCAAAATTTGCATAGCGTGTATCCTGCCAGGCTACATATACATCGTCTCCATTCTTGACAACCCTGTGGTTAACAGCATCTCCACTCAGTCCCCAATAGATCTCGATTCCATTATCGACAAAGATATTCTCTCCCAACAGATCGTAAGCTTGATAGTAAATACCGATAGAACCTGTACGCATGTCACCCCAGCAGACATAAATATTATCACCAGCTGGTTTGATTAGTGGAGCATAAGTTTCTCCCGGAATCTGGGTTACAGCTCGCCCGTTTGCTTCCCAGGCTAACGTTCCATCAGATTCCACATGCTGCATATATATATCAATGTCAGGATGTCCACCTGCTCTGGCGTCATCCCAGACCACATAACAACCACCGTCACCATCTCCTTCCATTCTCGGGTTTCTCTGATTAAAAGTATCAACGACGAGAGCTATACCATCCTGACCCCAGAGAAAATTACCGTCTATATCTAGTTTCTGAACGTAAAGATCGTATGAGCCTGTTCTTAAATCCTCCCAGACTACGATAAAATTACCGTCTGCAGCTGATGAAACACGAGGGTTCAATTGCTCGGCATTTGAGGGATATATAACTACCGGTTCATCCCAGAGAAAATTACCGTCTATATCAACTACATTAACGTGAATATTACGGCTGCCGGTAACCTGATCCGTATAAGCAAAACCAAATGCATTATCTCCGAAAGGGGACATCCTTACTGTCCTCTGTTCTTGTGGCCCTTCAGCCAAAGGTTGAGCCCAGTCTATTTCTCCATTATATAGTATTCTCATCACATTGATGTTTTCGGTACCGTCATATTCGTTGACGTATGCAAGGATCGCTCCACCCTGTCCATCTTCCCAGAAGGTGTGTGATTGCTGATTTCCTGCTCCAGATGCTAAGGCCAGCCCATCTTCAGGCCATCCAGGAAAGTTATTGCCATCAGAATCAATATGAACTCCGTAAATACCTACCGGTCCTTCTCGATGATCCTGCCAGATAATGTAAGCACCACCATCATTGTCGGGAACTATGTTAAGTGTTATCTGTACACCATCAGCTGTACATAGAGCTACAGAATCATCCCAGAGTAACTCACCTGTTGGACTTATCTTCTGGGCATATACCCCTCCATTGACTGTGTCATCATAGAAGTCTATCCAGGCAATAATTGCATTCCCGTCACTCGTGGCAATGATTACAGGGTCTTCCTGGCGGTCATCCTTTCCATCGACGAGTACACCGGAAGATCCCCAGAGAACACCAGTCTCATCAACAGCCTGAGCCCACAGGTCACGACCTCCATAGCGCGTGTCTGACCAAACATATACTACAGTATCGTTATTCAGTATTGCTGAAGCACGAGACCATTCAATATTAACACCCTGACGGACTGGTATACCGTCTTCTTCCCACATAAAGGGATTTGTTGCAAAAATTGAGCTTAGTGTAAATAATGTTAACAATATTATCAACTCGAGTTTCATTTTCATTGGACTATATCCTCCATCTTTTCCTTATATTTTACTCACAAATCATCTTGTATATACCTGTTATATCAATTTAAACCATTGTATCGGACTGTCAGGAATAAGAGGCAAAAAGCCTGCTAGTTTAATGATTCCTTCCCTTCGTACGACACAAAACCTCTCTGTAAAATATTATGTATTCCGTCTGAACAATACTCAGTTCGTTTCTTACTATCCACTTCTTATTTAGCTCAATTATTAAATACTTATCCTCGTTCACCCAGAATTATCCTAAATCTTTCTGAAAGCGTTCGATAACAAAATGAACCTCTCTCTTCCTTCAACAGGGAAATTTTCCATAGAATATCCCTCTCAGGTATTTTAGCCTATTGTGTTACTAGATTACCTGATTATTGAGCAATCTTGTTTTGGACAATCTATCTTAGATATGAAGCAATATTATTGCCAAACAGCGTACTAAATTGAGCCAATGGTACTAAGAATGAGAGAAGTCTCGCTAACTCAGAATTTCGATTTAGCCTCTTTAAAGCCTTTAACGAGTTCTTTCCAGGAGTTGTTCAGCCCCTTTTTAAGCTCTTTCCATACCTCTTCACTAGCGTCCTGAATCTCTGCTAATTTGCTTTTAATACCGTTAGCTTTTGTGCGAAGGTCGTTCAATTTTTCATTATACTTGCCTTTAGAATCATCATTTGCCTTTTTCACCTTCTCTTCGAGTTTGTCGATCTCCCTGTTCAGCTTATCGAGCCTGGTTTTTAGTTTCTCTACATATGCATCTCTCTTACCCATAACATCCTCCTGTACGTGATATTACGCCAACATCATCGTAAAGTTTATTTGTTAAATAATTTAATATGGACTAAAAATTACGCAAGCCTTATTTTTCATCCACTATCAGATTTAATCAACACATCAGCAAAACTTCTGATTCTTCAACTGAATTTGTTCGCTATTCTAACCGAAACACCGGTTACGGATAAAACTTGACACCAGGAGTGAGAAAATAATTTAGTCTTTTATTAGGAATCTGATTCAGGGGTGCCTGACAAAGGCTGAGAAAACACCCTCGAACCTGATCCGGGTAATGCCGGCGTAGGAAGAAGAAGATAATCACATTACCTTCCAGGCATTACCTCCAGAAGATAACAAGTATTGGAGGTGTAATGGAACAACAAATATCTCAGGGAATAATCGAATCCTATTTTCGCAAACTCACTGCTCATCTTGATAACGATGTAGTCATTGCTGGGGGTGGTCCTTCGGGATTAGTTGCAGCAAGGTCTCTTGCTCAGAAAGGGTATCGGGTAGCACTCTTCGAAAAGAAGCTCGCTCCAGGTGGAGGTATGTGGGGCGGTGCTATGATGTTCAATGAAATTATAATTCAGGAGTCTGCTGTTCATATTCTTGATGAATCTGGCATAAGATACCGTAAACATTGTGAAGGGCTCTACACGTTTGACTCGATAGAATCGACAGCTGCCCTGATATATCGGGCTGTCAATGCTGGGGTAAAGATATTTAACTGTGTTGCAGTCGAGGATCTTATCGTAAAAAAAGATCGGGTAGCTGGGCTGGTAATTAACTGGTCTCCGGTATCTCATCTGCATTTACATATCGATCCCCTTATGATATCATCTAAAGTCACCCTCGATAGTACCGGCCACCCTTCGGAACTTGTAGGATATCTAACCAATAAGAACGGTATTGTATTACAGACAGGAACAGGTTCGATAATCGGAGAAAAGTCCCTCGATGTAGAAACTGGAGAACAGGCAACGGTTGCAAATACTGGGCCAGTCTATCCCGGCCTCTATGTCTCGGGAATGTCTGCCAACAATGTGCATGGTAAGAGTCGAATGGGCCCTATCTTTGGTGGTATGCTTCTATCCGGGTTGAAGGCAGCAGAACTGATAGCAAAAGAACTTGAGCTCTGAATAATGACTGATTTCGGACTCTATATAATAATCTCCCGACCTCTTCTCCCATATCGAAAAATAGTGGAGACCTGTGTTGAAGAGGGTGTAAGGATTATTCAATTGCGAGAGAAACACCTCTCTGATAGCGAGATAATCAGAATTGGCAGAGAGATCCAACAGATTGTCAGAGGAACAACAACAAGTCTGGTCTTAAATGACCGGTCCGATCTGGCAGCAATAATAGGTGCAGCTGGATATCATTTAGGGCAGGACGACATCCCCTTAAAACTGAGCGAGCGATTCTATCCGGAAGCATCATTGAGAGGATTATCAACACATAACCTAAAGCAGGTAGAGCTGTCACTTAAGGAGAATCCTGATTATATAGGGTTCGGGCCTGTCTATCCTACTCCTACAAAAGAGAAACCGGATCCTCCTGTTGGAACCGCTCTCCTATCAAAAGCTATCTCGAAGGCCGATATACCGGTAGTGGCAATTGGTGGTATCGATGAAACGAATATAGAAGCGGTATTGAAGGCAGGGGCTAGGAATGTCGCATTAGTAAGATATTTTATGCAACACAGGGATATACGGGAAAGAATCAAAATCATTAAAACGATATGCAAACAATACTGGAGGTAAATTATGACACAAAAGCAACTCGCCAGGAAGAAAGAAATCACTACCGAAATGATACAGGCTGCAGATTACGATAATGTAACACCTGAACATATAATGAATGGCCTGAGAGAGGGAACGATAGTCATTCCAAAAAACAGAAATCACCGATTTTCTGCCGTGGCCATAGGTAAAGGGTTGAAGACCAAAATCAATGCTAATATCGGCACATCGGAAATCAGATGTAACCTCGAAGAGGAGTTACAGAAGCTGGAACTCGCAATCAAGTATGGAGCTGAAAGTATTATGGACCTTTCTACAGGGGGAAACCTGGACAGAATACGAAAAACCTTAATCTCCAAATCTTCCATTATGTTCGGCACTGTTCCGATATATTCTGTAATCTGTGAACTCCTCCGTGAAGGAAAAGATATAGGTGAGATGACAACAGACATGCTCTTCAATGAAATAGAGAAACAGGCAATAGCCGGTGTCGATTTCATAACTGTGCACTGCGGTGTTACAAGGGAATCGATCCGTCATCTGGAAGATTCTGAAAGAGTAATTGGAGTTGTAAGCAGGGGTGGTTCACTGCTAAAGAGATGGATTGAAGAGACGGGAAGGGAGAATCCTTTATACGAGGACTTTGACCGTCTGCTCTCTATCGCCGAAGAATATGATGTGACACTCAGCCTCGGCGATGGCTTCAGGCCGGGTGCGGGAGCTGATGCCAGCGATCCTGGCCAGATCTCGGAACTTCTTGTTCTCGGAGAGCTGGTAAAATTAGCGGATCATAGAGGGGTTCAGGTTATGGTTGAAGGGCCGGGCCATCTCCCTCTCGATGAGATCGAAATGAATGTTCAATTAGAGAAAAAACTCTGCCATAATGCTCCATTTTACGTTTTGGGACCATTAACAACCGATATTGCACCAGGATATGACCATATTACCGGAGCTATAGGTGGTGCAATCGCTGCTGCTAATGGCGCCGATTTTCTCTGTTATGTAACACCTGCAGAACACCTCTGTCTTCCCAATCTGGAAGATGTCAAACTGGGTGTTATATCAGCAAAGATAGCTGCTCATACTGGAGATTTAGTAAAACGGAAAGAAGAGAGTAGTAAGATTGACAGAGAAATATCCAGGGCAAGACATCAACTCGATTGGGAAAGAATATTTCAATATGCTATTGATCCCGATTTCGCCAGGGAGAGAAAGAAAGACTCATCACAAACCGATTCTAACTATTGCTCCATGTGTGGTGAACTCTGTGCTATCAAGATCGATGGAAGAAAAAAAACGCAGAAGGACACAAAGTGAAGAATATCAGGGATAGTGAGGACTTTTTCCTCACTATAGCAGCTACCGACCCAACTGGTGAAGCAGGAGTTGTTAAAGACTGCAAAATTGCCGATCATTTTGGCTATAATTCATTGTTGGTTATAACCGCAATAACCGTTCAGAATGACAGTAAAGTTAAAGATATCTATCCTGTTACCGACGATGTATTACGAGAACAGCTGGAAATCTGTTCAGAATATCCTGTTAATTGCATAAAGATAGGGGCTCTGGGCAATAGTCGTCAGGCCAGAATAATTGCTGACTCGCTCGCTCTCTTTCCAGAAGCTGTTATTGTCTGGGATCCTGTCTTTTCTCCCACAGAGGGTAAACCGTTTGTCGGTACCAATGAAATCGGACAGGTTTGCAGTATATTTCTGCCTGTAGTAGATGTTATTACACCCAATTTTGATGAGTTGAAATTAATTCTAGCAAACAGGAGATACGAGCTTCACGAAAGCTCTGCTGTTCAAATGGTCGATGATACATCGTCATATTCATTTTCAACTGATTCAAAAACCTGGCAAGCAGTACAAAAAATCTGTCAGAAAGTTAACTCTACATTCTACATTACCGGGGGCCATAGCCGGTCCGATGATAACACGATACGAGAGTTTCTGATCGATAGATACAGAATCAGACCTTTCGAATACAGGAAGATATCTTTCCGTTATCGGCACGGGACAGGTTGTTCATTTTCTACTGCTTTAGCTTGCTTGCTGAAAATTTCTTCCACTATCGATGATGCTTGCAGAATGAGTGTCAGATTCGTTACAGATATCTATAATCAGAACATTAAATAGATATGACAATATTCAGGGATACATATGCAGAACAAAAAGCAAGAGGAGAAGCACTCGCTGATAATCTCTTGACATAATGCAACACTGTTGATTTTTTTAAGGTTCAGGAGTTATAGTGATGAGTTTGAAAAGGAAGCTGTCAAGAAGCTTATCCTCACTAAACACTATTTTCAAGAAAGCGAGGATGAGCTTTTATGATAGCAATATCGATTTTTTAACTTTAACAGTAGAGGAACTGACAAAATTGCTTTCTGCCGGTTTCGATCCTAATGAGAAAGATAAACTCGGCCGAACACCTCTCATGTATCTGGCAAGCGGCAACATTGATCCGGAAGTCATCAAGGCTATCATCAGGGCAGGAGCAAGGGTTGATGATGTTGATCAAGACAATAAGACTGCCCTTATCATGGCAGCGAGATACAATAGCAACCCAGAGATTCTAGAGAATCTTATTGATGCAGGTGCTGATGTCAATCATACCTCGAAAAAAAAGCGAACCCCTTTGATTTATGCAGCACTCTCAAACTGTAATCCGGAAGTTATTCAGACTCTTTTAGCCAGAGGTGCAGACGGTTCAAGAAAGGATATCAGACGTCTCACAGCTTTTGATCATCTAAAAAAAGGGTATAATAGAACACTCCGGCAATCTGTAGCCTTTATACTGTTAAAAGAGGCGTCCAATAAGCAAATTTCCCACAAGGGTTATTGAGAGTAGGATGCAAGGAATATATATTACTCACATCGATCGGTTTGCTAGTTCTTGTCTGATGTTATCAGTCTATGTTCTACTTAATTAAGCAAAGCAAAAATTTCTTGAGATAGTTTGATGAAAAAAGATATCAGCCTCCTGGCACTCTTTGTAACCTCCGCTATCTGGGGATTTGCTTTCGTTGCTCAACGCCAGGGTATGGAATTTCTTGATCCCTTTATCTTCAACGGTATCCGTTTTAGCCTGGGTGCGGTTTTTGTAGGATTTTTCGGGTACAGAACAATAGCAAGACATAAAAAGATCCCCTGGCTCCTCGGAATAGTTCTATTTCTTGGAGCTACTTTGCAGCAGACCGGTTTGATATGGTCAACAGCAGGAAATGCTGGTTTCATTACTGGCCTCTATGTGCTCTTTGTTCCCCTGCTTGGTATTTTCCGCAAACAGCAACTTCAACGTCAGACGATCTACGCTATAATTCTGGCTGTTACAGGACTATACCTGATTAATGATAATACAGATATTCAGGTAACCTTCAGCAATTCTCTTATCCTGCTCGGTGCTGTCTGCTGGGCATTGCATATGCAATTGATTGATAAATTAACCAGAAAATACGATACTCTCTATCTGGCCTTTGCCCAATTCGCTATATGTGCAGTTTTAAGCCTTGTGACAGGCCTGATCTATAATCTGTCTATTCGCCCTGTCGAGTACTTTCACCAGGAAATTTTCGTGAATATCGGTGTGACAGGAATTGCCCTGATCTACAGTGGTCTTATATCTGTTGGTATCGCTTACACACTCCAGATATTTGCTCAAAAAAAGGTAGATCCAACAAGATCGGCTATTATATTATGCCTCGAAAGTGTCTTTGCACTTATCGGTGGCTGGCTTATCTTGAAAGAAGAACTGACTGCTTCTATTCTTGCAGGTGCTCTCTTGATACTACTTGCAATGATTATCAGTATCAGGGTAAAGACCATAGTGATCAGTAAATAACAGGGCTTTCTTCTCTCCCCGATGACTCAGGATTTCCTCTATCAAAATTAACAGGTAAAGTAATAATCTGAGGCATTATTTATAGAGTGAAAACATTAGGGACGACACGAGCCGGAACGTGCCGACTCCCATGATACTCAATGATAAAACTGAGGTTATATATAAAGACTCGTCGGTAATCAACAATTAAGCTCCAGGAGTTCACAATAGAGCAAGAATAGAAGGCTTGTCCCCTGATTCTATGGAAATTTAAGAGTTGACAGTTTTGCTCTCCAATGGATTTTCTCGATGAGTTGTTAAATAAAAGATAAGGAGTTAGTTATGCCAAGAATGACAGTGGATCCTTATTATTGCAAAGGCTGTGGTCTCTGTATAGTAGCCTGCCCCAAGAAAATCATCCGTTTTTCGGAAAGTATCAACGACAAGGGGTATCACTATGCAGAGTGTTTTGATCAGGAAGCGTGCATCGCTTGTAAGTTATGTTATACAACCTGCCCTGACGTAGCAATAACCATAGAGAAATAATAAGGAGGAAAAATGTCTCAAAAGGTATTGATGAAAGGTAATGAAGCAGTAGCAGAAGCGGCTATCAGAGCTGGATGTCGTTTGTATTTTGCTTATCCTATTACCCCTCAAAGTGAATTGATAGAGTATATGGCTCGTATGATGCCCAAGGTTGATGGTACTTTTATTCAGGCCGAGAGTGAAGTTGCAGCCATCAATATGGTCTATGGTGCAGCTGGATGTGGCAAAAGAGTCATGACCTCCTCCTCATCACCCGGTATATCACTCAAACAGGAAGGTATCTCCTATATTGCCGGTGCTGAATTACCGGCCGTTATAGTAAATGTGCAACGTGGTGGACCCGGCCTGGGAGATATACAGCCTGCACAGGGTGACTATTTTCAGGCAACGAAGGGTGGTGGACACGGAGATTACAAGTTGATTGTTCTGGCACCCAACAGTGTTCAGGAATTTGCGGATATGGCTTCTGATGCATTCGATCTTGCCGAGAAATATCGTAACCCAGTCATGATCCTCTCAGATGGCCTTCTGGGCCAGATGATGGAACCAGTGAGTTTCAAAGAGGCCAAAACCGATGAAGTGGTAGCCAGACAACATGAAAAACAATACGATTGGTGTATGCATCCCAATGTTGATGGTCCTGAAAGACATCATCACGAGATAAATTCTCTGGAGATCGATCCCAATGTCCTGGAAAAACATGTTCTGAAACTCGGTGAAAAGTACAAGAAAATTGAAGCCAATGAAATTCGTTACGATTCCTTCAATCTGAATTCGGACAATGAGGTCCTCTGTGTTGCTTTCGGTACTGCATCTCGTATAGTTAAATCGGCAATAAGTGAACTGGAGAAGAAGGGACATAGTATAGGACTGATTCGTCCACAAACTGTATGGCCTTATCCTTACAAAGCAATATCCGACGCAATAACCGCTAAGGTGAAGAAGGTTATCGTTTTCGAACTGAATCTTGGACAGATGGTCGAAGATGTAAAACTGGCTGTTAACGGAAAGGTACCAGTTGAATTCCTTGGCAAAGTTGGTGGATTAGTGTTCACTCCGGAAGAAGTAATGGCCAAGATCGAAGAGAATTTATAAGGAGGAGAAATGGAAGTTATAGCCCAAAGACCAAAATCATTGACAGATGTCCAATTTCATTATTGTCCCGGGTGTTTACACGGAGTTGCTCACAGATTGATTGCCGAGGCGATGGATGAGCTCGATATGCGTAATAAAACTATGGGGGTTGCTCCCGTCGGGTGCTCGGTCTTCGCTTATAAATTCTTCGATTGTGATATGGCAGAGGCTGCTCATGGCAGAGCACCTGCAGTCGCTACCGGTATGAAGAGAGCACGGCCCGACATGTATGTCTTCTCTTATCAGGGGGACGGCGACCTGGCAGCAATCGGAACTGCCGAGATCGTACATGCTGCTAACAGAGGAGAGAAGATCACTGTTTTCTTCGTGAATAACGCTATCTATGGAATGACTGGTGGCCAGATGGCCCCTACTACTCTGCCTGGAATGAAAACCTCAACCTCACCTTACGGTCGTGACGAAAAAGATATCGGTTACCCAATCAGAGCATGTGAATTGCTGAATACACTTGAAGCCCCTTATTATATCGAAAGAGTATCACTCCTCTCACCACAGGAAATCATCAAAGCTAAGAAAGCTGTCACAAATGCTATGAGATTTAACAAAGAAGGCAGAGGATTTACTTTCATCGAATTTATTTCAACCTGCCCCACAAACTGGGGCCTGGACCCGATGAAAGCACGCGATTGGGCACGAGAAAATATGTTGCCGTTCTTTAAAATCGACTGCTTCCGTGATAGATCAAAAGAAGAGGGGGTATAAAAGATGAAGACAGAAATGATATGCTCCGGATTCGGTGGTCAGGGTGCCCTGACAATAGGGAAATTCCTGGCTCAAGCTGGTATGGAAGAGGGAAAAAATGTTTCCTGGCTGCCCTCATACGGCCCGGAAATGCGTGGTGGAACTGCTAACGTTTCAGTAGTTATCTCCGATGATGAGATTGCTTCACCACTCGTTACTCATCCTGATATCTTAGTGGCACTCAATCAGCCCTCTCTCGATAAATTCGGGCCATTAACCCGAAAAGAGGGTATCATCATAGTCAATGAGGATATGTGTCCTCACAAACTGGATCGAGATGACGTCGAATTTCTTTATGCTCCGATGTCAATGATAGCCAAAGAGATAGGTACCCAGAAAGTCCTTAATATGATTGCCATAGGATTAATAATCGGCAAAACTAAGCTGGTCAGTTATGAGACGCTGGAAGCCGCTTTGAAAGACTTTATGGCCAACAGGAGTGCTGATCTGCTAAAGGCCAATCTTGAAGCTATAAAGAGAGGTATAGAACTGGTTAAATAGTCTTTTTTTCAGTTAGACTTAATCAGTCAGATAATAGTTGAAAGTAGAAATGTAATAATTTAGTGAAATATTGGGGTAGCCTTCGAGGTTACCCCAATATAGAAGGAGGATTCTGTATGAAAAGACTTTCCAGTATTACGATTATCCTATTGATTGCTATTATTGTTATGGTCGGTTGTGCTCCGCGCAAAACCGTTACCCGTATATCAACCGATGAGGCAATAGACCTGAGCGGAAGATGGAATGACACAGATTCCCGACTCGTAGCAGAACAGATGATTAATGATGTACTCGCCAGGCCCTGGCTCGTAAATTTTATAGAACGAAATGATTCTCAACCGACTGTTATTGTTGGAACGGTTCGAAATCTCAGTTCTGAGCATATCGATACCGGAACCTTCATCCGCAATATGGAACGAGAACTGATCAACAGTGGCAAAGTTCGTTTCGTTGCAGCCTCAGAAGCCCGACAGGAGATCAGAGAGGAACGACTCGACCAGCAGATTCATGCATCTGAGGAGACAGCAGCTCGTCTGGCAGCAGAAACCGGAGCTAATTTCATGTTACAGGGCACAATAAGTTCTATTGTAGATACGGAAGGGAAAGAACAGGTTAAATACTATCAGGTTGATCTGGAACTGGTTAACATCGAAAATAATGAAAAGGCCTGGATAGGCAACAAAGAAATCCGTAAATACATAACACGCTCCCGGACTTCCTGGTAACAGCAATATTTATCCACTCTATTGTCCACAGCAAATATTACAGAGAGAAGTACATCGGATAAAAAATCGGATGATTCTTCTCGAAAGAAGATAATCATCTCTATATCAAACTTCTTTAAATATCATCGAATCAGGGAGTGAGGCAGTTTGAGAGTTGAAAAAGAGATATTTACGCTATTTATTCTGATTGTAGCGGTTATTCTCTTTCTAAACAGCTGCTCCTCATTAGCCACACAAACTGCGCATTTTCGGGCGATTGAAGAAAAGATCCAGGAACAGAATTTTGCTTCTGCAGCAGATCAACTCGCTTCCTATAAAAACAGACACTATAAAACTAAAGACAGGGTGCTTTTCTATCTTGATCTGGGAATGCTTCACCATTATAACCACGATTACGAAAAGAGTAATGAATATCTGACCGAGGCTGAAGATGCCATTGACTATCTCTTTACAAGAAGTATCTCCCGTGCTACTGCTTCGATACTACTCAATGATAATGTCCTGGAATATTCCGGAGAGGATTATGAAGATATCTACATCAATATCTTTAAAGCAATCAACTTCATCAAATTGGATGAGTTCGATAAGGCGTTCGTAGAAATCCGCCGCGTAAATGAAAAACTCAATGTTCTGGAGGACAAATACAGAGACTTTGCCAAATCTCTACAGCAGGCTGATGAAGTGGAGATCGATTTCGAACCTGGTTCTTCACGATTTCATAATTCGATTCTGGGCCGCTATCTCAGTATGTTGATCTATAGAACAGAAGGACAACTCGATGATGCCAGAATCGATTATAATTACATAAATGATGGCTGGCAACAGCAGAGACAGATATACAACTTCCCTAAACCTGACCTCTCATCCCATCTCAAGATTGGAGATAAGGCGAAGGTAAACTTCATCAGTTTTGCCGGCAGGGCACCTGAAAAGAAGGGGGTTGAGAGAAGGATTACTACATTCGATAATTATCTGATTGTCTCTGGTAATGAGCCGGAGGCTTTTGCTCAAACTATATTCTGGCCGGGACTCGATAAGGATTACCATTTTAAGTTTTCTCTCCCGATAATGCAGAAGAGAAGCAGTCAGGTATCACGGGTCAGAGTCTTTGTAGATGATTCGCTGGTGACTGAATTAGAAAAGATCGAAGATATCTCAAATATTGCTGTAGAGACCTTCAATGTCAAAGCTCCCCTGATCTATCTCAAAGCTATAACTCGGTCTGTCGTTAAAGGTCTTATCGCTGAAAAGGCAAAAGCAGATATGGATGATAAAACTGGTGATATTGGAAGCCTTATTTTTAGAATTGCCACCGATATTGCAGTCGACCTCTCGGAAAA
>Ga0334895_1002090_pt1 | contig 17940 bp, 14 predicted proteins | sample GraSluR3_MG_7_FD_207229 | JGI IMG/M metagenome (GOLD analysis project Ga0334895, IMG submission 207229) | Sludge microbial communities from methane-producing bioreactor in Wageningen University, Netherlands - Granular Sludge_31_05-R3 | ecosystem: Engineered > Bioreactor > Anaerobic >... | reverse complement strand
AACGGTTTGATATCAGCCTTCCTGAGTTCATTCACGATCTTTTCGGGAATTTTCGGACTTTTCTACTTTGTAATCCTTCCTGCAAAGAGCCTGGGATTTGACAACATACTTCTCTTTATCCAGATACTTTCACTGCTTACTATGGTAATTCCGGCCCTTATTCTTTTCTTTGAACCAGATTTTAAAAGATGTATTGCTGGGAGTACGGTCTTTACTATCGGTTTCATCGGGCTGCTGCTTTCCAGTGGTGCCTGGTATCTGGGACTCTTTTACATGGCTGTGCACGCTTTCTATAAATCCTATCTCTTTCTTCTCTATGACGATCTGGTCATAGAGAAGCTAAAAATCTACGGTAATATCAAAACAATTGTGCTCATACTGATAGCCGTGGGCTTTACTGTGGGTTTTATCCCCTCGATACCCTATTTCATAAAGTATAACTTCCTGATAGGCCTGAATTATCTCAAGTTGATCAATTATGTAACCCTGGCCCTTATGCTTGGTAGTTTTCTCAAGTTCAGTTATAAAACCGGGAAGATAAAAGTTAAAAGCCTGTCCTATATCTTTTTTCCTGTTATCCTCGCCGTATTCTATCTGATGATTCCCTTTCCATTCATCACTTCAGGCTATTATCTTATTCTCGATCTGATGATTCTTTTTCTCGCGGCTTTCGGAGCCCGAGCTCTGTTTGAGAAATTTGATTTTCTCTGCTGTCTTGATACCCGTTATATTTACATAAATATGAACTATGAACTGCTCTATATTGTGATACTGATTATTCTGCAGATAATGTTATTGCGCCTGAATTATTGAGATACTCATTTTACCAATTATTTCCGCTGATCCTCCAATGAATACTCGCCTGTCATCCTTAGCTTTCAGATAGAGTATTCCTCCACGGGAAGAAATCTGTCGGGCATTCATTTCACTTTTTTTAACTATCGGCTGCCAGTATGGTGTTAATAGAGAATGTGCCGAACCGGTTACAGGGTCTTCCATGATACCTTCCCAGGGAGCGAAGAACCTAGAGACAAAATCGTAATTTGGATTATCAGAAAGTGCTGTCACTATGATTCCACCAATGCAGGGGAGGTTCAACTCTTGCAGGAGCTGGAAATTGGGAGAGAGTCGAGTGACTATCTCTTCATTCTGTAGATGGATGAGGAGGTAATTGGTAAGCTTGCCATAGGCGGAAGATACATAGCTGTCTATAGACATTGCTGTCAGGAGATTCTCTGGCAGGTGGTATGGAACGGGGACATCGAGAGGAAAGTCTAGAACGAATCTATCCTGCTGCCTGAATACCTCCAGAATACCACTCTGAGAATGGAACCTGATCTTATTGTTCCTGTCTGAATCCGAAATATCGAGACTCCCTGCTTCTTTCTTTAGTGATTGATCAGGGGCAGGTTTTTCTTCACTTTTTCGAAATATTACTGCTGCAGCTGCCAGGGTCGCATGGCCACAGAGTGGTACTTCTGTGAGTGTAGTAAACCAGCGAATCTTGTATTCGTTACTCTTATCCATCAGAGGCGTAACAAAAGCAGTTTCGGAAAATCCGACACGTTTTGCGATCTCCTGCATCAGAGTAGCAGCGATATCTTCCCGGCTAATCATAACTCCGGCCGGATTGCCCTCTGCATCCTCTCCGGTGAATGAATTGACAATATTAATATCATAATCCATTATTCACTTTCCTGCTTTTCATAGAGCCAATAGTCAGAATAGGTTATCCTGGTTATGTTAGTCATTCTCTTGATTAGTATGCTGATATCAGTTGTCGTCTTTATCTCATTGAGATACCACTCACCGGTCTCCCGGTCGTACTCGTACCATCTTTCGATCTTCAGGTTTTTTACCAGAAAGGGGGTTTTATCCATACTGAAATCATTGTATATCGGAGCTCCACTCACCTCATCCAACCAGAAGGAGCCTGTGAAGGTTACATCCTTACCGTCAGGTCCGACATTGGTATACTCTGTCTCAAATTCCAGACAGGTGAATCCATTAATCTCCTTCTTCTTACCCGTGTAATTGATCTTTAAACGATCTCCCGGTTCTGTAAAAAAAATCCCCTCTCTCTTAGGAGTCAGATCTCTCTCCAGCATCTGTGTAACAAGCTTTTCACTGACCTCTTCCTCCTCATCATCAATATTGCCTGTCGCCTCGAGAAGAATGCTCGATATCTCTCCATCATCGTTCAATTGATGGGCAACAATTATGTTACTACTCTGCAGTATATTACCGGATTTATCCATCGTCTGCATCTCCTGACGGCTTATTCCCGGGATAAGGTTTAGATTGGATTCAGCTATTGACCTTGCTCTGTTCCAGAGTTCAATATCTGCTTCAGCTATCAGTGGTGAAAGAGCCAGAACTAAAAGGACTATGAGATAATAATGTTTGATTTTCATATTTACTCCATTCCTGCAAGATATCTACAGAGTTTAATCAATTCATTTGTAAGATTTTGGCAAGAAATTTTGCAGAGAGAAGGGAGATAAAACACGATATTGTTTCATTCTATCGCCAGACCGTAGTGAATGTTTTTAGCTGTCGCTCTGCAATAGTCCAAAAAGATATTCTTGACAGTTAAGTTGAGTTGGCAAGATAGAGGCTAAAATCAATTTGGTACCGCCTGAAAGAGATGATATTTATAGCAAAGAAAGCTTGTATTGAGAATGGTTAGATTGTATTAAATTGAATAGAGATCGGTATTCAGAACCATTAACTTCTGGAGCAGGTTAGGGAGAAAAAACTTGCTATATAACAGGGGTGAGAATATCATAGGTAAATAAAGATAAAGGAGCTAACTAATGGATAGAGAACAACTTTTAGGATTATTAGATATCGCAATTGAAAGAGAAAAGGAAGCGTATAATTTCTATTCTGAAGTTGCCAAAACATTTAAAGACAGGGGTCTTGTAACCATTTTTACCGAGTTGGCCGACGAAGAGAAGGGTCACAGAAACCTGCTGGAGTCCTTTAAACAGAATCCGGAAAAACATTTCCAGATGGAAGCACCGGAGAAGGATTACCATCTCGCTGAGCAGACAGAACTTCCTCCCCTCTCAACTTCGATGAAGCCGGCTGATGCCTTTGCCCTGGCTATGAAAAAGGAACAGCAGGCAGCTGAATTCTATCAGGACCTTGCCAAAAGGACAAGCAGCGATGATGTAAAAGAACTCTGTCTGAATCTGGCCAGTATGGAGTTGAAGCACAAGCAGAAGATAGAGAATGCCTACGTTGACGTTGCCTATGTGGAGTCTTTCTAAATCATTGTAAAATGACGAGAGGATGGGACTGGTGTCCCGGCTGGTCTGCAAAATCAGTAGCGGGCGGATAATACCGTCTGTGGCAGGTTCGATTCCTGCCCTCTCAGCCATTTTTTGATCGTTGCTGAGGGTTTAACATAAGCCAGAATCGTCATCTTTACGCTTTACACAGGAAAAAAATCTGCTGATTTCTGGCACTCTTCTTAGCTTCAGTCGTTTAATAGTAAAAAAGACAAGATAATATGGAGGTTAGTATGAAGGTAGTACCTTATAATGAAATAACCCTGGAAGATGTCAAAGTTGAAGGGGCGAAAGGGACACAGATTCGCTGGCTTATATCCCAGAAAGACAATGCTCCCAATTTTGCCTTGAGAATGTTCGAGGTAGAAGTTGGTGGCCATACTCCCTTTCATTCACACAACTTTGAACATGAAGTTTATGTTGTGGATGGTGAAGGGGTCTTTGTAACCGAGGAGAAAGAATATCCTTTCAAAAAAGGTTATGTAATCTATGCCGATCCTAATATGAAACATCAATTCCGTAATGTCGGCCAGACAGTTCTGAAGTTCCTCTGCATAGTCCCACTCGATACTCCCCAGCCGAAAGTGAAAGAGGATAAACAGGTTAATCCCTTTGCATCAGGGAAAGCTAATAACTGTTAACAGGCTGATAAGCAGTCTATAAACAATAATACAGGTTTTCCGGATTCGGAGATTCTGTCTTAATTACCAAAAGAATACAGGAGTAATAATGAACAAAGAGTTGAAAAAGTTTTTCGTTGATCTGGTTGAAGCTCCGAGTCCCTCAGGCTACGAAGAGCCTGCTCAGGATATCTATCGGGAATTTGTCAGTAAATATACAGATAATATAACAACAGACGTTCATGGTAATGTGATTGCCCTAAAGAAGGGGAAAGGTAAATTAAAGGTAATGATCTGTGGCCATGTCGATGAAATCGGCTTTATGGTCAATTATATCGATAACGAAGGGTATCTTTATGTCAAACCTGTTGGTGGGATAGATGCCAATCTATTACCAGGGTTACGGGTTAATATCTACGGAGCTAAAGGTATAGTACGCGGAGTGTTTGGCAAGAAAGCTATTCATATGATGACCCCTGAAGAGAGGAAACAGGGAGTGAAATTTTCAGAACTCTGGCTTGATATCGGAGCTACTAGCAGGAAAGAGGCAGAAAAACGGGTTGCCATTGGTGACATAGCAACATTTTCACCCGGAATGGAAGTACTGAATAATGATATCATTACAACAAAGGCGACCGATAACAAGACAGGAGTATTTGTAGCAGGATCCATACTTCACTATCTGGCTAAAGAAGAAATTGCAGCAAACCTCTACTCTGTCTCTGCTGTACAGGAGGAGATAGGCATAAGAGGCTCCAGGACGAGTGCCTTCGGCATTGATCCTGACGTTGGAATAGCTATAGATGTAACCCTCACATCCGATCATCCGGGAACTGACAAGAAGAGGATTGGAGATATAGCGATCGGTAAAGGACCAGCAGTTGCTGTTGGGCCGAACGTTAATACTAGAGTATTTGAACTCTTGAAAGAAGCAGCAAAGCGAAAAAAGATCAAATATCAGGTAGAAGTAGAATCGGGAGCTACCGGAACAGATGCTAACTCAATACAGGTAACAAGAGCCGGAGTAGCAACCGGACTGGTCTGTATTCCTAATAGGTATATGCACTCTCCTAACGAGGTAATCTCTTTGAAAGATCTGGAAGACACGGCGCAGCTCATAGCCGAATTTGTCAGAATCATAAACGATAAGACTAACTTTATACCAGGCGTGAAATAAAGCAGAGATTCTTTCCTGCAAGGATTGATACCTGACAGAGTAGAGAGACAATGATCAGAGTAGAAGGTCTGACCAAAATTTTTAAGAAAAAGAATGGTAGCGAATTCAGAGCGGTAAATGACTTCTCCTTCACTGCTGACAGTGGGAAAATAGTATCCTTGCTCGGTGTTAATGGCGCAGGAAAAACGACTATGCTCCGAATGCTCTCGACAGTCCTGCGACCGGATGAGGGAGATGCTATTCTGCAGGGGTACAGCATCTGCAAAGATCCAGCAAAGGTGCGAAGTGTGATCGGTTTTCTCTCCGGTGACACTGGACTTTATAACCGGTTGACTCCCCGGGAGATCATCACCTATTTCGGCAGGCTGTATGATGTGCCCGACCCCGAGATCAAAGACAGAATAAGAAAGATGTCCAGACTGCTCGATATGGAGGAATTTCTGGATAGAAAAGTAGATCTGCTCTCTACCGGTATGAAGCAGAAGGTCTCTATCTGCCGTTCTATAATACACAACCCACCGATTATGATCTTTGATGAACCGACTGCCGGACTCGATATTCTAACAGCCCGCACGATCGTCTCTTTTATCCATCAATGCAGAGAGGACGGTAAGTGTATTCTCTTCTCTACCCATATCATGCGTGAAGCAGAGAGGATAGCCGATAAGATAGAGATGATTCACAAGGGAAAGTTACTGGCCGAAGGAACTCTCTCCGAGTTCCGGGCTGAGACAGGTTTTGAAGATCTGGACGATATCTTTGTCCACTATGTAAACAAGCACCAGCTGCTCGCTGAAGAGGTTTCTGCAGATGAGTATTAAGAAGATACTGATCGTATTTCGTAAAGAACTTCTCGACCTCTTCCGCGATAGAAGGACTATAATTTCTTCCGTAGTTCTCCCGATCATTCTCTATCCGGTCTTGATGATCGGATTCAATGCACTTATGTCACGCCAGACGGTGAAGCTGCACGAACAAGAAGTGATCATATATGTTATTGACAATGCCGGTGATGAGTATTCACAGATAGCCTTTGAGAGACTTGAGAAGACCCCAAAACTGCAGATCTTTCAAGAGATAGATCATTACAAAGTGCTTTTCAAAGAGAAGGTCATTCAGGCGATAGTAACCTTTGAAAGAGAGGAATTGTACGACGAGTTCTATTATCTCAATGCCAGAATCACCTTCAACCGGGTTGATGAGAAGAGCGAACTGGCTTATAATACAGTAAGTAGGGTTTTGCAGGATCTCGAAAAGGAACTGGTTGGCAGCAGGCTGGAAGCTATCAATATATCAGAAGATATACTCAAAGCCGTCGAGGTGGAAGCTGATAATGTCGCTACAGAACAGCAGACACTCGGGATGATACTGGCCAGGTTTTTACCCTATTTTCTCATTCTGATCTCTATCAGCGGTTCTTCTGTTGCAGCAGTGGATCTCGTTGCTGGAGAGAAGGAAAGAGGAACACTGGAGACGATTCTCGTCAGTGCAGCGAGTAGAATGGAATTGGTTCTCGGTAAATTCGTTGCTGTTATTTCAATTGCACTCCTGACAGTTCTTTTGAATCTTGCCAGTATCTTTTTCTCCTTCCGGCATCTGGTATCACAGGCAGCAGCAGAGTCTGTAGCAATTCAGATACCGTTTGGAAGTCTTTTTTTGATACTGATCCTTATGGTGCCAATGATAATTTTCTTTGCGGCTGTGGTTTTCTCCTTTTCTACCTATGCCAGAAATATGAAAGAGAGTTACAGCTATACCCAACCGTTAATGATCGTTGCTATGTTGTTATCATTGATAAGTGCTCTGCCTGCGATAGAAACAACACTTGGTATGACCCTGATTCCCGTTATTAATGTCTCTTTGATGATAAAGGATATCATGATGGGAGACCTGAATATCAGCTTCTTTATGACTACTCTAATCTCTACCTGCATCCTGGTAGTTCTGGCAGTTTCTTTTTCGATCAAACTCTTTTCCAAAGAAGAAATACTGTTCCGCACTACCGAAGATACTGAGATAATCGATAAAAATAAGCGTGGCCTGAGGGTTCTCAGCTCCAAATTCGCCACTCTTTTCTTTATTCTAATCCTTCTTCTCTTTTATTATCTCGGTCTAAGCTGGCAGATTGCAGACCTGGAATCTGGTCTGATCAAGACACTTATACTCCTGGTATTCTTGCCCACTCTCCTGATTATTAAAATAGGCAGGCTGAGTTTCAAAGAGGTATTGAGCCTGAAATTTACCAGAGCATCCAACTATCTGTTGATTCTTTTAGCATCGATTCCTATCTTTATACTGGTCACCCTGCTAAGTCAAATTATCAATATCATCTATCCCTTTCCCGAGCAATATCTGGAGAACTTTCAGAATCTCTATTTTCTTGAGGGGAGAACTTTCCTCTACTCTCTCTTTATCATAGCTCTTCTGCCGGGAATAGTAGAAGAGGTTATGTTCCGGGGTTATTTTATAAAGGCTTTCAGGGAAAAGGGGATCTGGAACAGCATCGTTATCAGTGCCATTCTCTTTGCTATACTACATCTCGATATCTTCCGGTTCGTTCCGGTTGCTATTCTTGGAGTATGGATGGGATACCTTCTCGTCAAGTCCGGCAGTATATTCCTGCCGATACTGGCACATACAGCTAATAATTCTCTAGCTTTGTTTATTGCCAGATACGGAGAGGGTATACCCGGAATTGAACTTATAGTCAGTGATGATATGGTCGCCTGGTGGACAGTAATACCGGCAGCAATCCTTTTCCTGGTCCTGCTCGCAATTTTTGAGAAGACAAATAAGGGATTTTCAGTAGCTTGAGCGAAACAATTCGGAGAGATAAATAGCAGTTAGGGGGTGGTAGTAACCCTTTTTGCTATGCAGGTTTAATAGAGCGAATAGATAAGCTCGGAGAACAGCGAAATTATGATGATAATACCAGTGAGTATGCATAATCTATGTAAGCTTAAATGGGAGGATTCTTAATGTGCGGGATTGTAGGATATATTGGAGATAGAGTGGCCACGCCAATAGTGCTGGAAGGTATCAAGCGGCTGGAATATCGTGGTTATGACAGTGCTGGTATCGGGCTTATCGAAGAATCCGGCAAACTTCAGATATTCAAGAAAGAGGGGAAGGTAATAGATCTGGAGAGTTCACTCCCACCCCCCTCGAGTTTGAAATCGAATATAGCTATAGCCCATACGAGATGGGCTACTCATGGGCAGCCTTCTGCTGTCAATGCCCATCCACATACTGATGCCGGAAAGAGAATAGCACTCGTCCATAATGGTATTATAGAAAACTTCAAGATCCTGAAGGATAAGCTGGAGAAGATGGGACACACCTTTGAAAGTGAGACCGATACAGAAATCCTTACCCATTTGATCGGGCATCTTTATGATGAGACCGGTAATTTACAACAGGGAGTACAGGAAGCGCTTAAACTGGTAGAAGGTTCGTTTGGTATAGCACTGATTTCACAGGATCACCCAGACCAGATCATTGCAGCCAGGCGAGGTAGTCCAATAGTATTGGGTATAGGCAAGAATGAGTTCTTTATTACCTCTGATGTAAATGCTATCATAATACATACGAAGAGGGTGATCTTTCTGGAGGACAACGAACTGGTAACGGTAAACAGAGAGGGATTCGAGATTTCAACTCTGGAGAATGAACTGGTCGAAGCAAAGATATCAATTGTAGACTGGGATGTCTCCTCCATCGATAAAGGTGAATTCCGGCATTTTATGCTCAAGGAGATCTTCGAGCAGCCGACCTCTGTCTTTAATGCCTTTCGAGGTAGGCTGATCGATCGACTTTCTACTGCCAGACTGGGCGGTCTGAATATGACCAATGAGGAATTACGGAAGATCAAGGGAATTCAGATCATAGCCTGTGGTACCTCCTGGCATGCCGGAATGATCGGTAAATATAACATCGAAAATCTGGCCCGCATACCTGTCAGTGTAGAATATGCGAGTGAGTATCGTTACCGGAATCCCATCATACCGGAAGATACTCTGGTTCTGGTGATCAGTCAGTCAGGCGAAACGGCCGACAGCCTAGCAGCTTTAAGGGAAGCCCAGGCTCGGGGTGCCAGAGTCCTTGGTATCACCAATGTAATAGGGAGCACAATAGCCCGCGAATCAGATGGTGGAGTATATATGTATTCCGGAGCAGAGATTGGTGTCGCCTCAACGAAAGCCTTTACTTCCCAGGTGACAATCTTGACTCTACTTGCTGTACTGCTTGGCAGGATGAAGAGTATATCACCAACCTTTGGTGCGACTATTATCGAGGAGTTGAAGCAGATACCTGATAAGATCAGAACAATCCTTGATAAGAGTGATCATATAGAAGAGATCGCACACAAATTAAAGGAAGCAGAAAATGCTCTCTATCTGGGACGGGGTGTGAACTATCCCGTTGCTCTCGAGGGTGCCCTGAAGTTAAAAGAGATCTCCTACATTCATGCAGAGGGTTATCCCGCAGCGGAGATGAAACATGGACCCATTGCCCTGATAGATGAACAGATGCCGGTTATAGCAATAGCCAACAGAGACAGCATATACGACAAGGTGGTATCCAATCTAATGGAAGTGAAGGCCAGAAGTGGCAAGTTGGTTATTCTCGCTACTGAAGGTGATGAAGATATCAGGAGTCTCAGTGATGACATCATCTATATACCTGATACAATAGAACTTCTGCAACCCTTACTCTCGGTCATCCCCCTGCAACTATTGGCTTACTATGTAGCAGATCAGAGAGGTTTGAATGTCGATCAACCACGCAATCTGGCCAAGAGTGTTACTGTTGAATAACCGGAAAGCTGAAAAGGTAATGACATCGATATTATGGTAGCTATGAAAGCCGAAGCGGGTAACTATTTCTATACAGAGGGGATCCTTCTCAAACGTCAGCACTATAAAGAGAGTTCTCTTCTCTGCCGCGTTCTGACCAGAGATTTCGGTCTTATCAGTATCATCGCTACCGGAGCTCTCAAAGAGAAGAGTAGCTTTACCGGTTTGCTGGAGCCTTTCAATAGACTGCAACTCGATCTCTACCGGACTCCCAGAGGGCAGATCTTTAACCTCCGTTCTGCTCAACTGACAGACAAGAGCAATATCCGGATGAATTATCAAAAAAAACTCCTTGTGAATGCTGCCAGTGAATTACTGCTCCAGACAGATTTCGCCATTGGAGAGGGTGAAGAATTCTTTTTACTTCTCTCAGAATATGTAAACTATCTGCAGAAAACAGATTATCATCCCTTCCTGATCTTTCTGCGTTACATCAATAGATTTCTCATACTGTTAGGAATTCCCTATGATGCTGCCTGTGTAAAATGTCACTGCAGAGAATTCAACTATTTCTTCCCTCAAGAGGATGGATTTCTCTGTTCCAAGTGCTTCAGGCCGATACTTTCCGATAATCTTCTTCGTTTACAGGATGATACTGCCGATCTGATACAGAATATCTTTAATCTCTCTGCTTTAGATGAGAAGCAGATAAACCGGACGAGTGTCGAAGAGATAAAGAACATTCTGCTGATCCATCTGGCCAATCACTTTAACAAACCGTTCCACCTCAACAGTTTGAAAGATTACATGAGTTGAAACAGAATATCGGAGGCCTATACATCTCTTCAGAGAATTGTCCGATTCCTGCTGTACGATAAGCAGAGTCCTTTCAGGATTGTTTCTCTCATTCTTCAGGAAACGCTATATTTAACTTTCTTGACGAAATCCATATCTTCTGATTATCTAAGAAAATAAACTAGGACCCGGATCAAACACCATGTGATAATATAAGGAGGATATAAAGGATGGAGATAATCATCAGCCACTCAAACTGTGATTTTGATGGCTTTGCCTCTATGCTGGCTGCATCACTACTATATCCTCAAGCAAGGTTATGTATCACTGGTTCGGTCGAAGGTAATCTGAAGAATTTTCTGGAACGTTATCATAACAAGTTCGATCTTCTGAAAGAGAAGAGTCTCAAGCTGGAAGAAGTAACGAGGATAATAGCGGTAGATAATAGAGATATTACCCGTCTGGGTAAAGTGGGTCATTATCTGATCAATAATCCTGAAAGACAAAAAGATATATCGATAATTTGTTATGACCACCATCCCGATTCTAAGGCCGATATAGTGGCTGACTATACCCATGTCGATCTTACCGGTGCCTGCACTACGGTGATGCTCGATTTTCTTAACAATGCCGGGATTCAGATCAGTCCTTTTTATGCTTCTATCTTTGCTCTTGGTATCTACGAAGATACCGGTAATTTTATGAATGCCAGCGTTACAGCACGAGATTTTGCAGCCGCATCTTATCTCTTTTCCATCGGTGCTTCTCTGAATATGATTAGAGAGTATATGCCCAGGGAGTTTACTCCGAATCAGCTTAAACTGATCAATGAGATGCTCTCTATCTGTGAAACGATATCGATTAGAGGTATAGAGGTTTCTTTTATTGAACTGAAAACAGAGGGGTATCAGGAGGATATCGCCTACCTCCTTCAGACTGTTAAAGCAAGCCGCAATCTCAAGCTTCTCTTCTGCATCTGTTACCGGGATAATAAAGTGCAGGTCATTGCCCGTAATGACTATGATTTTCTCTACCTCGACAAGTTGATGCAGGCACTCGGTGGGGGAGGGCATAAATCGGCAGCGTTTGCCTCTTTCAGTAAAAACGAGTATCGCGATATCAAACAGAAAATAATAGATATGCTCGAACAGCAGGTTCTTGAGTATGGTACAGCGTCAGATATAATGACCATCCCTGTAGACATCGTTCCACCAGAGATGAAGCTGACTGAGGCTCGGGAGTTTCTTATTACCAAGCATTACAGCACGCTGGTGATAGGGAGGGAGAGCCGTGTTGTAGGTATTCTTACAAAGAAGGATATCAGCCGGGCATTACATCACAAGATGGAGGAGACCCCTGTCGATAGTTGTATGTCGACCGATGTGGTAACAGTGAAAGAGAACGAATCTATTAATACGGTATATAAGAAGATGGTAGATTTCAATATCGGACGGATACCGGTAGTCGATCATGATAATAGAGTACAGGGTATCATAACCAGAAGTGATCTGCTGCACTATCATTTTCATTTTCTCTTCAAGCAGGATGAGATCGCAGCCGATTTCGATAATGTTAAAGGAGTGATGCAGAGGAATCTCTCTGAGGAGATAATTGAGTTGTTGAAACAAGCCGGGCATGTAGCCGAAACAATGGATATGAAGGCCTATGTCGTGGGTGGCTTTGTTCGAGATCTTATCATGCAACGATACAACTATGATGTCGATCTGGTAATCGAGGGTGACGGGTTACTTTTTTCTCAGGAGTTTACACGGAAATTCGGCAGAAAGTTCCGTCCCTTTCCACAGTTTGGTACCGCTTATGTGGTTTTGAAAAACGGTCGTAAGATAGATGTAGCAACGGCGAGAACAGAGTTCTATGCAGGGGCAGGGAGCCTGCCAGAAGTGGCTTTCTCCAGTATCAGAAATGATCTCTACCGGCGAGATTTCACCATCAACAGCCTGGCTGTCTGTATCAACCCTAAGCAGTTTGGAATCCTTCACGATTATTTCGGTGGCCGACGAGATATCCGCCTGGGTGTTATCAAGGTACTCAACAATATGAGTTTTATCGAAGACCCGATCAGGATATTGAGAGCTATCCGTTTCGAACAGAGATTCGGTTTCAAAATCGATGAACGGACATTACATCTTCTGCACGGCAGTCTGAAGTTAAAGAGTCTCAAGAAAGTCTCAGCCGAGAGGATCAGAAGCGAGTTGATAGTATCCTGTAAGAAGGGCGCAGCAGAAGGCTTCTTTATGCGGCTTGAAGAATTGGGAATTCTCAGGGAGATAAATATCAATCTAGTATTTTCAACAAGAAAGAGAGAGGTCTGCCGGAAGATCAGTGAACTTGTTATCTGGTTCAAAAACAGCTTTCCATCCGAGAGACTGGAGAGCTGGATATGCTATCATTTAGCTCTCCTCGCTGATATAAGTCTCAGAATCAAACTGAAAATAGCCAGACAGTTGAAGTACTCAAATTCGTTTATCTCCAGTGTTGAAAAAACAACCCGATTTAGTGAAGAAATATTGCCGAGACTCGAAAAGACCGATGATGAAGGTGAAATTGGTTTGGAGATGCGTCCTCTAAACGTGGAATCTATCATCTTTCTGATAGCCTATATCGAGAGTGATTCTATGAAAGAGAAACTCACTCGCTATCTGACTAAAACGAGATACATCGAAACCGAACTGAACGGTAAAGATCTTCTCTCCCTGGGCTTACCGGAAGGGAAGATTATCGGCAGAATTCTTAAAGAACTCTGGAAACGAAAAGTAGATGATGAACTTCCAGATCGAGAGTCCGAGATCGCTTTTATAAAGCAATACATAGCAGCGTTTGAGTGATCTAAGAGTCTCTTAATATCGACTTATGACTTACCCGTTATCTATCTTTCTTCTTCTGATCTCATGAATGGGTAACGATAATCACCCGGTGGCAGGAAGTTGACTTTGATAGATCTCATTGAAATCCAGCGAAGCAGGTTGGCTATGGAACCCGCCTTGTCATTCGTCCCCGATTTTCTCCCACCGCCAAATGGCTGCTGACCCACTACAGCTCCCGTAGGCTTGTCGTTGATATAGAAGTTTCCAGCACTATGTCGGAGAGTTCTCTCCGCTTCCAGGATACTCTCCTGTTCAGAGGAAAATATCGAACCGGTAAGACCATATATTGAAGTAGCATTACAAAGTTTCAACGTTTCACTAAACTTTTCATCGGGATAGATATAGATCGTCAGTAAAGGTCCGAAAATCTCTTCCTGCATTGTTGTATAGGCAGGATCATCTGTCAAAACGACCGTCGGTTCGATAAAATATCCTTTACTATCATCATAGTTTCCACCGTAAACAATTCTGGCCTGTTCGGAAGTTTTTACATTCTCGATATACTTGACGACCTTTTGAAAACTCTTCTTATCGATCACAGCATTATGAAAGTTGCTGAGGTCAGCAGGATTCCCGGTTTTTACTCCCTTTAACTCTCCTGATAACTTTTGTAGAAAGCTATCTGCTATACTCTCCGGTAGATACATTCGTGAAGCAGCAGAACATTTCTGTCCCTGGTATTCAAAGGCACCCCGTATAGTTGCAGCTGTCAGAGCATCGAGATCAGCAGATCTATGAACGAAAATAAAATCCTTGCCGCCGGTTTCACCTACTATACGGGGATAACTTCTGTAGGAGGCGATATTGTTCCCTATTGTTCGCCAGATATGCTGAAAGACTTCTGTGCTGCCGGTAAAATGAACACCTGTCAGTGATTGGTCTGAGAGGATCGGGTCACCTACCTCCTTCCCGGAGCCGGGGAGCATATTGATAACCCCATCTGGCAGACCTGCCTCCTGAAGGATCTTCATTATGAAATGAGCAGGATAGACTGCTGTACTGGCCGGTTTCCAAATGACGGTATTACCGGCAATTGCGGGAGCTGTAGGTAGATTACCGGCTATGGAGGCAAAGTTGAAAGGGGTAATAGCGAAGATAAAACCTTCGAGCGGACGGGGATCAAGATAGTTCCATTCACCTTTGGGAGAGATAAGAGTATGTTTACGCCATATCTGCTCTACGAAATAGGGATTGAATCTCCAGAAATCGATCAGTTCGGCAGTATCGATCTCTGCCTGGTGAACGTTCTTGCTCAGATTCAACATGACTATAGCATTAAAGGTATGGCGATACTTGACACTTAGAAGTTCTGCAGCTCTCAGAAAGATCGCAGCCCGGTGCTGATAAGGAAGACTCGACCACTTCTCCCACGCCCTGTTAGCAGCAACAATAGCCTCGTCGATCTCCTTACGGCTGACCAGATGAAACTGGCCGATGCTATGTTGATGCGCGTGAGGCTGAATCAGAGGTGAAATCTTTTTTGTTCTTACCTCTTTGCCATCAATAATAGCCGGTATATCTATGTTATCAGTTACAATTCTCTTTAATTCTACCTGCAGAATTTTCCGCTCTTCACTTCCTACGTCATAACTCAAGACCTTTTCGTTTTGAGGATCAGGGACAATCATACTACCTCCTTTAGAGATTATTGCTGTTAACCAAATACGCTTGTTATTAATATAATCAAATAACTGCCAGATAGGGAAAGGAATCTCTCATTACTTGACAATTTGGTTGTTAGTATAATCGTCAGTTCAGGCAATCATTCTGAGTTTAAGGAGGGAGCGACCTGCTATTATGGTACTACCCGATGAGTTCCTGACGCCGAAAAGGAAGAAGGTCAGGTCAAAGATTCTGGAAGCGGCACAATATTTATTTGCCAGATATGGTTATTTTCGCACTGCAATATCCGATATATCCGAGAGAGCTAATATTGCTGATGGAACTCTGTATCTCTATTTTCATAACAAAGAGGATCTTCTGATACACGCTATTAATGAAGCACTGGAAACACTGACAGAAGAAATTATATCTATTCTTGAGAAAGAACAGAATCCGCTCGGAAAATTCTACGCTTTCTTTGATGCCAATATAACCGTCTTTAGCAATCACAGTGATCTGGCTCGCCTGATTGTTGTTGAGCTTTTCCGTATAAGACATATAAATATCAATGATCCGGTGTTTTCCGGTTTCCAGAAATACTTCTCTTACCTGAAAGATATCTGCCAGGAGGCTATCGACAAGGGTTTTCTTCGGGAAGTCAACAGCGAGATCCTGGCTTTCCACACCCATGCCATAATCGATTATCTGGTCGGAAGGTGGATACTACACGACTACGATTTCGACATGACCTATAACAAGAACAAGATGCTGGATATTATGATTCACGGCTTGATTCCTTAAACAGAAGGATCAATGCCGAAAATTTTATGGAAGATATTCCTTCGTCTCTTTACGAATTGTTCTTCAGCAGAAGGTTTACCGCTGAATACTCTCTTGAAGACCACACCCGTTGCTTCGGATACGATATTCCTGAATGTCTTGTAGAAGAATGATGATGAGGGATAAAGATCCCTGTCTGAGGAGAGATAGATCTTCTGGCAATAGTTTTCGGTTATGAGAGAGATCCAGGTGAAGATTGCTGCATTGACATATCCATCTGCCAGGGAGGTAAAGATCTTGTTAACGAACGGGACACTCTTCAAAAAATCACCTGCCATCTTGCTCATAAATTCTTCTACAGCAAATTCTACCAGACCAGAACCACCTATCGCCATTGAGATATAGACTTTCTTCAATATGCTGAACAGCTCCCGGTCGGGTACTCTTCCATGGTAGAGTACAAAAATCTCTTTAATCATTCCGACAGAACCGGACAGGATAAAGAAGGCATCGAGAAAACCATTCTGGGCCAGACCGGTAGAGAGAAAGATCCTGATCACATATTTGCGGCGGATCAGTTCACACTGTTTGCTCAATACTGTAATCACCTGTTCATAACTTTCATCACTATCTTCAAGCTTATCAACATCGAATCCTATCTGCTGTAGATAGCGGTTCTTGCGAAAATTGTTGATCCGTTTCTTCCTTAACTCCGGAACCTTCTTCTCGTTATTGGTTACATCATAGATGCGAGAGATAGAGAAAATTCTGATCAGAGGAAGTACGACAAGTAAGATAAACAGCAATGAAATCAGAGTCAGAGTTGCATACATCAGATAGGGGTGTATTGATTTTGTATAGGCAATAATTGCGATCAACTCACGAAAGATGATGTAGAGTACAAATAGAGAGAGAAAAAAAAGAATTCTGCTGATCATTTTCCACATATAGATTGAACTCCTGTTATTCTGCTCCGACTTTTTTCATAGCGTAGTGCTGATATCATAACTACAGGGAATGTAGAAACGAAATTTCCACTGTATATTATTCATTAAGGATCTACCGTATAGGTGATCATTGTCATTGCCATAATTGTTTCGAAAATTATCTTGTAGTCTCTGTCTGTGAAAGAAACTGTCCTGCCGTCGAGTCTTCTCGTATGGGGGATGAGAGATGCTGCATCGGCCATAGAGGTACTGTTGTAGACTATCTTGAGTGTTATCGGACGGGAGAATGTCAGTAACTCCTGATCTTTGGAGAGATTCTTCACTGCTTGCTTTACCTTGCTCTTCGTCTCTTCCTGAACCAGTAAGCGGGAAAAGTTCCGGGCAGCAAATTTGGCAACAGCCTCCTTTGTTACAACAAATTCGATATTTTCCAGAGGTGTATGCCTGAGCTCCTGCTTCAGTGCCAGGTCTCCGGTTATTAAGATGACAGGGATCTCATAATAAGCAGCGTAAGCAGCATTGATCAGAGCTTCATTCATCGGCTGGTCATTAATCCAGAGTTGATGAACCCTACTGTTGGAGTAGGTATGATCCATACTGGCATGTAACGCTCCCGTACCGGCATGATAACCCAGAAAGAGGACCCCATCATATTCTTTGTCGAAGGCCGGCATCATATAAAATGGGCGTGGTTCTCCGGATACAAGGCTTATTCTCTTATCGAGGGCTGTTATATCATAACTGAGATTATCACACATCCCGTGAGAATCTGCAATTACTACTTCTCTGATCTTCTTATCCTCCTCTCCTTCAAGTAGAGCATCGAGGACATCTTTGACATGATTATAAAATGCCGATTTAACTGAATCCCGGTCTCGCTTCTCCTGCTGCCAGTTCCAGGTCCCCGGCATACCTTCCATATCGATAGAGATATACAGTTTCATAATAATATCCTCCCCCCAACTCTTAGTATATCCTATTCAAAGAAAGATTCATTCATTGTCAATTGTTTTGATTCCTTTCTGCTTAGACATTACGAATG
>Ga0334895_1002085_pt1 | contig 17976 bp, 19 predicted proteins | sample GraSluR3_MG_7_FD_207229 | JGI IMG/M metagenome (GOLD analysis project Ga0334895, IMG submission 207229) | Sludge microbial communities from methane-producing bioreactor in Wageningen University, Netherlands - Granular Sludge_31_05-R3 | ecosystem: Engineered > Bioreactor > Anaerobic >... | reverse complement strand
GGTCGGTGTCGGCACTATTGCCGCCGGTGTTGCCAAGGGACATGCAGACCACATTCTTATTTCCGGACACGACGGAGGTACCGGCGCGTCCCCCCTGACGGGAATAAAGAACGCCGGGCTTCCCTGGGAACTCGGGCTGGCTGAGACCCATCAGACCCTTGTTCTCAATGACCTGAGGAGCCGGGTAGTGCTCCAGACCGACGGACAGCTCAAGACCGGCCGGGACGTGGTAATCGCCGCCCTGCTGGGAGCCGAGGAGTTCGGCGTCGCTACCGCCGCCCTGGTGACCATGGGATGTATCATGATGCGCAAATGCCACAAGAATACCTGCCCCGTGGGTATCGCTACCCAGGATCCCAGGCTCAGGGCGAAGTTCGGAGGCAGCCCCGAAGACGTGGTTACCTATTTTACCTTTCTGGCCGAGAAGGTCCGTGAGGTCATGGCCTCCCTGGGTTTTACCCGGCTGGATGAAATGATCGGGCGGACGGACATGCTGGAAGCGGATCCGGAGGTGCTGAACTGGAAGGACCAGGGACTGGATCTCTCGCTCCTGCTCATGCCGGCCCGGAAGCCGTATCCGATGGCGGCTGTGTACTGCACTCGAAAACAGGACCATGGTCTGGAATTTATCCTTGACCGGCGGATTCTAAAGGACTCTGAGGAGGTTCTGGACGGCCGGAGCTCCCTGGTTCTGAGCTATCCCATAAGCAATACTGACCGTACGGTGGGGACGATTCTCAGCAGCGTGATAGCTTCACGCTACGGCAACGACGGGCTCCCGCAGACCAGCCTCAGGGTGAACTTCAACGGCAGCGCCGGCCAGAGTTTTGGGGCCTGGCTTGCCAGGGGAGTAGACTTTTTTCTCCAGGGCGACGCCAACGACTATGTTGGAAAGGGTCTGTCCGGAGGAACCCTTGTCATACGTCCCCCGGAAGAGAGTCCTTTTTCGGCGGAAGAGAACATGATAATCGGTAATGTTGCTTTTTACGGGGCCACCGCGGGAAGCGCCTTTATTTGCGGCCGGGCTGCGGAACGTTTCTGTGTACGGAACTCCGGAGCTCAGGTGGTAATTGAGGGAGTTGGAGACCATGGCTGCGAATATATGACCGGCGGCCGGGCTGTTATCCTTGGCTCGGTGGGACGAAACTTTGCCGCTGGTATGAGCGGAGGAATAGCCTATGTGTATGACCCGCAAGTGCAGCTTGGGAAACTGGTAAACCCTGAACTTGTGGAGCTGGAAGACCTGGAGAAGGAAGACGCAGAATACCTGCGGACCATGGTGGAACAGCATTTTGAATATACCGGGTCCATTCGTGCCGGGTTGGTGCTTGATGATTGGAAAAACAGCCTGCAGAAATTCAGAAAAGTGATGCCCCGGGACTACAAACGGGTACTGGAAGAGCAAAAAGCCGAACACATGGAGGCTGTACATGGGTAAACCTACAGGATTTATGGAGTATGAACGACAGATTATACCATATGCCGATGCGGGAAGACGCCTCGGCGATTATAAGGAGTTTCTTGTCCCCTTGAGCGAGGAGGAACGCAGGGAGCAGGGGGCCCGCTGTATGGACTGCGGTGTACCCTTCTGCCACTCATCCTTCGGCTGTCCCGTGGACAACCTTATCCCTGAGTGGAACGACCTTGTTTACAGGGGACGGGATAAAGACGCCTTCAAGCGTCTTATGAAGACAAATAACTTCCCCGAGTTTACCGGCCGGGTATGCCCCGCACCCTGCGAAACTGCCTGCGTGCTGGGTATCAACGAACCGGCGGTTACCATCAAGAACAACGAGTACTATATCATCGAGAAGGCCTTTGCCGCAGGCTACGTCAGCGCCAGTCCACCTGCAGTCCGCACAGGTAAAAAGGTCGCGGTAGTCGGTTCGGGCCCGGCGGGCCTGGCGGCGGCGGACCAACTGAACCAGGCAGGCCACAGGGTCGTTGTTTTCGAGCGGGCAGACCGGCCCGGAGGCCTTTTGATGTACGGTATTCCCAACATGAAACTGGACAAGAATATTATACTTCGCCGAATCGGTCTCATGGAACAGGAAGGTGTTGAGTTCCGCACCGGTATCGAGGTAGGTGTTGATATTCAGGCGGAAGAGATGGAAGCGGATTTTGATGCTGTTGTACTCACCTGCGGCTCCACTGTCCCCAGGGACCTCCCGGTGCCGGGAAGAGAGCTGGAGGGGATTCACTATGCAATGGATTTCCTTAGCGGGAACACCAGGACCCTGCTGGACACCGGAAACTGCGACGGGGCCCCTGTATCTGCACAGGGAAAGCATGTTATAGTGATCGGAGGCGGAGATACCGGATGCGACTGTATCGGTACGAGCCTGCGCCACGGCTGCGCGGGGCTGGTCAACTTTGAGCTGCTGCCCCAGCCTCCGGTGGAGAGGACCGATGAGTTCCCCTGGCCAATGTACCCGAAGCTCCTCAAGCTGGACTACGGTCATGAGGAGGCTGTACAACGCTTCGACAGGGACCCTCGGGAATACAACATTCTTACCAAGGAGTTTATCGGGGACCAGCGGGTAGAAGCGGTCAAGACCGTTCGGGTTCAGTGGAGGAAGGACGAAACCGGACGCTACCGGATGAGCGAAGTTCCCGGCTCCCAGGAGATCTTCCGGGCCGACCTTGTTCTGCTGGCCATGGGATTTGTCGGTGCCGAGAAACCGATCCTGGAGAGTTTCGGTATCGAAACGACCGCGACCGGTACTGTGGCAGCGGAATACGGCCGTTTTGCCACCTCCAGAAAAGGGGTGTTCTCCGCGGGTGACATGCGTCGGGGACAGTCTCTTGTCGTGTGGGCCATAAATGAGGGCAGAGGAGCGGCGAGAGAGGTGGACAGATTTCTTATGGGAAGGACTTATCTTCCCTAATGGGGCCCCGTCCCTTGACCATACCCGTATCCCTATGGTATATAAACGCTTACGAATTTTCTAGTAGATTGAGTTGAGGTTGTCGTAATGTACGCACTGGTAGAGATTAAAGGAAAACAGTACAAACTTGAAAAAGGGTCTGTGCTTCAGGTTGATAAGCTCGAAGGCGATGCCGGCTCTGATGTAGAGTTCGACTCGGTGCTGATGACCAGCGACGAGGCGGGTGTAAACGTCGGTGCCCCCTACGTTAAGAATGCAAAGGTTACCGCCACAATCGAGGATCACACAAAGGGCGACAAGGTCACCATTATCAAATACAAGCGGCGCAAAGGCTATCGGCGCAAGCAGGGCCACAGACAGCAGTATTCGGTGATCAAAGTCAAGGATATTGTCGGCGCCTGAGAGTCCGGCGTAATGGTATGATCCGGGTACGGCTTACTGTCGATTCGGGGCTTTTGCTCTATCTTGAGGCGGAAGGTCATGCCAGGGAAAAGGCCGAAAAGGACGCGTCAATCTGCGCTGCGGTGAGTCTGCTGTGCCGATCATCGTCCGAGGCTCTGAAGGATCTAAATGATCTTGAAATTGACGGAAGCGCTCCGCAACCCGGAGTGCTCCGTTTTTATGTACGGTATGGAGACGAGGCCCCCCTCGATCGGGCCCGGGGAGTGTTCGATACACTGATCCGGGGGCTTGAAGCTGTGGCTCGTGATAATCCGCGTCTATGTCGTCTTGAGGTATCCAGGGGAAATCTCAGGAGGGACAAAGACGTTCAGCGTGAAAATTGCAAGGAGTAAACTGATATGGCACATAAAAAAGGCGGTGGTAGTTCCAAAAACGGACGCGACTCCGAGTCCAAACGTCTGGGTGTGAAGCGCTTCGGTGGACAGACAGTAAAAGCCGGTGAAATCCTGGTTCGCCAGAGGGGAACCAAATTCCATCCCGGTTCAAATGTAGGTCGGGGCAAGGACGATACCCTCTTCGCAAAGGAGAGCGGCATCGTGCAGTTTAGCGAACGCCTGGGCCGGAAGTACATTACAATTCAGACGGAGGCGTAAGATCACCTTCGGTGACTGGCTTTGTAGATGAAACTGAAATAGTCGTCTCTTCCGGCAAGGGTGGAAACGGAAGTATATCCTTCCGACGGGAAAAGTATGTCCCCAGAGGCGGTCCGGACGGAGGGGATGGCGGCAATGGCGGGAATGTGGTTTTCAAGGTCAAGGAAAACCTGAAGACCCTGGCCCGCCTAAAATCTACCCGCGTATACCGGGCTGGTAACGGGCGTAACGGCGAGGGGCGCAGAAAGCATGGTCGCAACGGCGATGATGTAATCATCCCTGTGCCCCCAGGAACGGTTCTGCGGGAAAAAGAAAGCGGAAAAGTAATTGCGGATCTCGGCCTTGACGGCGAATGGACCTTTCTCCAGGGGGGACGGGGCGGTAAAGGGAACTGGCATTACCGCAGTTCAGTGCGTCAGGCTCCGCGATATGCCCAGGAGGGTGAACCCGGTAAGGAACTGGAACTGGTGGTGGAGATGAATATCATCGCCGATATCGGTTTTGTCGGGTTTCCCAATGCTGGAAAATCGAGTCTTCTTGCTGCCCTGACCAACGCTCACCCGAAGATCGCGGATTATCCGTTTACGACTAAAATTCCGAATCTTGGCGTTGTGGACCTTGGATTTACCGATTGTATACTCGCGGATATTCCGGGAATCATCGAAGGGGCTTCCCACGGCGCCGGTCTCGGTTTTCGTTTCCTCAAACATATCTCCCGCACAAAGGGGCTGGCTTTCATTATCGATATCGAGGATGAGGATCCCGCTGGCACCTACAGGACGCTGCAGGATGAACTTAAGCAGTATAATGAGAATCTGACGGAGAAGCCCCATATCGTGGTTGCAAGCAAGGCCGATCTGGACGAGACGGGAGAAAAGTATGAATCCTTTCGAAACAGGCTCGGCGCGGAACACCTTGTGTCAGTTTCCAGCTACAGCAGTTACGGGCTTGACAGGCTGAAGAACGAATTTATTCGTGTAATACGGGAAAAATGAAATTAGCCATGCTCGGGGGAAGCTTCAATCCCCTTCATTTAGGTCATCTTCAGCTCGCAGATGAGTGCCTCGCCGCAGGATACGACAAGGTCGTGCTTGTCCCTGCCCATATCGCTGCCCATAAGGATCCCGTACCGGGGGATTCCCCTGAACATCGTCTGGCCATGGTGCGCCTGGCCGCCGAGGCGTATGGTTACGAAATCTGCGACTGTGAAATACGCAGGGGCGGAGTCTCATACACCATTGAAACCATAGATTACCTTAGGGAACATTATGGACCATCAGGCAGGGTGGGGCTTGTTATTGGAGAGGATTTATTGAAGGATTTTCACAAGTGGCGTCATTATGGCGATCTTCTTTCTAAAGTTGATCTTCTTCTGGCACGCAGGGGTTCGGAGCGAACAGACCGGGATGATATAGAATATACCCGACTGGACAATCCCGATTTTCCCGTTTCGTCAACGGATATCCGGGAGCGTGTCGCTTCGGGGCGGCCGTTCCGCTTTCTCGTACCGCCTGAAATCGAAGCGTATATCAGGGAATGTGATTTATACTCAAAACAGCCGGGGGGGGTAACATGAAGAAGGCTTCATTCTTTGATCCCGGAATAATTCTGCTTTCTGTAATGGTACTGATTTTGGCCGTCACCGGAGTATTTCTTTACGGAAAAGTCCGGGTAAACAAGCTTGAGCGGGCCTTTGACCAGGAAGATCCGGTCCCTCTCATGATGATTATAACCGACGGTAAGAATCTTCTGACATCTCAGGTTTTTCTGTATCAGTATTCCACTGGAAAGGGTGCGCTCATTGATATCCCTGCGAATACCGGTGCGCTGCTTCCGGGGCATGAAAAGATCGGCAGCATTGATACCCTCTTTGATCCGACGGATCCCCAGGCATATCTGGATATGGTGGGACGTCTTACCGGGTTGGAAATCCCCTTTTACATCATTATGAACCTGGAAAATCTGAGCAGAGTTGTTGACCTGATCGGCGGAGTTGAAACCTTTATTCCCAATCCTGTGGACACTGAGATTGATGGAGATTTTATTCTGCTGCCTTCGGGGAGTTTTATCATGGACGGGAGTAAAGCCGCGATTTATCTACGCTACGGAGAACCCGGCGAGAGCGATTCTGAAAGAGTTTCAAGGACCCAAAGCTTCCTTAAAAGCCTGCTTGACGCTCTGGGAAGCTCCGCACAGCGTATCGCTTTTCCTGAGGTCTCCGAGGTTCTGGAGGAGTCTGTTTCAGGCAATCTCTCCGGACGAAGTATTGTTACCCTTACCAGTGCTCTGGAGAGGCTTGATGTACAGAACATGGTACAGCTGAGGCTGCGGGGCACCGCCCGCAGTGTGGACGAACAGTTGCTCCTTTTCCCGCATTCCGATGGACGTCTTCTAAGGGAGACCATAGCGCAGAGTATAAATACCCTTAAAAGCGAAGAGGTACTCTCGGAGGGGGATCTCCAGGTATCCCTGGCAATCAGAAACGGAACCTCCGTTACCGGCCTGGCAGGAAGAACCTCGCAGCTGTATCAGAGTTTCGGCTACGATGTTACCCGTATAGGTAACGCCGAAGAAAGCTACGATAAAACCGTAATTATCGATCGAATGGGTAATCAGCAGGCCGCAAAAAGGGTGGCGGATATCATACAGTGCACAAATATCCTGATCCAGACAGGTATCGAGGATTTTGAGGCTGAAATTGATGCCGGAATCGATGTATTAATCATATTAGGAAAGGATTTTGATGGACGCTACTGTAAAGAATAAGCTGGCAAAGGATTTGGGAGGGTATATTCAGGACCACCAGGGGATTGAGACCATGGTCATGGATGTTTCCCGGATCAGTTCATGGACGGATTATTTCATAATCACAACGGTTCGCAGTACAGGACATCTCAAGGGGCTTGTCCGAAATATTCAGATTTTTCTCAAGGAAAACGATATTCCCATCCTTCATCGTCATAAGAAAATTCATGAGGAAGGATGGGTGCTGATTGATTGCGGTTTTATGGTTGTCCACTTAATGGACGAAGAGACCCGGAAATTCTATGAGTTGGAAAAACTGTGGTTTTCCGGAGAAACTGTGTATCAGTCGTCGAAATCTTCGTAATCCAGGCCGTCGTCGAAGTCGTAATCGTCTTCGATATAGTCGTCATCGTAGTCATCGTCATCAAAATCATCTTCTTCGAGTTCGTCGTCTTCCATGTCATCATCATCAAGATCGTCATCCAGTTCTTCGTCATCGTCGAAATCATCCAGATCATCATCGAACTCGTCATCGTAATCATCGAAGTTGTCGTTGTAGAACCCGTTTTCGTCCTCGTCGGCCTCATCCATCGACATAGGATAGATGTCATCGTTCTCCAACTCGTAATACTCCATCCGCTAACCTCTCCGCCCTTAGGATCTCAAGCGATATACTGCTAATCTAAGACAGCGATGAATACTATGTCAACTGTTTATTTTTAAAGAGAACTGTTTTTTATCCCCACAAAAAGCCCGATTTTTCCGAAGTTTCCCCGCAGAATATGGGATATGGAGGACTCGCAGGAGGCAATGTCGGAATAGATGCTGTTACCGGAAATAATGGTCGGGGGGGTGATGTTGCAGTCAATATTCCGATCCGCCAGCATCATGGTGGAACGTCCGGAAACCTGGTTTACAATCTCACCGATGGCCTCTTTGTGAAACTGGCCGAACCCCTCCTCTTCCTCGGGTTCTATACCCATATTCATGAGCATTTTGGAGACAAAATTGTGAGCGCTTTGCATATCCGATCGAAGCATCATGAAGCCGTGAAGATCACCCGTTATACCAACGCTTGCGACGAGTTCCACCGTGGATGGATCGATATCCTCCATTGAAATGCTTGTATCTTCAAACCCGATCTCCCTGACAACTTCTCTGAGGGCACCGGTAAACTGCTGTAAATAATCGCTCATAAAAAGCAGTATAGGACGGTAATTCTTGAAAAGTCAAATGAGAGTTGAAAATAGCATGAAGTTAGCGTACTATTTCGCCCATGAAACAGACAAGCTTTGAGGTTCTTCTGGATCTTGCAATAAAAGAAGATCTTGCCGAGACGGGGGATGTCACGTCCCGTGCAATTTTCGAGGATGATCTGGTCCTTGCCCGGCTCCACAGTAAAGATACGGGAATCCTTGCCGGTACCGATTATTTTTGCCGGGTATTCCAACGAATCGATCCATCCACAAAGGTGGAGTTCCTGTTCAGCGATGGCGACAGCCTGCGACCAGGAGACATCGTTGCAGAGCTTCGAGGAAAAACCCTCTCCATTCTTACGGCCGAAAGGATTGCCCTTAACTTCATTGGGTATCTTTCCGGTATTGCTACGGTAACGCATGAATTTTCCAGTCTGCAGCGGGGAAAAACCCGGATACTGGATACCCGAAAAACCCTGCCGGGCTACCGGGAACTTGCCAAGTACGCTGTTTCCGTCGGTGGGGGGACGAATCATCGAATGGGTCTCTATGACATGGTTATGATTAAGGACAACCACATAGACGCAGCCGGATCCATTCAGCGGGCCGTCTCCCTGGTGAGGGAGAAGTGGGGCACCGAGTTCAGGATAGAGGTGGAATGCCGCACTGCCGATGAGGTCCGCGAGGCTCTCAAAGCAGGGGCGGATATAATTATGCTTGACAATATGGATCCGGAAACAGCGGCGACATGCCTGAAGCTGGGGGACGGAAAGGCCGCCTTTGAGGCCTCCGGCGATATGTCTCTGGAGAAAATAGCTCCCTATATGGAAATCGGTCTCGACTATATCTCTGTGGGCAAGCTGACCCATTCGGTCAAGAATTTCGACTTTTCCCTGAAGATTGCAGGACCGGAAGAATGATGCGTTTTGATGCACTTGTAATAGGGGGAGGAATTGCGGGTATAAGCGCAGCCATCAGGCTTGCCAGGAAGGGCGCCGATGTCTGTCTTGTATCAAAAAGCGCGGATATTCTGGAATGCAACAGCCGGTACGCCCAGGGTGGTATTGTAGCCAGGGGAGAGGGGGACACACCCGACCTGCTGAAGCACGATATACTCGAGGCCGGTGACGGTATAAACTGTATCGAGGCTGTGGAGACGCTGGCTGCCGAAGGACCTGAACTGGTTCTCGATTTTCTCGCCCATGAACTGGATGTGCCGTTTATCAGGGATGAATCGGGATACATGCTGACCCGGGAAGCTGCCCACTCGGTCAGGCGCATTCTCCATGTTCACGACTATACAGGGCTCTCCATCATGGAGCACCTGGTCGGGGCTGCTGAGGCGGAGGAACGTATCAGCCGTCTGAGCAATTACACGGCCATCGATATCATAACCTCCACCCACCATTCCGTAGATTACCAGGTCCGCTATAAACCGAGCCGTGCCCTGGGCATGTATCTACTGAACAATGAGACCGGCGAAGTAATTCCTGTCTTTGCCTCGGCGGTGGTCCTTGCCACAGGAGGTTTGGGGGATATTTACCAGCACACATCGAACCCCAGAGGTGCTGTCGGAGACGGTATTGCCATGGCCTATCGGGCCAACGTGGAGATCATCAACGCCGAATTTGTCCAGTTTCACCCGACAACCCTGTTTCACCGGGATTCAGACCGTTTCCTGATCTCCGAATCCGTTCGCGGCGAAGGCGCCAGGCTTCTGAACAGGGAGGGGGAGTACTTTATGGCCCGTTATGCCCCCAGGTTGAAGGACCTATCTCCACGAGACGAAGTAGCCCGGGGAATTTACCGACAGATTGAGAAGGACAAGGCCGGATATGTTTATCTCGATGCCCGGGGAATCAAGGATTATGATCTGAAGGAACGTTTTCCCTCGATTTTTGCGGCCTGCGCGGCAGTGGATATCGACATTCGTAAAGACCTTATTCCCGTGGTTCCCGCCGCTCACTACTCCTGCGGTGGTATAAAGGTAGATCTTGGAGGGCGGACTTCCCTGGAGGGGCTGTACGCCGTGGGTGAAACCGCCTGCACCGGGGTTCACGGGGCCAACAGGCTGGCTTCCGTCTCTCTGCTGGAGGGGCTGTTTTACGGAATCAGGACCGCGGAGACAATTCTTTGCTGTTCCGATGACCTGTCCGACCGTCTTATCCGCAGCATACCTCCCTGGGTATCGCCTCCCGGGGAAACCAGTTTCGACCCGGTGCTCATACGGAGCGATCTTAACCAGATTCAGAGTACCATGTGGAATTATGTCGGAATCATCAGGACAAAAAAACGGCTGTCCCGGGCCTTCGCGGATCTGAACTACCTTAACCACCGAATCGAACGCTTCTACCGTTCTGCGACTCTCCGACGGGATGTTGTAGAGCTGCGAAACGCGATAATCAGTGCCCTGGTGGTAACCCGCTCAGCCCTGAACAACGGGCAGTCCATTGGCTGCCATTATCTGCAGACCTAGGGTTTGACAGACAACGGCAGATATGTATAATACATCAGCATTATGATGAGGGCTATAACCCTTCAATCTCCGGCCAAGGTGAATCTGCACCTCGAGATCGGGGGCAAACGTGATGACGGGTTTCATGATTTATGCTCTCTTTTCCAGATTGTCTCCCTTGCGGATACAATCACGATACGCTCTTTGAAAGAATCTGAAAAAACCTGCAGTATTCATGGCAATTTCAGCTGTGATTCTGAGGATAATCTGATATGCAGGGCTTACCGGATCTTTTCGGATCACTACGGGATAAAGACATCCGTTGAAGTTACGGTGGATAAGCGCATACCCGAAGGTGCCGGTCTGGGAGGTGGATCCAGCAATGCTGCGACAACGTTGAAAGGCCTGCGGGATCTCTTTTCCGTTTCCGCGGACAATGGAGAGCTTGCCCGTATGGGTGCGGATCTCGGCAGTGATGTGCCGTTTTTCTGCCTCGGTCCCCTGGCGATGGTCAGCGGTCGGGGCGAGAATGTGGTTTCCCTGAACAGACCTCGAACCCTTCCTCTGGTTCTTGTTCTGCCCGATTTCCCGGTCTCCACCGGCGCAGCCTATCGGTGGCTGGATGAGGGCCGCAACCTTGACTATCCGGCAGTTTCCTGTGATCTGGATTTTGCGGCTTTGTACGATCGGTCACCTCGACAGTGGCCCTTCTTTAACTCCTTTACACCGGTATTACGGGAACGCTACCCTCTTATCGGCCAGGTCATTGATACCCTGTCCTCAGAGGAAGCCTTATATACGGATGTTTCTGGATCCGGATCCGCGGTTTTCGGCATATTTACCGATGAAACTGCTGCCCGAAGAGCGGCATTAGTTCTAAAAGGTAAAAAAAACCTAAAACAAGTGCTTACAATAGAAACACTTGCTATATTTCCGGATAGCATATTACAATGACGTAATATTTATGCAACATGAGTGGAGGAAAGTATGGAAATCACGGATATCCGGATTCGGCGTGTCGAAGCGGACGGCAAACTAAAGGCCTATGTAACCGTAACCTTTGATGACTCCTTTGTTGTTCACAATGTAAAGGTGATTGAAGGAAAGAACGGCGCGTTTATTGCCATGCCCTCGAGAAAGACAAAAACCGGCGAGTACAAGGATGTGGCGCATCCGATTAATTCGGATTTCCGGGGAAAACTGCAGGAACGCATTCTGGAAGAATATAAGGCCCAGGCTGACAGCAGCCCGGCCTATGATGAAGACGAAGACGGCTGATCCCGCTGCTTACCTGTCTAAAATCTGATACTATTTGGGACGTCGCCAAGCGGTAAGGCACCGGATTTTGGTTCCGGCATTCGCAGGTTCGATTCCTGCCGTCCCAGGATAACAAGTCTGCACCGTCAGGATCCAATTTACAAGGATCCGCTGGCGTGGAACGATATTGAAAACAGCACGTCGTAAATGACGTATAGGAATGAGGAGAACGATCCATGGAACAGAAAACCCTGGCCGGATACCAGCGGCCCGACACAAAGAAAACCGTAACCCGGCAGCTGCGCAAAGAAGGCATGATCCCCGCTGTAATTTATGGACACAGCGAACCGGTCAGCATAAGCATAAGCGCGCAGGAGTTCGAAAAAAAGTTTCACAGTGTCAGTGAAAACACAATTATCAATCTCAATGTAGATAAAGACAGAAAATACGACGTTCTGGTAAAAGACTACCAGGAAGATATGATCAAGAACCGGATTCTGCATATAGATTTTTACGAGATCGAGCGTGGTAAGGTCCTGCGTACGCACGTACCTGTGCATCTTGAAGGAGTACCCCAGGGTGTAAAAGAGGGAGGCATCGTCGAAAATCAGCTGCATGAAGTGGAAATCGAGTGTCTTCCCAAGGATATCCCCGAGTCCTTTGTTCTTGATATCTCGGGACTTCATATCGGCGATTCCCTGCATGTTTCAGATATTCCTGTGAGTGATTCGGTCAAAATCCTGACCTCTCCTGAACATTCAATAGTGGTTATTACTACCATGAAGGTCAGCGCGGTTGAAACCGAAGAGGCTGAAGAAGGCGAGGTTGAAGCTGGAGGCGCCGCAGAAGAGCCCGCGGAAGGTGAGGGTGAAGAGTAATCTCCGGGACACACTGATTGTCTTCGGACTCGGAAATCCCGGAAGGGAATATGAGAAAACCCGGCATAATGCCGGGTTTCTTGTTGTGGAAGAACTTGCAGAAAGGCTCTCCCTGAAGTTGAAAAAGCCTTTTTTGCGTTCCTGGCGATATGCAAGCACGGAAGTAAAAAGCGATGAGGGTTTTCTTCAACTGGTACTTGTGGAGCCGCTGACCTACATGAATGCTTCCGGACGGGTGCTTCCCGAAATCCTGCACCGCTATGCAGCCGGTCCTGAACAGATGCTCGTTATATGTGACAGTCTTGATCTGCCTCCGGGGACTGTACGGATAAAAGAAAAAGGATCTTCCGCTGGTCAGAAGGGACTTGATTCCATAATGGCAGTTCTGGGAACGTCAAAATTCAAACGACTCTTTGTGGGGATCGGCAGACCTGAGGACAGGAACAAGGTGATATCCTGGGTGCTCTCGACGCCTTCGGGGGATGATTTTTCCGATTTCATGCTCGGCGTCAGCAGAGCTGCAGAGGCTGTCCTGGATATGACCCATCTTTCCCTTGACCGGGTTATGAATAAATTCAATGGAACCGTTAAAGAGTAGTTCGAGAGCATATACAGCTGTATCAGGGTTTTTCAGGCGCTGGAACATTGATCCTGCCAAGGGTATTCTAATTGCGGCTTCCGGCGGAATAGACAGCACCGCTCTCATGGCACTTCTTGCACGCTTCCGTGACTCACTCAGAACCGGACTGAGTCTCCACGGATTATACGTCAATCATAATCTCCGGACCGCAGAAGAGATAGAAGCGGATTGGAGAAGACTGTGCATGGCAGCGGAGCTGTGCAGAGTACCTGTCCATCGCTGCGATATACCGGAGGGTTCCATAGAACGTTCAGCTGTTGAAATGCACGAAGGGGTGGAGGCCGCGGCGCGGCGGGCCAGGTACGCAGCCCTTGATACATGGCTGGACAGGCTCGGTTTGGAATACATGGCCCTGGGTCATACCCTGGATGATCTGGCAGAGACCATGATCATGCGCTTCTTTCAGGGCTGCGGTGTCTCCGGCTTGCACGGAATTCCTCCCGTATCGGGCAAAAGAATACGTCCTCTTCTCGATGTCAGCAAGGAGGAATTAGGAAATCTTGTCGCGGAACTGGGGCTTCCCGTCAGTGAGGACAGCAGCAACCGGGAGGACTGGTATCTGCGTAACCGGATCCGAAGTGAACTGATGCCTGTACTGCTCAGGGAATTTCCGTCCCTTGCAGGGAGTCTTGGAAAATCTGCCCGCTTCTTTCGCCAGGAGGAGGCTGTTTTACAGGATGAAGCACACAGGCGAATTCCCTGGTCTCTTGGAAAAGAAGGAGCGGAAATTGAAGCCTCGCGATTCTTCTCAGCCCCCGAAGCGCTGCGGATCAGGAGTCTTTTGTCGCTGATCCATTATTATCTTCCCGGCAGTTCCCGGATTCCCCGGAATTTCCTCTCCGTAAAGGACCTTTCCCATGAGAGGAAAAACATAGTTCTGCTTCGGGGGCACGGGTTTACCCTTCACAAATCGGCCGATCGGCTCTTCTTTAATCCCTCGGTTGTATTTCCCGCTAAAACACGATATGTTAAGAGAATATTCCGGGGAAGCGACGGAAGCTTCGCTGAGTTCCGCTACGCCTGGGGCTCCCGGCTGCCTGATGGCGGACCCCGGACTGCAATAGCATTGCCGGGCTGCTCGCGGGATGAGCCTCTTTTCCTGCGCAGCAGACGGCTGACCGATTCAATCAGAACCGCCGGAGGGAACAAGCGTCTTAAGGATGTATACAGGGAACTTGGCATTCCTGAGGATTCTCGGGATGCAATACCGGTTTTACAGATCGGGAAAGAGATCGCAGCAGTTTTTGGCTCTCTTTTCGGATACCGGGATGTTCTTGCTGTGGGTTTTTGGAATACTGACCCCCAGCCGCAGGCAGGGGATGTACTGAGCATACAACGAATGGAGACAGGGATTGGACGATAAGAAGAAGCCGGGAGGCGGTCAGGGCGGACCTGACTGGTTTCCTTTCAATTTTAACAATAACCGTTTTGCTCTGATATTTGTGGCAAGCCTTATTGTGTTCTTTGCTCTCATTTTCCTTTTTGACACAGGGAAAAGCAGTATGGAACTGCCGTATTCCACGTTTTTTCGATATCTGACCGACGGACGGGTAGATTCGGTTACGATCCTCGACTACAACGAAATTCAGGGCACCCTCAGGAACGGTGAGTATAGTGCAAACCGCAGTTTTGTTACTAAAATCCCGTATCCCGATGAGGAGTTGATGCCCCTTCTGAGGGATCACGGGGTAATAATTCGTGGCGGACGGAAATCACCTTCTCCTTTTATGATTATTCTTCAGACCCTGCCGTGGCTTATCGGTTTTTTCCTTATCTGGTTCATGTTTCGACAGGTCCAGGGAGGTGGTAACAAGGCCTTCTCCTTCGGAAAAAGTCGTGCCAAGCAGTACCTGGAAAACGATTCGAAGATAACCTTCAATGATGTGGCCGGGCAGCATGAAGCAAAATACGAACTTCAGGAGGTTGTGGACTTCCTGAAGAATCCTCAGAAGTTTACAAAGATAGGCGCCCGGATTCCCACGGGAGTGCTTTTGGTGGGTATGCCGGGAACAGGTAAGACCCTTCTGGCAAAGGCCTGCGCAGGAGAAGCAGGTGTTCCGTTCTTTCATATGTCCGGATCCGATTTTGTCGAGATGTTCGTCGGGGTCGGTGCAAGCAGAGTCAGGGACCTCTTTGAGCAGGGGCGCCGGAATGCCCCCTGCATCCTGTTTATTGACGAGCTGGATGCCGTCGGCAGAACCCGGGGCGCTGGCTATGGGGGAGGCCACGACGAGCGGGAACAGACTCTCAACCAGATGCTGGTAGAGATGGACGGTTTTGATACAAAAGACGGGGTAATAATCCTGGCTGCAACAAACCGTCCGGATGTGCTTGATCCCGCGCTCCTCAGACCCGGTCGTTTTGATCGGCAGGTTGTTGTCGATATGCCGGACATCAAGGAGCGGGAATCCATTCTCGGCATACATGCCCGCAAAGTCCCCCTGGCGGAAGACGTCGATATAAACCGGATTGCCAGAGCCACACCGGGGTCCTCGGGTGCCGATCTTGCGAATCTTGTAAACGAGGCGGCCCTTTTTGCAGCCCGGGAGAACTCCAGTGCAGTCAATATGAAGCACTTTGAAGAGGCCCGGGATAAACTCCTGTTGGGAGTCGCCAGAAAATCCCGGGTTATCTCGCCGGAAGACAAGCTCATGACCGCCTACCATGAAGCCGGACACGCGCTGCTCCATTATTATCTTGAGTATGCCGATCCCCTCCACAAGGTAACGGTAATACCTCATGGTCAGGCACTGGGACTTGCCATGAGTCTGCCCGAAAAAGAGACCTACTCCCGCAATAAAAACTGGCTTCTGGACAGAATAAAGATTGCCATGGGCGGTTATGTCGCCGAAAAACTGATCTATAACCAGACGACCACGGGAACCAGGAACGATATCGAACAGGCAACAAAAATCGCCCGGAGAATGGTCTGTGAATGGGGAATGAGCGATGCTCTGGGCTTCGTTACCTTCGGAGGAGAGGAAGAACCCATTTTTCTTGGCAAGGAGATAGCCCGACACCAGGATTACTCCGAAAAAACCGCCGAGAAAATCGATGGCGAAATTCATGAAATTCTGCGGTCCTGTCTAGATTCAGTGACAAAACTCCTGAGTGAGCATAAAGATCAGCTCACCAGACTTGCCGAACACCTGGTTGCCAAAGAGAGTCTCGACGATAAAGAAATCCGACAACTATTGGGGTTTCCTGATGATAATAGTAAACAGACAAGTTTTCTGGAGCCTCCCGGCCAGCTTTAAGGCCCTGCTCGTCCTGATGCTGCTTTTGGCAGGCCCCCTTTCTGTCCTCGCCGATACAGGTCTTGTGCGGGATAAAGCCCTTTCCAGGGCGTATGTTCAGGTGGCGCTCGACCTCAGCATGGAAGCCGACGCTGCCGCCTCGCTTCTCAATGCAGCCCTGGAATTTGATCCCGACAATTCCGACGCCCGGTATTTAATGGCCAGAAGAATGCTCGAAGAGGGTTCGTCTATACGAAGGTCGATAGGGGAACTGGAAACAGCCCTCGCCAAGGATGCCTGGTATTATACGGACCCTGCAACGGCGCTGTTGCTTCTGGTTGAACAGTACGATCGTTTAATGCGCTACAACGATATGTGGAACACCCTGCATACCCTGCCCGAGTCCGGGAGAACCCGTGGAGACTGGTATTATTACGCACTGCGCTCAGCTGTGTACACAGGTCGTTTGGATGAGGCAGAAAAACTTGGCGTGAAGGGGACCCGCATGTTTCCCCGACATGAAGAAATTATGGCACTGAGGGCTGAGATGGACCCGGCATACAGGAAATCTCTTATCGATAAAGCTCTTGTACCGGTGGGTTCGGCGACATCCGAAGTACTGCTGCGTACACTGGTACTATCCTCAACTGCCGATCAGCGCCCGCAATTGGTTCAACGCTACCTTGACCTGGGCTATGAGGACCCCCAAATTATGATTCTCCGGGATTTTAACAAATCAGAAGATAAAGGAGAAAACGGTCCGGACATACGCCTTTTGCTGACGGAAAAAAACCTGGGGCGTTTATCAGTATTTCGCCAGATCTACCTTATTTTCGAAGAAGCCCGGCGGCTGGAGGAGTTCCAGGAATTCTGCTCCCGGCGACGGATCGCTATACACGAGGACAGAAACGGTGATGGATACGATGACGGTATATACGTTCTGGATGGGGGACGGCTGACAGAGGTCAGGAAGGATCTGGACCAGGATGGCGACCATGAGATTATCATGGATTTTACAGAACACGCTGAGGGTCTGTCACTGCCGAACAGCCTTTTCTTACAGAGGGGGGACAGGCGCTACTTTTTTGAGTACGGAAGCTATCCTGAGGTTCTTGAAATCAGGATAGACACCCCCGATACTGTTCGGAAGTTCAGTTTCGCGGATTCGGTTCTCTCTCTTGCGACGATAGACTTTGAGCATCTTCCTCCTTTCGCCGGGGTCGCACTGCAGGGAATTCCCGGGGATGAAGAGCTGCAGAATCTCGCGTACCGCTACATAGAAAGTGACAATGACGGCACAACCCGGCATGATGCCTCGGGAGTCACTGTCAGGGAAGAAAAAGGCGTTATCATCAGAATCCTCACTAAGGGAGAGGATAAACATATCGAACGTGATATAGACGGTGATGGACGAACAGAAATACGTGAGATATACCGTGACAATTCACTTTACGCTGTATATCTTGATCAGGATGGAAACGGAACATACGAATATTTTTTCTATCCTTCCCTGGGGCTGCACGAATGGGACTGGGATCAGGACGGAGAAATTGATTATCAAAGCTATAACGGCGACTGAAACCAGTACAGCAAGGATGATTAAAGCATGTTTGTAATTCATCGATA
>Ga0334895_1002079_pt1 | contig 18040 bp, 12 predicted proteins | sample GraSluR3_MG_7_FD_207229 | JGI IMG/M metagenome (GOLD analysis project Ga0334895, IMG submission 207229) | Sludge microbial communities from methane-producing bioreactor in Wageningen University, Netherlands - Granular Sludge_31_05-R3 | ecosystem: Engineered > Bioreactor > Anaerobic >... | reverse complement strand
CAGTATTATATAATATACCGAGTGTTCCCCAAAAATAAGGGACGGTATATTTGCCTTCAGGGTCATATGGAAGTGTTCGGAAATCATCGTCTATAAATTGATAATTGGGGATATTGTCAAAATCCAAAGGCAGGACAAAGTCCTGATTAATGAGTCTTTCGATCATATAGTCACTGGTGATGATAAGGTCATATTCAGTGGCTCCAGAGTTGACGCGTGTATACATGTCTTCGGGGGTGGGATATATCTCGTAATTCACACGAATATTGTATGTTTCTTCAAATTCATCTAATAGATCCGTTTCGATATATTCACCATAATTCAAGACGTTGATAGTGACACGGTCTTGATTGGAATTGGAACATCCAGTTCCTAAGAAAGTGAAAATCAAGATAATACTTAGAACAATCGCTAATTTTTTCATTAAATAAAGCCTCCATTATTTTTTTGCTCATCAATTAGTGAAGAGCGTTTGTTAATTAAGAATAAAAGGATCAGAACAGCTCCTAACATTAGGGTGGACAATGCATTTATAGTAGGTTTGACGCCTCTTCTTGCCATGGAATAAATCACAATTGACAGATTTGTCACGCCAGATCCTGTTGTAAAAAAGCTGATGACAAAATCATCAATGGATAATGTGAAAGCGATGAGAAAACCTGTGATGATACCTGGCATAATTTCTGGGATTACAATTTTTCTAAGAGCGTACATGGGTGTGGCTCCTAAATCTAGAGCAGCTTCGGTGATGTGCTTGTTCATACTTTTTAACTTTGGCAAGACTGCCAGTATCACATATGGAATATCAAAAGTAATATGGGAAAGCAACATGGACAAAAACCCTAAGCGCATATTGGCTGACAGATAAAGGATCATGAGGGCCAATCCTGTGACAACATCTGGGTTGACCACTGGTAAATAGTTTAAATTTAACATGATAGCTTTTGGCATTTTATTGAAGCTATACAACCCGATTGCTGTAAAAGTGCCAACGATCGTGGAGATGCTTGCAGCTAATAAGGCCACTACGACTGTATAATACAAGGCAGTTTTGATATCTCGATCACTTAACAGTTCGGCATACCATCTTAACGTGAAACCGCCCCAAGTGCCACGAGAAGTTGAATCGTTAAAAGAATAAATGACCAGAACAGCGATAGGGGCATAGAGAAAAACGAAAACCAGACTCATGTATAGTTTTTTAATTCGATCTTTCACCAAAGGCCCGCACCTCCTTCTTTATCCACGTCAAATCGATTTAGAATGGACATGGAAGCAAGTATGATTAACATCATGATAATGGCTACCGAAGATCCAAAATGCCAATCTCCTGTGACGAGAAACAAGTTTTCAATTAGTGTTCCTATGTAGAGACTTCTATTCCCGCCAAGCAACCTGGGGATAACAAAAGAGCTAACCGCTGGCATAAAAACCATGATAATTCCGGAGATGACACCGGGTAGGCTAAGTGGAAAAATAACCCTCAAAAAAGTGGTTTTATGATCGGCTCCAAGATCATGAGAAGCTTCGACTAATTTCATATCCATTTTGCTTAAAACAGTATAGATAGGAAGCACCATAAAGGGTAAAAAATTGTAGACCATACCGATAACAATAGCGGTGTTATTGTAAAGCAACCGGAAACTTGGCAATCCCAGCATATTTAGAAAGCTATTGATCAAGCCATTATTCCCTAGTATTGTCATCCAAGCGTAGGTTCTAAGCAGCATGTTCATCCACATGGGCAAAATAAACAGCAATAAAACCGTGTTGCGTTTTTTTAGGTTGGTGGTTGAAATGATATACGCTACAGGATAACCGATCACTAAGCAAAAAAAAGTAGAGATTAAAGCCAAATTAATTGATCGGATAATCACATTGATATACAATGGATCAAAAAACTTTCTATAATTATCTAATGTGAAGCGAAGGGTTTTGATTTGGTTGGTATCTTTAGAGGTAATGCTGTAAAGAAAAACTAGTAGGATAGGCAATAGAATAAACAGAGTCATCCAAAGCCCATAAGGATAAGCAAAGAATTTTTGACGTTTATTCATCTCATACCTCCCGTGTCATAATATGGATGTCTTCTGGAGAGAAACGCAACCCAACTTTTTCTCCAACAGGTGAATGAAAGGTGCTTTGGATCAACATGTCAAAAGTGCCTATGTTGACGATCATTTCATAGTGAACCCCTTTAAAAATTGTCGAGGTGACGGTTCCTTTTAGGTAACCATCTGACTCCGATACAATGGTAATATCTTCAGGTCTCAACACAACGTGGATAGGCTCGTTCTCAGAAAATCCGCTGTCGACACATTTAAATGTTCGACCTAAGAATGTAACGAGAAAATCTTCATTCATGATGCCATCAACAATATTGCTCTCGCCAATAAAATCAGCCACAAAGGCGTTTTCTGGCTCATTATAAATGTCTACAGGTGAACCAATCTGTTGGATTTCACCATTGTTCATAACAACAACGGTGTCTGACATAGTGAGAGCTTCCTCTTGGTCATGGGTGACATATACAAAAGTTATTCCAACTTCTCGTTGCATATTTTTTAACTCAATTTGCATTTCTTTTCGAAGTTTGAGGTCTAAAGCCCCTAAAGGCTCATCAAGAAGCAAGACCTTTGGTTTATTAATAAGTGCTCTTGCGATGGCGATTCTTTGTTGTTGGCCGCCTGAAAGAGACTCTATGTTACGACTTTCAAAACCCGAAAGATTAACTAGTTTAAGCATATTTCTGACTTCTTCTTGTATGATGGAAGTAGAGACTTTCTTAATACGCAAACCAAAAGCGATGTTTTCAAACACGTTTAAATGAGGAAATAATGCGTATTTCTGAAAGACGGTGTTAATTTGTCTTTTGTGGGGAGGTAAATGATTGATGTTTTCGCCTTCGAAAAACAAATCTCCTTCCGATGCGGATTCAAACCCACCGATGATGCGAAGGGTCGTGGTTTTACCACATCCACTTGGGCCGAGCAAAGTAAGAAATTCATTCTCGTTGACGTAAAGATTTACTTTATTCAACACTCGGACAGTATAATCTTTAGAAATATTTTTTAATTCAATAATCTTTCTATTCAAGAAAACCTCCATTAAAAATAAGGTGGTGTGCTTACCCAAAGAACTCGTGCGGTACTTTTACCAGGATTGGATAAAAAATGATTATGTTTACATTTGTAATAAAAGCTCTCGCCTTTTCTGACTTTGTATTTTTCATCTCCATAATGGAGATAGATGATGCCAGATAAGACATATCCAAATTCTTCGCCTTCATGAGGATTGTCCGGCTTGGTTTCGCTGTAGCTTTCAAGCTCAATCAAAATAGGCTCCATCATATTTTTTTGTGCATTCGGAATAATCCAGTTGATGGTGTAACCATCTTCAAATGTTTTTACAAACACATCTTCATTTCTAAACACAATCTTCTCTACTTCCGATTCACTGAAAAAGTTAGTTAAATTTGTCCCTAGAGTTTCAAGCAAATCGATGAGTGTGGCAATTGATGGCGAGGTCAGATCTCTTTCAAGTTGTGAGATGTAACCCTTTGTCAGCTCGCATCGGTCGGCTAGCTCTTCTTGTGTCAACCCTCTTCTAGTACGCAATTGTTTGATTTTTTCCCCGATTTCCATTTAAACCCCCTCCTATTGTAATATTAAGTATATAGTTTAACTATATAAAACATCATGAGCATGACTATTATACTAATGAGCGTTTTCAATGTCAATATTGATCATATAAAAAACCATATAAAATCAGAATAGTATAATAATCAATACACAAGAGTTTAGAATTAATAAACTTTGAAGGGCATCTTGTGTAAAAAATGAAAGATGATAGAATAAACATATGAATCGAATAGAGGGTAGGTGATAAGATGGGGAAAATATTGGTTATAGAGGATGAATGGAAAGTGTTGGAAATTGTAGCTTCGTATGTCAGGCGTGAAGGATTTGAAGCAATTACAGCTACAACAGGAAAAGAGGGGTTAAATGCTTTCAATGAATACAAGCCAGATTTGGTTGTATTAGATTTAATGTTGCCGGATATTTCGGGTGAAAGTGTCTGCCAAAAGATTAAGGAAGTACGAGACATACCAGTGATCATGCTAACTGCTAAAAGCAATGTTGAAGACCGGATTGCTGGATTGTCTTTAGGGGCAGATGATTATTTGGTAAAACCTTTTAGCCCTAGAGAACTCATGATGCGTGTAAAAGTGGTCTTGAAAAGGTATGGAAAGTTAAAAATGAAGACAGACATTGTTAGTTTTAACCAAGGAAGGTTAGTGATCAACAAGCTCGCCCATGAAGTTATGAAAGAAGGGGTTTCGGTAGAATTAACACCTGTTGAATACAAATTATTAGTTTTATTTACTGAGAATCCATCTCAAAGCCTGTCAAGAGATCAAATAATTGACAAAGTTTTTGGACAAGACTTTGAAGGTTTTGACAGAACGGTAGATGCTCACGTAAAAAACCTAAGAAAAAAAATAGAGGGGGATTCAAAAAACCCTGAATTCATTAGAACGATCTTTGGTTTTGGTTATCGCTTTGAAGGAGATATCGATGAGTAGAAAAAAGGTTCGTCTAAGGATGAAAAGCATGTTTTACTTCAGCTTAGCTTCGATTGCGCTGATCTTAATCTTCTATTTTATGACAAACGCATTGACAAGTAGGAGCTTTGAAAGATATAAAACAAATACAACGCAAGAGATGAATGAAAATTATTTAACAGTTGTAGAAGATATGCTCTCAGAGGGATACTCATTTCAGAGTGTAAGAAGAATCATTCTTTCATATGTTAGACAAGATCCTGTTGTCATTCGACTCTATAACGCTTCTGATCAAATGGAATGGGAGATCAACCGATTAACGACTCACCACATGGGTCAAGAGAGAGGTCGAAGCCCTAATACGACAGAAGAAGAGGTGTCGGTGAGTAGATATTCTATTGTACTAGGAGATCGCACAATTGGCTATTTGGATATTGGCCGAAGAGAAAGTTTTTTTCTGACAGAAGGAGATTTAGCTTTTAAAGAGGGGTTACAAAAAGGATTGATATGGGTCGTCATGGCAAGTTTGTTGACTACGGCAATATTAGCAGTCATATTCTCAAATGAAATCAGTCGTCCGATATTGACTATTAAAGAGGCGGCGGAAAGAATACAAAAAGGTGATTACAAAGTTCGAGCGGATGAATCGGTGGATGTTTCTGAAATAGCAGATTTGGCGGAAGCCATCAATCTCCTTAGTTCCGATCTTCAAGCACAGGAGATGTTGAGATTAAGACTGACTTCAGATATCTCTCATGAACTAAGGACGCCTTTGAATGTTTTGCATAATCAATTAGAGGCGTTTATGGATGGGGTTATACAACCAACCAATGATAGATTGGAGCAGTGTCTTGAAGAAGTGATTCGATTAACAGCATTATCTGAAGATTTGGAAAAATTGACAGATATCACTCAATATAAGTTAAAATTGAACAAAGAAAAGACGGACATCCATCGTCTCATCGCAGATGTGGTTGATGGTTTTGAAAAAGGATTGGAAGAGAAAAAACTAGAATGTCAAATATTGCTTGAAAACAAATCTATTTTTGCTAACGTAGATAAACACAAAATACGCCAAGTGATGATTAATTTACTGTCCAATGCCATCAAATATACCCCGGAAAAAGGAAATATTCAAATAAGAGCAACCATTTGTGGGAACGCATTGTCAATAGAGGTAAGAGACACAGGAATAGGGATATCTAAAGAAGATTTAAAGTACATTTTTGAAAGGTTTTATCGGGCTGAAAATTCTAGAAGCAGAGAAACAGGAGGAGCCGGACTAGGCTTGGCAATAACGAAAGGTATTGTGGAAGCCCATGGAGGCAGAATTCAGGTAGAAAGCACCGTTGGAGTAGGCACTTGTTTTTCTGTACATATCCCTCTTTAATGGATTTTCGTTGATAATTTCAGTAGGATAAACTACAATATTACAAGAAGTAATAAGATAAACGAACAGGAGGAATCCATGTCAGAAAAAAAGACGATATTTAGTGGCATACAACCCTCAGGTGGATTGACACTAGGAAACTATCTTGGTGCAATAAAAAACTGGGTAGCCCTTCAAGATGAGTATCAAGCAATATTTTGCATTGTAGATTTGCATGCTATGACAGTTCCAAAGGAGCCAAAGGATTTAAGAAAGAATACGTATGAGGTATTAGCAAACTACATTGCTTCAGGGCTAGACCCTAATCAAGCAACCTTATTCATTCAATCCCATGTATCTGCACACGCAGAATTGGCATGGCTATTGGACTGTTTTAGCTACTATGGAGAATTAAGTAGGATGACGCAATTCAAAGACAAATCACAAAAAAATGAAGGGAACATCACAGCTGGTCTTTTCAATTATCCTGTTTTAATGGCCGCGGATATATTGTTGTACCAAACAGATTTGGTCCCAGTAGGTGAAGATCAAAGGCAGCATTTGGAATTGACAAGGAATATTGCACAAAGGTTTAACAATCGATTTTCGCCGACATTTGTAGTGCCGGAGCCATATATTGCGCCGGTGGGTGCGAAAATCATGGATCTCCAAGAACCGACAAGCAAAATGTCAAAATCGAATGAGAATCAGAACAGCTATATCCTTTTAAGCGACTCGGATGATGACATCGTAAGAAAATTCAAACGAGCTGTGACAGACTCATACGGTGAGATACGGTATACAGAAGATCAACCAGGAGTGAAAAATTTAATAGATATTTACTCTAAGATCACAGGTGATTCAGCAGGAGAAATCGTTGAAAGATACCAGAGCAAAGGGTATGCAGCACTTAAGGAATCAACAGCTGAAGTTGTTGTAGGAGAGCTTAGACCAATCAGAGAAACCGCTGAGGCATTAATGAAAAACAAGGATTACTTGGAAGCTGTTTACAAAAAAGGTGCTGAGAAAGCAGAGAGAGCAGCTTTGAAGACACTTAGAAAAGTAAAGAAAAAAGTCGGTTTAATCCCCAAAATGTAGAGAAAGACAAATTGACAGAAGGGGTTTTTTTTGGTAGCATACATTAAATAAATATTGAAATACTTTGATAAAGAGGAGTAGACACTTAGACTGAGAGAGATTGGATTCCATGGCTGTAAGGATCCATTAGGCAATGAGTGTTGAAGGTAGCTTTGGAGTAGATAGTCTGAAATGAGTAGGATTATCCGGTAATTCCGTTAATGAATTAAGAGCCAAATGGAAATAAGGTGGTACCGCGGGTGTTCTCGTCCTTTCGAGAAGGCTCGCTTTTTTTGAGAAGATATAGCTGAAGGAGTGATATCGTGTATAACTTTGGAATGATTTTGTTGATGGGAGGCATGGTGATTGTCATTGGTGGAGACAAATTTTACAAAAAAGGAAGAATCAGCAATTTGAAAAACTTGTTGAAAATCAAGCTCATAGGATTGCTGATTACAATTGGTGGCATGATATTGATGATACGGTATTACGCATAAGAAAGGAGATAAAGAAATGGAAAAATTAGCAAAAGCTTACGATCCAAAAAGTTTTGAAGACAAGATTTACAAGATGTGGGAAGAAGAAGGTCATTTTAAAGCAAATATAAACCCTGAAAAAACTCCGTTTACAATTGTGATTCCACCTCCCAATATTACGGGTCAGCTTCATATGGGACACGCATTAGACCATACTTTGCAAGATATTTTAACTAGATGGAAAAGAATGCAAGGTTATGAAGCACTGTGGTTGCCTGGATCGGACCATGCAAGCATAGCTACAGAAGTAAAAGTGGTAGAGAGATTAGGAAAAGAAGAAGGGAAGACAAAAGAAGAAATAGGGAGGGATGCCTTTCTTCAAAAAGCCTGGCAATGGAAAGAAGAATTTGGTGATCGAATAACGCAACAAATGCGAAAACTAGGGGATTCTTGTGATTGGAGCAGAGAAAGATTCACCATGGATGAAGGGTGCTCAAAAGCGGTTACCCAGGCGTTTGTTAATCTCTATGATAAAGGCTTGATTTATAGAGGAAACCGTATCATTAACTGGTGTCCAGATTGTTTGACTTCTATATCGGATGCAGAAGTAGAACACGAAGATAAGACAGGGAAGTACTATTATGTGAGGTATCCGTATGTTGACAATCCAGATGAATACTTTGTAATTGCAACAACTAGACCTGAAACAATTTTTGGAGATACAGCAATAGCTGTTAATCCTGAAGATGAAAGGTACCAACATTTGATCGGTAAAAAAGTGCGCGTACCGATTGTGGATAGAGAGATTGAAATCATAGGAGATAGTTATCCGGACATGACAAAAGGAACAGGGGCACTTAAGGTGACCCCTTCACATGATCCGAATGATTTTGAAATCGGTTTACGCCATGGTTTGGAGCAAGTCTCTTGTATGAACGAAGATGGCACAATGAATGAAGTCTCAGGACGCTATGCGGGTTGGGATAGGTACGCGTGTCGCGATTCATTTGTGGAAGAGTTAGATCGGAAAGGACTACTAGTCAAGACAGAAGAGACGATTCACGCAGTCGGTACTTGTTATAGATGTGACACAGTTATTGAACCAAGATTGTCGGAGCAATGGTTTGTGAGGATGGAACCTCTTTCGGATCCAGCGATTGAAGCTGTAAAAACAGAGAAGACAAAGTTTGTGCCAGATAGATTTGACAAGATTTACTATCATTGGCTTGAAAATATAAGAGATTGGTGTATTTCCCGGCAGCTGTGGTGGGGACACCGGATACCGGCTTATTATTGCGATTCCTGCCAAGAAACAATGGTTGAAAGAGAGAGACCGTTAAAATGCGCCAAATGCGGAAGTGATCAAATACGTCAAGATGAAGATGTACTGGACACATGGTTTAGTTCTGCCCTTTGGCCTTTTTCGACGCTGGGGTGGCCTGAAGAAACAGAAGATTATCACTATTTTTATCCCACGGATGTTTTGGTAACAGGTTATGACATCATATTCTTCTGGATTGTCAGAATGATGTTCTCGGGATTGGAGCATACAGGGCAAGTGCCGTTTAAACATGTTTTGGTTCATGGGCTAGTTCGTGACGAAGACGGTAAAAAGATGAGTAAATCTTTAGGCAACGGTGTCGATCCATTAGAAGTGATTGATCAATATGGAGCGGATGCATTGCGATTGATGTTGATGACTGGGATTACGCCTGGCAATGATACACGGTTTAAAATGGAACGACTTGAATCGAGTAGACACTTTGCAAACAAGCTTTGGAACGCATCAAGATTTGTCATGATGAATATAGACGATGACCAAATTTCACAGGATATAGAATCAAACCAATTAAGGTTGGAAGATCAATGGATTCTCTCAAGAATGAATGCAGTTGTGGGTGAAGTAACGGAGAATCTTGAAAAGTTTGAATTAGGATTAGCGGTTCAAAAAACTTATGATTTTATATGGAGTGAGTTCTGTGACTGGTATATTGAGCTTGTCAAATCCCGATTATACAGTGAAAATGAAGAAGATAAGAATGTTGTTAGAGTGGTCTTGATTCGTGTCATGAAGGACATGTTGAAGATCCTACATCCATTCATGCCGTTTATAACGGAAGAAATTTGGGGAAAGTTGCCACATTCAAACGAACGGTTAATTGCTTCTCAATGGCCAAAATTCAAAAACAGCTGTGATAATCCTGAAGCTGAAGAGCAAATCAATTTAATTATGAATATGATCAGAAGCATTAGAAACATCAAAGCAGAAGCAGAAGTACCACCCTCAAAGAAGGTAAAAGTTGCCGTAGTGGCTGAGAGTGAAGCATTGAAATCGATCATTCAGAAAGGAGATAGTTACTTTAAATCTCTTGCAAATGTATCAGAGATCACCTTTATTCAAGACAAATCAGACGTAGGACAAAATACGATGTCATCTGTTTTGCCAGGGGTTCAAATCTACATACCATTATCAGATTTAGTTGATTTTGAAAAAGAAATTGAGCGGTTAAATAAAGAAATTGAAAGACTTTTAAAAGAAATAAAACGAGCAGAAGGAAAGCTTAACAACAAAGGTTTTGTTGATAAAGCTCCGGAACAAGTTGTTTTAGCAGAGAGGCAAAAACTTGAAGGATACCAAGATTTATACAGAAAGGTAAATGATCGTCTCAAAGACATGAAATAAAAAATGGGCTTTTGCCCATTTTTTATTTCATGTTCTTGCTTGCCATGTCAAGCTATACTGTACATGGCTGGGGACTTCCAATGGTGGTGCCTTGAAAACCCACACGCCATCCAAAGAATGTTGCCTTACGACCAAATCAAAGTGTGCAATGGCAATACCCATGTCGATTCTTTGGAACCGAAGGGGATAATTTTTAGATCTTTCAAGGTAGAAATGGTACTGGTTTTCCATCTGAATCACCCTCCAAGGTTGTTTGTTGGATGCTGATGGTGCCAATCTAACCATTTCTAATGCCTGATAGTAAGGCTTTTCATTTAGATGATTAAAATCAGAGGGCTGAAAAGGTTCACCGTAATTATTTTTATAAAACAATGAATCAAATGGTTTTCGGTTGTCAGAAGCCGCTAAAATACGCAATGCACGATCTAAGAAATGATTTTTATCATCTGGGAAACCGAGAGGGGTAATGGCTACAATTCGCTCTTCAGTGCTATTTAAGACAACACCCTCGAAGTCATTCACTTTGTAAGTGCCAGCCATCCAGCATGTACCTAACCCCATTTCGGTAGCTAGCAAAATACCTTTCTCAAGTATGTAACCAATAGTTTCCATATCTTGGGTGGAATCCTCTGCAATGGCAACTATAAAACTGCGAGCGTTCTTGATGACACCGTAGGTACCCAATTTGACACCTTTGTCCTTGTCTAAATCGATGCACAAAAATCGAACTTTTCCTGAAAAGAGAGGAGGCTGATGTTTCATAAAGTCTAAAATACGTTTAATTTGGATAGCATCATTTGGTTTGTTGGTGTAGCTTCTAACCGATCGTCTTTTTTGAATAGTTGCTATTGGATCTTGTATGAATGCCATATTTGGTCTCCTTGGATGGTCTAAGTGGTGTTGTCTATCAATATTTGTGTTAAAAGGTGGTGATTAGAACAATTCTATTTAGTTTGTGACTTCGTGGTTTAATCTCACATCGCGATTTTTCATAAAAGAAAGAAACAAATAGGCAATATAGACTTTAGGGAGAAATTTCACCAGGAATTTTTTGCTGACTTTATCTTTTTCAGTAAGAGAAATAAAGTAGGTAGTTAAAGTTTTTTTATTTATATTATTGAAGTCTAATGATTTATAGATATCGAGCAAGGTTTTTTTTGATTCAATTGTTTGGAGGGTGTCAAGGGTATTGAGGTAATCTATTACAATTGCTTCATACAACTCTTCGGGATGGTATAATTTGATCCTCGGCAATTCGAATATTTCAGCAGTAATCTCCATGCTAGCTAATAAAATGTTTTGAGGGCTCAATTGTCCATCACCGTACTCATAAAGTCTTTTGATAATCGGGTATTTGTTTCCATTGGAAGAATCTTCCGAATCTTTTGTCAAAACATTCAACAAAGAAGCCAGATCATTCTCTGTCAGAGGGTGAAGGTGTTTGTATTTTTCGAAATCAGAAATTGGTTCACTGAAGTAATATTTTTTGCCGTAAACTTTTCCAAAAGCTTTCAAAGTGTCTAGATAGCCCATATCAATGCCTTTGTTTATTTTGTCTAAGTCAAACTCTAAAGTGCCGCATAATTCAGAGGAGTTTTGGATGGTATGGAGTGAGCGAATTCCAACTTTTTCTGCGGTATAATTTCGATCAATGCCAACGCCTGAAATATTTACGACAATTATATCTTGGCAGCCGGCTTTTTTTAATAGAGGAACTGGGACATTATCGTAGACGGCACCATCTAAATAGCGTTTCCCGTTGATTACGGCTGGTTTAAAAAGAGGGAATGAGGCACTAGCCAATATGTAATCGACTAATTGACCATCGGGGATATCTTTTTTTAGAACCATTACTGGCTCTACATCCGACAATGAAAAAGTGACTAGGCCATAATCTACCGGTGACTGGCGTATGAGTGCTTCGTCGAAATAACGGTTCAACATTTTTTTTAATGGCGTTACATCCAATCCCTTATCTTTCAATGCAGATATGAAGATTTTGATAGGATTATCATCTTCAGCTACAATGAAATCATCAATTTTGATGCTTGTCCAGGTCTTATAAGCCAAGTCAAAGTCATCTTGCACAAAAAAAGCTCCGTTGATAGCACCTATAGACGTGCCGGCAACGGCAGTGATCTTAACATTTAGTTCTTTCAATGCCTTCCAGGCTCCAATTTCATAACATCCTCGTGTCCCACCACCTGTGAAGACCAATCCGTAAGGAATCTTAGGATTCAAAGGTTGAGTTTTCATAGATTCACCGCCTCAATATTATAGAATAATCATATCAAATAATGAGAGGATAAACAACAGATACTAAATTTTGATGACGACTGATAAAACACCATTTCGAGCAAGGCAACACATGTTTGAGTGCTTTCATGGCTTATGATATAATGCTTTTGTCAGACTATAAAGTAGGAGGCAAATATGCTTAAATTCAACTATCATAACCACACACGTTATTGTGATGGTTCGGCAACCATGGAGGCTATGATTCAATCAGCAATTCATAAAGGGATGACTCACTTTGGGATATCTTCTCATGGACCGATCCCATTTAAGACGGATTGGACGATGCCAATAGAGAGATTACAGGATTATTTTGAAGAAGCCAGAAGGCTCAAAACAAAGTATTTGGATCAAATTCATGTATTCATAGGTTTAGAGATTGACTACATTCCTGGATATGAACTGGACGACAAGCTGAAAAGAGCGTTGCCATCTTTAGACTATATCATTGGGTCGGTTCATTTTTCTGGGAAAAGAATAGGTGACTTGATGTGGACAGTGGACTACACTAAAGAGGAACTATTGGAAGGTATTAGAGTCAGCTATGAGGGTGACTCTCAAAAAGCTATTAAAGCCTATTTCCAACATGTGTCGGAGATGGTTGAAACCATTCGTCCAAAAATTGTTGGGCATTTAGACTTAATCAAGAAAAGCAATGAGGCAATGATTTTGTTCGATGAAGGAGACCAGTGGTATAGAGAAGCGGTATGTGAATGCCTTGATAGAATAGAGAAGGCTGGTAGCATTGTCGAGATCAATACAGGTGGTAAATCAAGGGGGTATTCAAATGAGTACTACCCTTCGGTGTGGATTATTCATGAAATGCTTAAAAGAAACATTCCAGTAACAATCAGTGCGGATGCGCATGCTACAGAAACGGTAGATTATGATTTTCATAAGGCAGCTCAACTATTAGAGAGGATTGGGTATAGGCAAATTCATTATTTAACAAACACTGGTTGGGAAACAGTCGATGTTAGGAGGTTGACGTGATAAGGAAATGGAAATTGATCGGTGCTTTTGTTTTTGCAGTTGCATTTTTGATGAGTTATTCGGTGCCTGAACTTAGAAACAGCACCATCACTACATTGGCTATGATAGGTGGTCTTTTAATAACCACAGTAGGATTTTATCGAGAAAGCAAACAGAACGACGCATCCAGGAGAGAATTATCTAAAATATTTTACAATGGGAAAATTCACACATTCAATGAGAAAGAAACAATGTACGAAGCTATTTTTGTAGAAGGAGAAAGAATAAAAGATGGAGGAAGCACTCGTGACATGATAAAACGGTACGGGAAACGGGTTTCTGAGCAAACTGATTTGAAAGGAAAAGTGGTAGTTCCAGGGTTCAACGACTCTCACATGCATTTGCTAGGATTAGGGCAGAGCTTAAGAAGTGTAGATCTTTACGATGTGAAATCTATTGAAGAAATGATAGAGAGAGGTAAAAAAAGAATCAATAATGGGAACTTTTCGGAAAATGATTGGTTGATTGGAAGAGGTTGGAATCAGGAAGGGTTCGATGTAAAAATGCTACCAACCAGCCAAGATCTAGACAAAATTTCAAAAGATATTCCAGTTGCGTTCTTTAGGGTCTGTAACCATCTGGTTGTCATCAACACAAAAGCGTGGGATTTGATAGGCGCTGAAACGACCAAGCAGGTTGAGGGTGGAGAAATAACGTTGGATGAAAAAGGTGAATTCACGGGTATCCTGAAGGAAAATGCCATCAATTTAGTTAAAGAGGCAATGATTTCTCCTAGTGTTGAAGAAATTGCAGATGTGCTTGAATTGGCTCAAAAGCATCTGCTCTCAAATGGCATAACTAGTGTTCAAACGGATGATTTCAAGCAAACGGGTGGTAGATGGGAGGATATAGTTAAGGCTTACGGGAAAATGCACATAGAAGAAAGACTCAAAGTAAGAATAAGCCAACAATGTGCTTTTGATAAAGTAGAAGATTTCCAAGCTTTTCTAGATAAAGGAGGGCATGGTGTCCAGATTGGAAAGATGTACAAAACAGGATCTATAAAGATTTTGGGAGACGGTTCTTTAGGTGCAAGGACGGCTCTACTGGAAAAACCTTATGCGGATGATCCTAAAAACAGGGGGATAGGACTGCAAGAACAGGAAAACATGCAAAAGCTCATTTTTATGGCTCATAAGGAAAAAGTTCCTGTGGTGATACATGCGATAGGAGATGAAATGTTAAGGCGAGCGGTGGAAGCGATCGAATACTCAAGAAACGTGAATAAAATAAAAAAGAAAGAACGTTTGAGAGACGGAATCATACATTGTCAAATTACAAATGAAACGATGATTGAAGCGCTTAGAGAGCACAATTTGATTGCCTTTATTCAACCGGTTTTCACAATTTCGGATTGGCAAATTGTGAGGAAAAGAGTGGGTGAAACAAGAGAAAGAGAGTCTTATAATTGGAAGACGATGCAGGATGCAGGAGTTAGGTTGGCGCTAGGGACAGATGCTCCAGTTGAGACGATTAATCCAATGGTTAATTTATATGCAGCAGTTACAAGGATGGATTTGGAAGGGAATCCTAAAGATGGGTGGTTGCCGAAACAAAAGTTAACTATAGAAGATGCGATTCGAGCTTATTCGATTGGGAGTGCTTACGCAAGCGGGGAAGAATTAGAAAAAGGGAAGTTAGACAAAGGGTATTTAGCTGATTTTGTGGTATTATCGGAAGATCCCTTTTTGATAAACCCGATAAAGATTAAAGATATAAGAGTTGAGATGACAGTTGTAGGTGGCAGGATAGAGTATAAGAAACAATAAACAAATAATCAAAACAAAAAACAAACATAATGTACGTTATTACACGAATATTAGGTTTGTTTTTTTATTGTTAAATTAACAAAAAAGATTGACAGGGTTAGTTTTTTTTTATATCATGAGAGTACATATAAGGCATAAGGAGAGATGATATTGAATACAGTCAGGCGGGTTTTTGTTGAAAAGAAGCAAGGCTTCAATGTGGAAAGCCAATCTATAAAAGAAGATTTCAAGATAGCATTAGAGATAGATGGGATAAGAGAGGTTAGACTCATTAATCGATATGATGTCTCAGGTGTGACTGAACAAGTCTTTAAGGAAAGTGTCGTGAGTGTTTTTTCTGAATGCAATCAAGACGAAGTTTATTTTGAAGACATATCTCTGGGGGATCATTTTTTTGTGGTAGAACTACTTCCGGGACAATATGACCAGAGAGCTGACTCGGCTGCACAGGCTATCCAAATTCTAAGTGGATCAGATAGGCCTGTGGTCAAATACGCTAAGATCATCGAAGTCATTGGCGAAGTCAATGATCTCGATTTGAGGAGAATAAAGAATTACTATATCAATCCTGTAGATTCAAAAGAAGCTGATATGGAAAAGCCAAATAAATTGGAGTCAGTTTATCCAGAACCGCTGAATATTAAGACTCACAAAGATTTCATTTTGTATTCAAGAACACAATTAGAAGAATTCTTGGAGAATCAAGGATTGGCTATGACGTTGAATGATCTGGAGTTTTGTCAAAGATATTTTAAAGAAGACGAAGGAAGAGATCCAACGGTAACCGAATTAAAAGTGATAGACACTTATTGGTCGGATCATTGCCGACATACAACTTTCAACACAGAATTTGGAGACATAGAGTTTCAAGAAGGGCAGATTGCAAAAAACATCAAAGATTCCTATGAAAAGTATTTGATCACGAGAAAAGAGGTGTATGGAGAGACAGAAAAGCCAAAATGCTTGATGGATTTGGCGGTTTTAGCTATGAAACATTTGAGAAATAAAGGAAAACTTGATGACTTAGAGTTGTCATCAGAGGTCAATGCTTGTTCAATTGAAGTACCCGTGACAATTAATGGGCGGACAGAAAATTGGTTAGTGATGTTTAAGAATGAGACGCATAATCATCCTACAGAGATTGAACCTTTTGGGGGAGCGGCAACCTGTTTGGGGGGAGCGATTAGAGATCCTTTGTCGGGACGCTCTTATGTATATCAAGCTATGCGAGTGACAGGTAGTGGTGATCCTACAGTTGGTTTAAAAGAAACATTACCTGGAAAACTGCCCCAGAGAAAAATTACAACAGAAGCAGCTCACGGTTACAGCTCTTATGGCAATCAGATTGGGTTAGCTACAGGGAAAGTGGAAGAAATATATCATGAAGGCTACCGAGCGAAAAGAATGGAAATTGGAGCTGTGATTGCAGCAGCACCAAAAGACAATGTAGTGAGAGAAGAAGCGAGTCCAGGAGATGTTATACTGGTTGTTGGTGGTAGAACAGGAAGAGATGGTTGTGGGGGAGCAACAGGATCCTCCAAAGAGCATGATGAACAATCTATTTTCATGTGCGGATCAGAGGTGCAAAAAGGGAATCCACCAGAAGAGAGAAAGATCCAAAGATTGTTTAGAAACAAGACAGTAAGCCGCATGATCAAGAAATGCAATGATTTTGGTGCAGGTGGTGTAGCAGTTGCTATAGGCGAATTAGCAGACAGCATTGATATTGACTTGGACTGCGTTTTAAAGAAATATGAGGGTTTGGACGGAACAGAATTGGCGATATCTGAATCTCAGGAAAGAATGGCTGTGGTTCTAAGGAAACAAGATGTCTCTGATTTTATTAATTTTGCAAAAAAAGAAAACTTAGAAACTTCCATAGTTGCGACCGTGTCAGATACAGGTCGATTAGTAATGAAGTGGAGAGGGTTGGAAATTTTAAATATATCTCGTGAGTTTTTAGACACAAATGGCGTTAGAGAGACAAGTGATATTTTTGTGGCTGAACCTCTTCCATTTGATTGGCAAAAAGTTTACGGAAAATCTTATGAAGAGAGCAGTTTGAAAAAGAAATGGTTAAAGAATCTTTCTGATCTGAATGTAGCCTCTCAAAAAGGGCTGGTAGAAAGATTTGACTCAACAATCGGATCAGGCACGGTTCTTATGCCAATGGGAGGAAAATATCAATTAACGCCGATTGAGTCAATGGTTTCTAAAATACCTGTCATGACAGGAGAAACAACAACTTGTACGATTATGTCTCATGGTTTTGATCCGTATTTGTCAACTTGGAGCCCGTATCATGGTTCTCAATTTGCTATCGTGCATGCATTAGCTAAAGTTACGGCGACGGGTGGAGATTATCAGAATGTGCGATTGACTCTCCAAGAATACTATGAGAAATTAAATTTTGAAAGAACAAGGTGGGGAAAACCTTTCAGTGCGTTATTGGGAGCGTTGGAAGCACAATTGAAATTGGATGTACCTGCGATAGGGGGTAAAGATAGTATGTCTGGAACGTTCAAAGATATGGATGTCCCACCTACCTTAGTTGCTTTTGCAGTCGGAACCGTTTCGTCTAATGATGTGATATCTCCCGAACTTAAGGAAACGAATTCCAATTTGGTATGGGTAAGAATTAAAAAGGCAGAGAATAGATTGCCTGATTATGACGACTTAAGCAAAAAACTTAAAAAAGTAACAGCTTTGATTCGGAATAAAAGCGTGTTGGCTGCCCATACTATTGGTTTTGGAGGGGTAGCTGCAACGCTGAGC
>Ga0334895_1002075_pt1 | contig 18063 bp, 25 predicted proteins | sample GraSluR3_MG_7_FD_207229 | JGI IMG/M metagenome (GOLD analysis project Ga0334895, IMG submission 207229) | Sludge microbial communities from methane-producing bioreactor in Wageningen University, Netherlands - Granular Sludge_31_05-R3 | ecosystem: Engineered > Bioreactor > Anaerobic >... | reverse complement strand
AGGTGTAATGTGTGCGGTCGACCCAGAGCTGTCTACAGAGAATTCGGGTTATGCAGGGTATGCTTCAGAACTTACGCATCTGAGGGGAAGCTTCCAGGTGTAAAAAAAGCAAGCTGGTGAGGAGGTAGGAATATGTGGAGCGATCCGGTAGCCGATATGCTGACACGCATAAGGAATGCAAACTCTGCAACAAAAGAAAGTGTCGATATGCCGGCATCCAATATGAAGAAAGCCGTACTGGAGATCTTGAAACGTGAAGGTTACATTGAGGATTTCAAATATATCGAAGACGGAAAGCAAGGGATACTCAAAGTCTTTCTGAAGTTCAAAGGTTCTAGGAGAGAAAGAAAGGCAGTCATATCTGGCATTGTAAGAGTTTCAAAGCCCGGAAGGCGCCTGTATGTCCCTAAAGACAAGATTCCCAAGGTGAAATCTGGAATGGGAATAGCTATTATCAGCTCGTCCAGCGGTCTGGTCACCGACAAGGAAGCACGACAATTAGGTGTGGGCGGCGAAGTAATCTGTTACGTCTGGTAGGAGGTATAAGAAGATGTCAAGACTTAACAAGAAGCCTATCATGATTCCCAAGGGAGTCGAAGTGAAAATTGAGGATGACAGAATAAGTGTCAAAGGTCCTCTCGGTACTCTGGAACAAGAATTTCTTCCATACATAGTTATCGAGGTCGATGGTTCTGAGATATGGATCAAACCAAACACCAATATGACAAGAAGAAAGAGTGACGAGAAGAAGCTAGCAACTTTTTGTGGTACCTACTGGTCATTACTGAGAAGCATGATTCAAGGTGTTACCAGCGGTTTTCAGAAAGATCTGGAAATCGTCGGTGTGGGTTACAGGGCACAGTTGAGAGGAAAGAAGCTTGTGATAAACCTGGGATATGCGCACCCTGTGGAAATCGAACCACCGGATGGTATTACAATAGAGGTTCCTGCACCAAATGCGATCACTGTTAAGGGTATTGACAAACATCTTGTTGGGCAGGTTGCTGCGAACATAAAGCGGTGGCGTGAACCGATCGTCTATTCCGGGAAGGGTATCCGCTATAAGGGTGAACACGTCCGGACCAAGGTCGGAAAGAAAGTGTGATGAAGGGATGATTGCAGAATGATGAAGCGAACCGATCGAAAGAAGCTCAGAGTCAAGAGGCGCTTGAGAGTAAGATCTAAAGTTAGGGGCACTTCAGAAAGACCAAGGCTTTCAGTATTCAGAAGCGAGAGACACATCTATGCCCAGCTGATCGACGACACAGTGGGCGATACAATCGTCTCTTCCTCAACCGTGGAAAGCGTCATAAAGAGCAAGATCAGCAAGACTTGGGGACAGGAAGCTGCCAAGGAAGTGGGGAAGCTTCTTGCTGAAAGAGCCCTCGAAAGAGGCCTCAAGAGAGTTGTGTTCGACCGTGGCGGATTCAAGTTTCACGGAAGGGTCAAAGCGCTGGCAGACGGAGCACGCGAAGCCGGCCTCGAGTTCTGAGGAGGTGAACTGATGGCTAATGAGACTAGACATAGAAGATCAAGAAACGTTCCTGTTGAAAAGCAGGTAGAAGAGCAGGAATTCGAAGAGCGAGTTGTACAGATAACACGCGTTACCAAAGTGGTCTCGGGAGGCAAAAACCTGTCATTCAGAGTTGTTGCAGTTGTCGGAAACATGGATGGCAAGGTAGGCATAGGAATAGGAAGCGCTCGCGAAGTGCCGATCGCAATCAGGAAAGCCCTTCTTGAAGCCAGGAAGAGCGTTGTCGAAGTGCCCGTAATAAATGAGACAATTCCTCATGAAGTTATGGCACGACACGATGCTTCAAGAGTTCTTCTGAAACCCGCGGGCCCTGGTACTGGGATTATTGCTAACGCTGCAGTTAGAGCGGTTGTTGAACTGGCAGGCATTAAAAATATCCTTACGAAGGCTCTTGGTTCAACCAGTGCTGTAAATCTTGCACGAGCAACATTCAACGGGCTGAGAGAGCTGAAATCTCCTAAAGAATACGCCAAACTCAGGGATATCTCTGTAAAGGAAGTCTTCAAGGGTGTAGCAAGGGAGGTAGAACAGTGAGCTCGAAACTCAAGATTACTCTCGTGAGAAGTCCAATTGGCTATAACAGGAGACAGCGCAAAACTCTTAATGCTCTTGGGTTGCGGAAGATCAGTAGTTCTGTAACTCACACTGGCACCCCCGAGATCAAGGGTATGATAAATGCCGTGAAACACCTGGTGGCAGTTGAAGAGACTGATAACTGAGGGGGCTGGAGTTATGACATTTGGAATAGAAGATCTAAGACCAACAAAAGGTTCTAGGAAGAAAAGCAAAAGAGTGGGCCGGGGTGTCGGATCAGGAAAAGGCAAACAGGCGACCCGAGGGGCCAAAGGCCAGAAAAGAGCAAGCGGGAGAGTCTCTCCATGGTTTGAAGGAGGACAGACACCTATTTACAGAAGAGTTCCTTCAAAGGGTTTCAGTAGCAGGTCTCAGAAGATCTTTGTGGTGATGAACCTGGAAGACCTTGAAGACAGGTTTGAAGACGGAGCTGAAGTTACGCCTGAAATCCTTATCGAGAAAGGAATTGTGAAGAATATCAAAGATGGCTTGAAGATTCTCGGAAGGGGAGAGTTGACGAAAAAGCTTACAGTGAAGGCTGCTTCATTCAGCAGAACTGCTAGGCAGAAAATCGAAGCTGCCGGCGGAAAGGCAGAGGTGATCTAGCAGATGTGGAAAGCCCTCAAGAATGCATTCAAGATCCCTGAACTGAGAGAAAGGATTCTCTTCACTCTCTTTGCGCTGGTGATTTTCAGATTGGGAGTCTACATTCCGATTCCCGGAATAGACATCGATGCTTGGGGGTCCTTCTTTGGGGACTTGCAGGCAGGAGCTGCAGGTGGGTTCATAGGTTTCTTTGATGTTTTCACAGGCGGGGCTCTTGAGAACTTTTCGCTATTTGCACTCAGTGTCACACCATACATCAACGCCTCAATTATGCTAACCCTTCTGACTTCGGTTATTCCCAGCCTGAAGGAAATGCAGAAAGAAGGAGAGGAAGGCAAGAAGAAGTATCAGAAGATTACACGGTATTTGACGATCTTTATAGCAACTCTCCAGGCCTTTCTACTGACTCTTTCTTTGTCGGGAAACGTTGCATTGGTGGCCGTACCGAACAGAATGCTGTTCGTTCTTCTGGCGACAACGTCTCTTGTCGGCGGAACTATGTTCCTTATGTGGCTTGGTGAAAGAATAACCGAAAAAGGTATAGGGAATGGTATTTCGGTTCTTATCTTTGCAGGAATAGTTGCGAGATATCCACAATACATCGTGCAAGCTGTAGTTGCAGCAAACCCACTGGAATGGATTGTCCTTATTGGAATAACTATCTTGACAATCATAGGAATAATATACATTCAAATGGGAGAGCGACGGATAGAGGTGCAGTATGCGAGGCGTGTTGCTGGCAGAAGGGTATATGGCGGAGTATCAACCCACATACCGATCAAAGTTAATCAGGGTGGAGTTATTCCGATAATATTCGCCGCGGCGATAATGACACTTCCACAGATGATTGCGAGTGTACTCCCTGAGGGGAATCTGCTTGGGCGTCTCTTTGGCATGACTTCTCCGCTTTACCTGACGCTCTATGGTTTGCTAGTATTCTTTTTCACATACTTCTACAGCACGTTGGTTTTTGACGTCAAAGATGTATCGAACAACATAAAGAATTACGGCGGTTATGTTCCCGGGATTCGCCCGGGTTATCCGACAGAGCAGTATATCAGCAGGGTACTTTCAAGAGTCACGTTTATGGGAGCTCTCTTTCTGGTTATAATCGCACTTCTGCCATCGGTGATTCAGGGTTTTGTCGGTGTTTCGATAATGATTGGTGGAACCTCAACGCTTATAGCTGTAGGAGTTGCCCTTGATATACTCCAGCAAATAGAGTCTCACCTTATAGTTAGACACTACGAGGGCTTTGTGAAGAAGGGAAGACTCAGGGGGAGGAGATAGAACATGAATATTGTACTGATGGGTCCTCCCGGTGCAGGCAAAGGGACACAGGCAGAACGAATTGCAGCAAGATGCGGTATTCCACATGTCTCTACAGGAGATATGCTTAGGGAAGCGGTGAGAAGTGGGACAGAACTTGGGCGCAGGGTTAAAGAGATCCTGGACAAGGGGGATCTTGTGACCGATGAAGTTATGAAGGAAGTTGTCAAAGGACGGCTTGCTGAAGATGATGCTCGAGCTGGTTTTGTTCTGGATGGTTACCCCAGGACCAGGAGACAGGTCTCACATCTTGAGGAAATCCTCAAGGATTTGGGCAAGACCTTGACATCTGTGATTTTGGTCAATGCGTCAGAGCAAGAAGTTGTCGAGAGAATCTCAAACAGACGAGTGTGTCCCAATTGTGGCGCAGTATACAACCTGATATCACTGAAGCCAGAGGTGGATGAACTCTGCGATAGTTGTTCTGCGAGTCTTGTACAAAGAAGCGATGATGAAGCCGAAACCGTGAGGATGCGTTACCGACTCTACATGGACAAGACAGCGCCAGTAATTGAAGAATTTCGGCGCGAAGGAAAACTCTTCATAGTTGATGGGTCAGAGTCGGTTGACATAGTAGCAGGAAAGATCTTCGAACATCTGGAGAAAACATGATATGATGAGACTGAAATCCCCCGATGAGATCCTCAAGATAGAACATGCTTCCAGAATAGTTGCTGAGATTCTGAGCATGCTCAATGAATATGTTGTAGAAGGTTCAGATGCGTCTGTCCTTGAGAGAAAAGCTCTCGAGCATATGGCAAAACGCTCTGCCAAACCGGCTTTTAAGGGATACAGAGGCTATAGTTTTGCCTTGACTGTATCCATAAACGAAGAAGTGGTGCATGGTCTGCCTCTCAAAGAAAAAGTCTTTGGAGCAGGGGACATTGTTTCCGTGGACTGTGGGGTTGTCAAGTCTGGCTATATAGGAGATGCCGCTTACACATATGTTGTAGGAGATTTCCATGATGAAGCTGACGAAGTGCTGGTCAAAGAAACACACAGAGCTCTTCACATCGGAATAGAAGCAGCAAGGCCGGGAAACCGCGTGGGGGATATTGGTCACGCTATTCAAACTCATGTTGAGGACTTCAAACTCTCTGTTATAAGAGACTATGTTGGCCATGGAGTAGGGGCGTCTTTGCACGAAGATCCACAGATACCGAATTATGGTAAAGCTGGTACTGGTCCAGTAATTCGCGAGGGTTTGACGCTCGCCATAGAACCGATGATTTCGAGAGGAGATTATTCCGTAGTTGTGTTGGAAGACGGATGGACCGCCGTTACCACAGACAGATCCACGGCGGCACATTTTGAACACACTGTGGTTGTCGAGAAAAAGGGAGCAAGGATTCTCTCGACTCTTGACGGAGGTGTTCAATGACTGAAAAGGCTGATGTGATAAGAATGGAAGGAATAGTTCTTGATTCCATGCCAAACGCAACATTCAAAGTAAAGCTCGATAACGAACATGTTGTACTTGCACACATTTCAGGTAAGATGAGAAAGAACTTCATCAGGCTAATTCCAGGGGATCGCGTAGTTGTAGAAGTCTCAATATATGATCTTCAGAGAGGACGGATTATATACAGGAAGAAGGCAGATAAAGGAGGAGCTACCCAATGAAAGTAAGGGCATCCGTTAAGAAGAGATGTGAACACTGCAAATTGATAAGACGAAATGGTCGGGTCTGGGTTATCTGTGAGAAGAATCCACGACACAATCAACGTCAGGGTTAAGGAGGTATGAGAGATGGCACGTATTCTCGGTGTTGAGCTTCCCAATCACAAAAAGGCATTTGTTGCCCTTACGCATATCTACGGAATCGGATCAACAAGAGCCGAAGAGATCTTGAAAGCCGCAGGAATCAACAGAGATAAGAGGGTTAAAGATCTCACCGAAGAGGAAGTCAGCAGAATAAGCAAGCATATCAACGAGAACTACAAAGTAGAAGGTGAATTGAGACAGGAGATTGACAGAAGTATAAAGAGACTGATTGAAATCGGCAGTTATCGCGGTTATCGCCACAAACAAGGATTGCCTGTCCGGGGTCAGAAGACTCACTCAAACGCGCGAATGAGAAAAGGGCCGCGCCCGAGTAGAATAAAGAAGCGATAGGCTCAGGAGGTAAGGATAGATGGCAAAGAGAAAAGCTGCACCGAAAAGAAAAAAGAAGCTTTCCATAGATAGGGGAGTTGTACACATCAGTGCGACCTTCAACAACACCATAGTGACTCTGACTGACATGGATGGCAACACTGTTCTCTGGGCTTCTGGAGGTACTGCTGGTTACACTGGTTCGAAGAAGTCCACACCTTATGCAGCGCAGCTAGCAGCTGACAAAGTTGCGAAGGAAGCAATGAAACTGGGACTTACACGTGTTAGTGTCCAGGTTAAGGGACCGGGTTCGGGAAGAGAGTCCGCTATTAGAACACTTCAAAGTGCTGGACTTGCCGTGGATTCAATAAACGACATCACGCCCATCCCACACAATGGGTGTCGTCCCAGAAGAAGAAGAAGAGTATGAAAAGGAGGGGAAATGATTAATGGCCAGATATACTGGAGCCGTCTGTAAACTTTGCCGACGCGAAGGATTCAAGCTGTTCTTGAAGGGCGACAGGTGCTTCAGTGCCAAGTGTGCACTAACGAAGCGACCATTTGCTCCCGGCCAGCATGGAAGTACTACGAGAAAGCTCACGCAGTACGGAATGCAGCTGAGATCCAAGCAAGCTTTGAAGAGGATTTATGGTTTACTGGAACTGCAGTTCAGAAAGTACTTCGAGATTGCCACAACTAGTTCCGAGGAGACGGGAAACGCTTTGATGACACTTCTTGAATCTAGACTTGACAATGTAATCTACAAGATGGGTTTTGCTTCTAGCAGACGTCAGGCAAGACAACTCGTGAATCATGGACATGTTCTCGTTAACGGAAGAAAAGTGAATAAGCCATCTTTTGGAGTTAAGCCTGAATCTGTTATAGAGATAAAAGAGAAGAGTAAAGGCATCGTTCCTATAAAGGAATCTGTGGAGGCTGCAAAAGATCGAAGTACACCTCCATGGCTTGAAGTGGATTTTGATGCATTAAGAGGAACATTTCTTCGTGCTCCTTCAAGAGACGAAATCGATGTTCCTGTGAATTTGCAGTCGATCATCGAGCTCTACTCCAAGTAAATACCACAATTGCTTAAAGGGAGGTGTAGCCCAATTGGGCGACCATATGATTTCCTTCGTGATGCCTAAGACCCTGAAAATCGAAGAAGAGAGAGAAGACGCCAGCAGTTACTATGCGCGCTTTGTCCTGTCACCTATGGAAAAGGGTTACGCAATAACGATTGGTAATGCCCTGCGACGAGTACTGCTTTCTTCGATACCCAGTATGGCCATAACAAGGCTTAAGATACCCGGGAAGTATCATGAATACGACGTTATTGATGGTGTTAAGGAAGATATTCTTGAGATAATCCTTAATCTCAAGAAAGTTCAGCTCAAACCAGCGCTTGAGTTTTCAGAGCCGGTAAGACTAACGGTCGCAAAGAAGGGACCTGGACAGATTACCGCAAGAGATATTCACACACCTACAGGTGTTGATGTCATGAATCCTTCTCAGTACCTTGCAACATTGAATGAAGATGCTGAGGTTCACATGGAACTCTTTGCAGAGATTGGCAAGGGGTTTGTTCCTGTTTCAGATATGGAGTTAGAACATGACGTGGAGATGATTTACATCGACGGTGTTTTCAGTCCTGTTCTCAAAGTCAATTTCCAGCAGGAGAATGTCAGAGTCGGGAAGAGAACTGACTATGACAAACTGGTTCTTGAGGTATGGTCAAAACGTTCAATAAAGCCTTCCGAAGCTCTGAGAAGAGCAACCGATGTTCTTGTGAAGCATTTTGGCGTTTTCACAGAGAGTCTTGAAGTGGAGCAAGAACCTCTGGACATAATTGATCATGTTTCTGATGATGAAGCCACTTCTACGAAAGCGGAAGAGCCGGAAAGCGAAGAGCAGGGCAAAGAGGACTCAGGTGATTCCATATTGTCAAAGAAGATCGAAGAACTGGATCTATCCGTAAGATCACTGAACTGCCTGAAGAGAGACAAGATAAACACCATTGGCGATCTTGTGGAGAGATCAGAGGCAGATCTTCTTAAGATCAGGAACTTCGGTGGTAAATCCATGGAAGAAGTTATTCAGAAGCTGAGAGACAAGTTCGACTTATATCTGAGAAAAGAAGAGTAGTGTGGAGGTAATAGCATGAGACATAGAGTTAAGAAAGGAAACCTTAACAGACCTCATAGCCACAGAGTATCTTTGATGAAGAATCTTGCTAGAGAATTGTTTGAACACGGAACCATAGTAACTACAACGACAAAGGCAAAAGCAGTGAAGCCATTTGTAGAATCGATTATCACCAGGGCTAAGAAAGCTGCCGTCATTTCGAGTGAAATAAGCAGACTTGATCCAAACGATGCTGAAATCGCTTCGCTTAAGTCGAAGAATCTCTCTCTTCGCAGAGAAATAAACCGTAACTTCAATGATAGGCGCCTTGTAAGAAGGATTTGTGATGAGATCGCTGTGAAGTATATAGAAAGGCATGGTGGTTACACAAGAATCGTCAGGCTTGGCCAGAGGAGAGGTGACGCAACGGAGCTCGCGATTCTTCAGCTTGTTGACAGAGAGCTGCCAAAGGAAAAGAAGAAGAAATAGGTAGCAACAGATATCTTTATGAGGTGAAGCTATGAAGATCTTTCTTGACACGGCAAGTCTTGATGAAGTTAGGAAGGGCGTATCATACGGAATAATAGATGGTGTCACAACAAATCCAACTCTTGTTCAGAAGGAAGGAAGCGATTTTCAGAGCAGAGTTAGAGAACTTTGTGATGTTGTCAAAGGCCCAGTAAGCGCTGAAGTAGTCTCGCTCAAGGCGGAAGAGATGATCGCCGAGGCTGAGAAGCTTGTTGAAATAAGCGAACATGTGGTTGTCAAGGTACCGATGATTCCTGAGGGAGTGAAGGCCGTAAGAAAGCTTTCGATCATGGGAATAAAAACCAATGTTACATTGGTTTTCAGTGCTGTTCAGGCACTGCTCGCTGCAAAGGCGGGTGCATCATATGTCAGTCCTTTCATTGGAAGGCTTGATGACATTTCGTCAACCGGGATGGCGCTTGTTGAAGAGATAATTGAAGTACTCTCACAATATGATTTTTCGACAGAAATCATCGTTGCCAGCGTTAGGCATCCCATGCATGTTCTTGAAGCGGCAATGCTTGGGGCGGATATCGTGACGTTGCCTTTTTCCGTTCTTGAGAAGCTTTTCAAACACCCATTGACTGATCTGGGTCTTGATAGATTCCTTGAGGACTGGAAGAAATACCAGGCAGCTCGGAAACACTGATCTTGCCTTTTTGTTGACGTTTGGTGTAATATTTAGGTGAACCCTCGTTCTCCATCGAAGCTTCGTTATTCTTTTCATATAACCCTTATTCACATATTTCCGCCTACGGAAGGAGGAAAGGTGTGTTCACTGTAGACAGCAGTGGATACCGCCGCATTTAATGAGTCCTCGAAAGAAGCAAACAGAAAAGCAGTCAGATTCAAAGAAGGCATCAACCAAGAAGCCTGCGAATACCAAGGATATTCGTGAGGATGAACAAGCTGCTCTGAGTGAGAACACTCAGAATACTGAGGTGACCTCAGAAGAGCAAAAGGAGAAAGCAAATGATGCGAAGGATGCCAAGGTAAAAGACAGAATTCGAGAAGTAGAGATCGATATCAACCAGCTTGAGGAAATGCCCATAAGGGAGATATACAAGCTTGCCCGGAAGTACGATATCGCTGGATACTCTCAGATGACAAAGCGCGACCTGATCTTTGCAGTACTGAAAGCCCAGACAGAGTCTTACGGGTATTTCTTCAACCAAGGTATTATGGAGATCACAGACGGGGGGTATGGTTTCCTTAGAGGGCTGGACAATAATCTCTTGCCCAGTTCGCACGACATATATGTGAGTCAGTCACAGATAAGACGATTCAATTTAAGCACCGGGGACCTTGTCGCTGGTCAGGTAAGGCCTCCTAAAGAGGGCGAGAAGTACTTTGCGCTACTCCGGATTGAAGCCATTAACCACAAACCTCTTAGCTTTGCCGCAGAAAGGATCAGTTTCCACAATCTCACCCCCACATATCCTAACGAGATCATGAAGGTCGAATCAAATCCTGGAGTTATGAGCACTCGGATCATCGACCTCTTCTCTCCTATAGGAAAAGGTCAGCGTGCACTGATTGTCGCTCCGCCAAAGGCAGGAAAAACAACCCTGCTGAAAGAGATAGAGAACGGAATAGCCGAGAACCATCCTGAGACGATCAGGATTCTATTGCTTGTTGATGAACGCCCTGAAGAAGTTACAGACCTCAGACGTTCAACCAAGGCACACGTTCTTGCGGCGCCTTTTGACATGCATCCTGAAAAGCAGATAAAGATCGCTGAACAGACTCTTGACATGGCGAAGCGTTTGGCTGAGTTCGGATACGATGTGGTAATCCTTATGGACAGTATCACAAGGCTGGCAAGAGCATATAACCTCTACGTTCCGCCGAGCGGGAAACTGCTGAGCGGCGGTGTAGACCCTTCTGCCCTTTACAAGCCAAAACACTTTTTTGGCGCAGCGAGGAATATCGAAGAAGGCGGAAGCCTTACTATCGTATCAACTGCACTTATTGAAACAGGTAGCAAAATGGATGAGGTCATTTTTGAGGAATTCAAGGGAACGGGAAATATGGAGCTGGTTCTATCAAGGCAGCTTGCAAACAAAAGGGTATTTCCTGCGATCAACCTGGCCCTCTCAGGAACAAGAAAGGAAGAACTTCTTCTCGATCAGAGCACGCTGAGAAAGGTATGGGTGCTCCGTAGAATGCTTTCTTCGATGAGTGAAGAAGAAGGTTTGAAGCTCATAATGGATAAGCTACGGTCTACTTCATCAAATGAAGAGTTTCTTGACCTTATTGATCTCGAGAAAACCAGGTACTGACGGAGAGGATGATCAGATTGTCCAGGATTGTTTGTGGGGTGGATCTTGGAGGTACACAGACAAAGATAGGCATAGTCGATGAAAGCGGTGAGATAATCCTTAAGAGGATTATTGAAACCCGTGTCAGTGACAAGAGCGAGACTATCGTCTCCAGGATCGCTGAAACAATCGATTCGGTGATAGAAGAGATTAGTGTTGATAGGGGAAGAGTTCTCGGTGTAGGAATAGGTTCACCAGGATCAATCGACCGCGAGAATGGAATCGTTCTCTTCTCACCCAATTTCCCAAACTGGCGAAATATGGAGTTGAAGGGACGGATCGAAGAAAAAACAGGCCTTAAGACTTTTTTAGAGAACGATGCGAATGCATTCGCCCTGGGAGAATGGGCATTTGGAGAACATGCAGGCTGTGATCACATGATAGGCATAACACTTGGAACCGGAATCGGCGGTGGGGTTATCTCAGCCGGCCAACTCTTGATCGGGGCAGATGGTTTTGGGGGAGAGCTCGGTCATATTATCGTTGAGCCAGACGGTCCCATTTGCGGATGTGGTTCTCATGGTTGCGTAGAGTCCATAGCTTCCGCTCCTTCAATAAGCAGACTGGCGATGGAAAAAAGAAAGAGGTTTCCTAACTCCAGGATGTTTGATTCGGGACCTCAACCATCAACCAAGCAGGTATTTCAGGCTGCAACACAGGGAGATGAGGCGGCTCTACTCGTTCTTGAGAGGGTTTATAGAGCCCTTTCACTGGCTATTGGCAATTACATTCACATATTCAATCCACGTTATGTGGTCCTGGGCGGGGGTGTAAGCCGTGCGGGTGAACCCCTTCTGAAAGGAATAAGGAGATATGTTGAACGTTTCACAATGAGTTCCTTCAAAGAAACGTACAAAATCGTTCTTAGCCAACTTTTCGAAGATGCAGGCATCAAAGGTGCTGCATCGATTGTATTTTACAAGTTCAGCTAGTCTGCGCTTCTCTTCCATAAATGTGAGCAAGGCGGGTTGGTTCAGGGATTCTGTATCTTCCAGTTACCGACATAGTTAGCTCCACTGCCGATTCAATATCAGTAAGATGACCCGGTGAGACGAACACCGGTTTCACTTTGTCCCTCGTGCGAAGAACTGCTCCGAGCCTTTCATGCTTTTCTAGCAGATAAGTCCAGCTACCTCTCTCTTGACCCGGTGCATCGTACTGTCCAATCAGGCGGCTCTTGGCAACACCTATAGAAGGTATGCCTAGAAGCACACCAAGGTGAGCGGCCAGACCAAGCCTTCTTGGATGAGCGATTCCCTGTCCATCAAAGAAGTACAGATCAGGCTCAGACTTCAGGAGTGCCATGGTTCTTATGAAGAGAGGTCCTTCTCTGAATGAGAGATAGCCCGGAATATACGGAAGATGAATTGTTCCCTTTTCTACAACACATTCAGCAACTTCAAGAGAGTTGAACTCTAGAACAACGATACAACAGGTTCCGAACGTCTTTCCGGAAAAGCTTATGTCTACTCCTGCAACTGTAGAAATCTCTCTCCTGAAGGGTTGTAGCACAACCAGTCCACCCAGGTTACGCTGAGCATCTCTTGCCTCTTCGAGAAAAGGTTTGATTTCTATCCTACATCACTCCTGTTCATCGATTAGGTGAAGCACTTTTGGAAATCGATCATATAATGAGTTAAAATAAAGAGAAATCGCATTGCGCCCCGGAGGTGTTTTATGAAGTTCACACTGGAACGGAAAGATTTGCTGCCCAAGCTTGAGACTGTAGCCATGGCAGTTGCTCCAAAGACAGTCAAACCAGTTCTTGCGGGGATTCTGTTCCGTGTTTCACAGGACGGAGAGATATCACTAATGGCAACAGATCTTGAGACTTCTGTGAAGACTGGTGTCAAATCGAAACACTTTGAGGGAGAAGGCTCTGCGTTTGTTGTTGAAGCGAACCTCTTTACTGAAATCATCAGAAACCTCTACGATGCTGACATTAAGTTTTCTCTCGACACAACAAATCTTAGCATAGATCAGGGGAAGTCTCATTTCCTGATCCCCACGATGAGTGCTGATGATTATCCGGATTTCGACACCATATCAGCTGGGACGAGTTTTAGAGAGTCGCTTACAGCACTTGAGCTGATGATCGACCGGACGCTTTTCTGTGCTGCTCGTGATGAATTCATGAGGAACTTGAACGGTATCTACTGGGAATTCGATGGAGAGTTCTTTCGACTGGTAGCAGCAGACGGCTTCAGAATGGCACTGGCTGAGGGCAAAGTGAAAACGGAACTGGGAGAAAACTTCTTGTTGTCTCTGAAAAGCATGAAGAACCTCCATAATGCTATGAAAAGTGCAAAAAGTGACCAGATAACCATATCACATGACGGTTCACGCGTTGGTTTCTCTTTCGATGACACGGAAATAGTTGCAAGGGTTGTCGAGGCTGACTTCCCGGATTATCGCAAGGTTCTTCCAAAAGCTTTCAAAACTCGCGTGAAGGTTGATACAAAAGCATTTCTGGATGCGTTGCGAAGAGGTTCAATTGCTGCGAGGTTTGGAAGCGACTCTATAAAACTGGAGCTTGTTGATGGCCAGTTGAGGCTAATGTCAAGCAGCCAGGACCACGGTGAGTCACTCGATGAGATGGCGGTTTCAAAAGATGGTGATGATCTTACAATCGCGTTTAATCCCAGATTTCTCTCCGAGGCCATGAAGAAGGTTGACAGCGAAGAAACTGAGCTGAATTTCGTTGACGCAGGGAGTGCTCTTCAGATTAGTCCTGTGGGAGTTGAAGGCTATATTTACATAGTGATGCCAATAAGGTTAATATGATATGCTGTCCATAGGTTACGGTTTTGATGCTCATGTTCTCGAAGAAGGTGGAGAAGGTCTGGTTATAGGAGGGGTGGTCGTTTCGAGAGAATGGAGCCCTAAGAGTCATTCAGACGGTGATGCTCTTGTTCATGCAATTATAGATGCGCTCCTTGGGGCATCGGGGCTTGGCAATATTGGAGAATACTTTCCTGAGAACGAGAAGAATCGTGGAAGGTACAGCATTGATTTTCTCGTAGATGTTGGAGCGATGTTGCATGACGCTGGACTTGAGGTTGTGAGTCTCGATAGTGTTGTTATACTGGAGAGTGTTACTCTAATACAATATCTTGAAGAGATGAAGAGGAGAATCTCCAGATCTATTTCGGCCAGCAAGTCTGCGATTTCGGTTAAACCAAAGAGCGGAAACGGACTGTATCCTGGTCAAGTAGTGGCGCATGCAGTTTGCCTGGTAGGGAAGTGAGAGATCTGTGGCTGATTATCGATATCAAGTAATCAACAAGAAGGGAAAGACAGAAAGCGGCAAGATAGCCGCGAACTCCCAGATGGAGGCACTGCAACTGCTTACCACTCAGGGTTTTGTTGTCACGTCGATAAAACCCGTAAAGAAGCACAGATCAAAAAGCCGTACAGCGCTTTTCCCTATTTCAGTTAAAGAGGTAAGCCTCTTTTCTAGACAGTTGTCTACAATGGTTTCTGCAGGCGTTCGTATCCGTGATGCGGTGCAGGTGCTTTCAGTTCAGCCGGTGTTTTCCAGGCGATTCAGGAAGGTCTTAACAGAAGTTGTTCTTCTCATCGAAGGTGGAATGTCCTTCTCTGAAGCTATGCAGCATACAAGGGTTTTTGATTCCCTGTTCATAAACCTTGTAAAGGCAGGAGAAGCTGGTGGAGTTCTTGATGAAGCTCTTCTGAGAGTTGCTGATTTTTATGAGTCTATGGTGGATCTCCAGCAACAGGTCAAATCTGCAATGGCCTATCCTCTTTTTATGATGGTCTTTGCAGTGATGATCGTGATGGTTATCTCCCTGTTTATTCTTCCTAATCTCATCTCGGCTTTCGGTAGTGATGCCCCAATGACAGGGGTGATGGGGTTACTGCTCTCAATGAACGAAATGCTTATGAATCACTGGCTCCTGATAGTAATCGGGATTGTTTTTGCCCTTGTAGGTGGCAAGATCTTCCTGAAGACGAAATACGGGAGAATGGTCAAGGATGTCTTTGCATCAATAATACCTCCAGTGAAACGACTCAGGACAATGACTGCTGTAGAGAGATTCACGCGGACTCTGGCAGTTCTGGTTTCGAGTGGTGTTGATATACCGACTGCTCTGGATCTGTCAAGTGAAGTGTCCGAAAGCAATAGCATTGTCAATGCCATAGTCAGGGCAGTTGAAGAAATCAGGGCCGGAGAGACAATTCATGGAGCCTTGCAGAGACAGGGAGTCTTTCCTCCCATAGTCATAAGCATGGTTGAGACGGGAGAAGAAACCGGAAAACTCGATACAGTTATGTTCAAAGTGGCTGACTTCTACAGAAATCAGGTTCAAGCTGCTCTGAAGCAGTTGATATCCCTGGTTGAGCCAATGATGATTCTCTTCATAGGAGGGTTTGTTGCTTTCCTGGCGTATACGATGTACAACTCGATATTTGCTTTACAGCAGACGATAGGATAGCATGACTCTATTAGAAGTGCTTTGCTGTATTGCTCTGACGATCATCATGATGTCCCTTGCTGTTGTTAATGTTCCCAAAATCCTCAGTGCCAGGGACGTTCTTTATGGCAAGTCTGAATTGGACAGTTTTTTGGAAGGCGCAAGAATGGAGGCGATATCTGGTTCTAGAAGAGTGCTGGTATACTACAGGGCAGTTGACAGAGTCTTTTTTACCTCGACAGGAAGAACGCTTTTGGATTCAAACGTGATTTCAGAGAGTGACTTTCGCATTTCCTATAACCAGAACGGGGCTGTAGCGATTCTGAGCGGATCGACTACATTAACCTATAGAGATGGTTCCAGACTGACTATCTCCCCGGTAACTGGCAGAGTTTCATATTAGAGGGGGTTCAGGATGTTCAACCCAGCGATCACGACACTAAGCACCAGCAAGAGTTATACAGAGATCGCTAGATTTCTGCTCAAAGGCAGAAATCTGCACCTCATGTTCAGAGTTCTGGAATTCGGACCTGACTCACTGAAGAAATCTGCCGAAGTATTTTTCGAGCACAATTTCCTTCCCGTTGACGAGGTATTTGTGACAGCTGTCCATCCCTCCAACGCAATATTCCAGCACATTGAAATACCGAAAGTCAAGAACAAGAAGAACCTGATGGATGTTGCCGGTTTCAAAGCTGCTTCTCAGTTTACTCTTCCTCCCAATGAGGTCTACATGGACTGCATGAATTCCTTCAAAGCGATCAAGGAAGGATTGGTTCCTTCCTTTGTCATACTCAAAACAAGGTCTATGAATGATTTCGTGAACGATCTCAAGAGCCTGGGTTTTCCTGAGCCTGATAGAATAAGTCTTCGTCCACTCCCCATTACTAGCCTCGCAGTCGATGGACTTGTCTCATCGGGGAGTTTTCTCCTATTTGTGGTGGATATGGACTTTGCTTTCCTTTATGCAATCAAGAATGGAGAAATAGTCGGATTGACTTACATTGACGAGGGTTTCTTGACTTTGCTCGATAGACAGAGTCTTCTAGAAGAGGCCGAATTACTGAGATTAAAGATGAGTTTTCTTGGAGGTAGTCATCTGCACTACGAAAGCTATGAAAGCGATTTTTCAACAACCTTACAGGGATTGATGGGGTACAGGATAGGAATGTATCTTAGTAATATGATCTCGAGTTCTCCAAACACTGAACAGACTGATGACAAGGAATTCAATCACTTCTTCGTGTCCGGGCAATCAAGTCTTTCGACACGGATATATTCGCAGGCTCTCAGATCGATTCTTGGTGGAGAAAGCACTATTGAGCCTCTCCCTCTGAAAACAGGCGAGATCATGGAGATATCCTACACTACTGCAGGTCTGGCAATTGAAGGCGGTGAAGTTGTTGGTAAGCGTAAACTTGTATACAAGGAAGAAGCGTAGAAACAAACTTGAGACCTTTCTTCTTCTTGTCATTCTTGTTGTAACAGTTGTGCTGGCAGTGAGAATGATGGCAAATGCTGCCTTCAGCACGAGGCACCTTCAATTAGTGCGCGCAAGAAGTTACATCTTTGAGCATACTGGACTTGCACTCACAGGCGTTATTGAAAGAGATACAGAAGTGATCCAGGAGAAGCACAACCAGCTTGTTCAGGAACGGAGGAGATTGACGTCTCAGATAAGTGAAATCAGAGCGTTTTTACAGCAGAAAGAAGAAGCTCACAGATTCTTTGAGATCACTTGCCTGTATCTGGAAAAGCACGGTGAGCTGGCACTGAAGGAGATAATGACAAGAATTGATTACTCTCAAGGGAATGGAAACGTCCTCTATTATCTTGTTCTGGATAGCTCATTAGAGTCTGAAAAGGTGTTGGCCGTGATTCCTGAAACCGAAGCTTATGTGAAGCTTCAGGAGACAAAGCTGTCTTTCTTTGCGGAGAGTTTGGAAGTACGACACATAGATATGGGGATTGATAAGAATGTCGGACAGTGACGCCTTCTCAAAAGATCAGCATGAAGTAAGCAATGGAGAAAATCAGGTACGGAATGTTTTCGTCTCGAAGAGATTCTCAGCGAAGATGAGCTCGAAAAGAAAGGTTCTCAAAACAAAAGGGGTGAAATCGCTGATTGCTGGCGTTGTCCTGGTGCTGCTTATCGCAGTTGGCTTTGGAGGTTTCATAGGATTCTACGTGTGGCAGAGCGGTCAGGCTCTGGTCGAAATGGCAGAGGAGACAGAAAAACTGGCTGATGTCTTTTTCGAAACACAACGTCTCACAAAGGTAAGAAATGACGCTGTGAGAGATATTCGAGATAACAGCAGAATTGAGGAGATCGAAGAGTACTTTGGAATCAGCAGGGCAAAGCACGACCACAATAATCTTCGAATATCCGAGCCTGCAGAAGAGTTTCTCAAGCTTCTGAACCTGATCATAAATGAACCGGCTGTTGTCATAAGAAGACTCAACCTTAATTCCAGTCTCTCATTTCCTGTCTTTCCGAGAACTGCGATGCAGCCGGTTATAA
>Ga0334895_1002073_pt1 | contig 18080 bp, 18 predicted proteins | sample GraSluR3_MG_7_FD_207229 | JGI IMG/M metagenome (GOLD analysis project Ga0334895, IMG submission 207229) | Sludge microbial communities from methane-producing bioreactor in Wageningen University, Netherlands - Granular Sludge_31_05-R3 | ecosystem: Engineered > Bioreactor > Anaerobic >... | reverse complement strand
TTATTTTAATGTCCTCCCTGCCAAGTCAAAAAGCCTGGCAGGGTTTACTCCGTCGAGCGGTAGGGTTTGCTCCGGTCGCATGGCTGGGTCCTATCGTCGAAGCCAGGTTAGTATAGATCAAACTGGTTTCCCACCTTGTGGTGAGAAAAGATTTAGGGAATTAGAGATAATTAAATTTTTCATCATACTTTACAATTATTGCTCTATTTCTTCCTGGAAGAACTCTATTAAAATTCTCTATTCCTTTCTCAGGAAACTTATCATCTGTGATAACATGTATAATCAAATCGCACATTCAATCCCATTCCTAATACCTGAGCTGTTTAACCATGATTTATTTAGTTTGCTAATTATCAATATTTCTTTACCTAACTATAGCTAATCAGATCTTCATAGAGATGCTCATACTCGACCATGAGTTTTCTAGCATCAAAGGTTTTTCTTGCGAACTCTACACAAGTTTTTGTAAAGTACTTCTTTCCATTTTGCCTAACTTCTTCAATATGATTTGGAATATCATCAAAATCCTGATATATAAAACCACAATTCTCATCAACAAGCTCAGGATTTGCTGTTGAATCATTTGTAATCACAGGAGTTCCACAAGCTAAAGCTTCAGCAGTTACTTTCCCGAATGTTTCTTCTAATGAACAGTTTAGGAATACATCAGCCATTGAATAAAAACATACCAGCTCATCAATGTTATGTGTCGCTGGAATATTTAAAATATTCTTTGGTAAAGAAATTTTTTTATTTATTCTTCCTATTAAAATAATAATTGAGTCATTATCAATTTTTTTTCCAATTTCAAAAAAATATGATAAGCCTTTTCGTTCACTCCAATCACTTGCAACCCCAAGAATAATAAACTTATTGTCAACCCCTAAATTATGTTTTTCTTCTTCGGTATTAACAGGTTTGAACCTCTCCAAATCTATCCAATTATATATTCTCTTTAATATTTTGGCGGATTTAAGTATTGACTGTCGAGATTCTTCTGTAATCCAATCAGAAACTCCGACTACTGCAAGTCGGGGGATACGTTCAAAAAAAAGTTTTTTATCGTTTAACATTTTAGCTGAGAAATCAAAAAACCAACTTCTATTATCTTTTTTAAGTTGCGGACATTTCCCACACTGCACTTTCCACTTATAGCACTTTGCTGAGGTATAATACATACATTTTCCTGTATAAAACCAACAATCATGCAAGGTAATAACAGTAGGAATATCGTTAGTTGCAAGGAAGTTTAACAACTGTGGAATATTAATATAATTGCTATGCAAATTTCTAAGATGAACCACATCAGGGGCAAAACTTTTTATAAAATCAACCAATTTAGCTGTTGCTATTTTAGAGAAATAACCTTGCTTTCCAATCAATCTAGACATAAATGCATGAACTTTCCTATCAAACCAATTACCAATTTGATAACCGTTTTCGATAGCTGCACCTCTTGAATAACCTATCCAAGAGATATGACCTTTTGACTCAAGATAATTTGACAACTCATAAGTAGTTCTTCCAGTACTTAGGGTTGAGTTAAAAACATTAATTTGAAGTATTTTCATAAGCCCCACACCGTCTCATTCACTATCTTCGCATAACTTTGTATAAGCTTGACCACTTTCACCGACACATTGGTGTCATGGTAGTCGTCGGGCATCTCCGTCTTCTCTTGGTTGTCCCGCATGGAGACAGCCATTTCAAGTGCTTGGGAGATGTCCTTGGTCGTGATACCCCCGATGACCACCGTCCCCTTGTCCAACACCTCTGGTCTCTCGGTGCTTGTCCTGATAAGGACTCCGGCAAAGTCCAACATTGCCGACTCCTCACTCAGCGTCCCGCTGTCACTGAGTACGCAGTAGGCATTCATCTGCAGCTTGTTGTAGTCCAGGAAGCCGAAGGGCTTCAGGCTCTGCACCAAGGGATGGAACTGGAAGTTTCTCTGCTCGATGAACTTCCTGCTTCTTGGATGGGTGCTGTAAATCACCGGAATCTTGTAGAGCTCTGCCATGTCATTGATGGCTGTCATCAGCGACATGAAGTGAACCTCGTTGTCTATGTTCTCCTCCCGGTGTGCCGAAACCAGGATGTACCGGTTCTTCTCAAGGTTCAGCCTAGCAAGCACATCGCTCTTACGGATGCCTTCCATGTGGCTGTCCAAGACTTCGCGCATGGGGGAGCCTGTAACAAAGATGGTCTTCCCATCCAATCCCTCAGAAAGCAGGTAGCGTCTTGAGTGCTCGGTATACGGAAGGTTGATGTCACTGATATGATCCACAATCTTCCGGTTGATCATCTCGCTGACATTCCAGTCCCAGCAGCGGTTCCCAGCTTCCATGTGAAAGATGGGAACCTTCAGGCGCTTCGCGCTTATGGCTGACAGGGCACTGTTGGTATCACCCAATACGAGTAAGGCATCGGGCTTCTCCTTCTGGATAACCTCATAGCTCTTGGCAATGATGTTGCCCATTGTCTCTCCCAGGTCCTTCCCCACACTCTCCAGATAATAATCAGGAGCACGCAGTCCCAGGTCCTCGAAGAACACCTGGTTGAGCGTATAGTCCCAGTTCTGTCCCGTATGGACCAGGATGTGATTGAAGTACTGGTCACACTTCTGTATGACTGCACTGAGCCGTATGATCTCGGGTCTTGTCCCAAGGATGGTCATTACCTTCATCTTATCCATACCATTCACACCTTCTCGAATATCGTATCCGGCTTGTCCGGATTGAACGGCTCATTGGCCCACATGAATGTGACCAGATCGGCATCTCTCTGGTTGATGATGTTGTGGGTATAGCCAGGGGGAATGTCCACAACCTCAAGCTTCTCCCCCGAGACATGGTAATCAATCACCTCAGTGGTCCCGATTTTCCTGAACTGGATCAAGCCCTTGCCGCTTACCACCAGGAACTTCTCATTCTTGGTATGGTGCCAGTGGTTCCCCTTGGTGATGCCGGGTTTGGAGATGTTCACCGAGAACTGGCCACGTTCTGCTGTCCTGATGATCTCGGTAAATGATCCACGGTTGTCACTGTTCATCTTCAGGGGATAGCTGAACTGATCCTCCGGCAGATAACTCAAGTAGGTGCTGTAGAGCACCTTCTCGAAGCTGGAGGACATGTTTGGTACCGAGAGTTTGTTACGACTCTCCCTGAATCCCTCAAGGAGCTCCACAATCCTTCCCAGCTTCACGGTATGTACCGTGGGTACCTTGCAAAACCCAGCTTCCTTGAGCACGTCCCCTTTCAGGGCAGACATGAAGCTTTCCAGCACATCATCTATATAGACCAGGTTCATGACCACCCCAGGGTCATCGACCTTGATGGGCAAATCCCTTGCGATGTTGTAACAGAAGGTGGCTACCGCACTGTTGTAGTTGGGCCTGCACCACTTACCGAACACATTGGGAAGGCGGTAGACGTATACAGGAGCCCCTGTCTCATCTCCATAGGAGAAGAGCAGATCCTCCCCTGCTTTCTTGCTTTTCCCATAGGGGTTGTCCAAGGTAGCCTGAATGGAGGAGGTGATAAGGATGGGGCAGGTATTGTTATGCTTCTTCAATGAAGTGAGCAGGGTACTGGTGGAACCGAAGTTGCCTTCCATGAACTCCTTCTCTTCCTTGGGTCGGTTCACGCCTGCAAGGTGGAAGACGAACCCACAGTCCTTGGTGAAGGAGTCAAGAAGGCTCTCCTCTGTATCGATGTCATAGAGGTACAGGTTTTCATAGCCCCTGTTACGTAGTTCACAGACAAGGTTCTTCCCCACAAACCCATTTGCACCGGTTACCAGTATCCTCATGCTAGCGGTTCTCCCATGCCTTCAATTCGTCCTGGATGTACTTCAGGGTGAGCAGCTTCTCCTTGATCTGCTGAACGGTAAGTAATTCAGTATTGCTGGAATTGAACTCGGTGAGCGTGGTGCGCTTGCCGTTTCCGTCGGTGAAGTACTTGTCGTAGTTCAAGTCGCGGTTGTCTGCAGGAACCCGGTAGAAGTTGCCAAGGTCCAAGGCATGTGCACACTCCTCATTTGTAAGAAGCGTCTCATACATCTTCTCCCCGTGCCTGATGCCGATGGTCCGAATCTCATTGTCTGCACCAAAGAGCTCCTTCACCGCCTGGGCAAGGTCGCCGATGGTGCTCGCCGGTGCCTTCTGCACCAGGATGTCACCGGTGTGTGCATGCTCGTAGGCGTAGAGCACCAAATCGACGGCCTCGTCGAGGGTCATGATGAAGCGCGTCATGGTGGGCTCGGTAACCGTCAGGGGCTTTCCGGCCTTGATCTGTTCCACGAACAGGGGAACAACCGAGCCTCGGGAACACAGCACATTGCCGTACCTTGTTCCGCAGATGAGCGTCTTGTCCTCAGCCACGGTACGGGACTTTGCAACAAATACTTTCTCCATCATCGCCTTGCTGGTTCCCATGGCGTTGATGGGATAGGCTGCCTTGTCGGTGGAGAGGCAGATGACCTTCTTCACCCCTGCATTGATGCAGGCCGTCAGCACGTTGTCGGTACCGATGACGTTGGTCTTTACCGCCTCCATCGGGAAGAACTCGCAGGAGGGGACCTGCTTCAGTGCGGCTGCACTGAAAACGAAGTCCACGCCATTGAGGGCATCGCGAATGCTGCGGTAGTCGCGCACATCGCCGATGTAGTACTTGATCTTGTCATTCTTGTAGAAGTGGCGCATGTCGTCCTGTTTCTTCTCGTCACGGCTGAAGATGCGGATTTCTGCAATGTCGGTATTCAGAAAGCGTTCGAGCACGGCATTGCCGAAGGAGCCGGTACCGCCGGTGATTAAGATGGCCTTATTCGAAAATGAAGACATTATAACACTTCCTTAATAATTATGATTCAGTCCCAGATAAACGAATATGGAACAAATGGAGACGAGGCTGGATCCAACCCTCTAAAATACAATAAAGCTAACGCTAAAACTAATACCACAATTATGAAGTATGATAACTTTGAACCAAAACTTGCTTTAATAATATTAGGAAAAAAGACTACCACTCCAAAAAAGTAATAGTAGGTTATTCTTAATGTTGCTGGATGTATAAATGCAAAAACGGTTAAGCCAAGTGTCATAGAAATACAGTAAAAATAAAATCTTGTATGATGGTCATAATTTTTACTAATTTTGAGAAAGAAGAGTGAAAATACAAAGATTAATACGAGCATGAACAAGAAATTACGAGGTCCTAAAGTTTCATATTCACCATATGTATAGATAGTGTATGTAGTAATAAATTGAAAAAAAATGTTACGAAATAGATATATGAAAGATACCATTGCGACAGTAAAGAGCCCTTCTCGCAATCTATAATCTCTCGTAACCAAATAATATGCAGGCAAAAACACAAGGGCAGAGAAATGGAATGTTGAGGCTGCTAATGTAAACAATAGAAATTTCAAAAACCTTCGTTCCCATAGACTATCATAAGCATATAATACAAACCCAAGGGCAACTGTTTGTCTTAATGCAGTCATTGAGAAAGTATATAAACCCAATGCGATGAAAAGCGCATAACTAAGAGCCCACGATTTTGAATATTTCGTTATAAACCGTGTCACAGATATGCTGTAAAATAATCCTATTACATAAAACAATAGTGTAGGGCTTTTGGAAACACTAGCTACAAGATATTGGAGGAGCGAATAGCCAATTTCTTCGTTCCATACCCAAATTGCTTCATGAAAAGGCATTCTTGAAACACGAAAAAAATGATTTGCATAATTCTGAGTATCCCAACCAACATTGTATCCTCTAAAACCACATAAGAATGAAAGTTGGAATATAATCAGCAGTCTTAAAATATGCTTTAACGTTTTGTTATTTGCCGTATTGCTTAAATATGCAAACAAAATAATAGACAAATAATTGTATACAAAAATCCCCATTCTAATATGTTCTCTCTTTCAGAGTATCTTTATCTTTACCAATAAGATTTTGAAAATCAGATTGAAGAGATTCTCTTACCATTTTTACTGAAAAATTTTCAAGCGCATGTTTTTGAATAGCGTTTGCTCTCTGTATGAGTTGAGATGGGTTTTTCGCAACATCTTCTAATGTTTGTTGTAAATCATCAATATCAGTAATAGAAATTGCTCCAGGAATCTGATTAATCTCCTCCATAGAAGCAACATTACCAGGACCAATCGCAAGAAGGCACGAACCTGATTGCATACAATCAGTAATTTTAGTTGAAAATGACAACCTTGTGTACTTAATTGCCTCTTCCTTAAATGACTCAATATGAAGAACCAGATCTGATTCTGCAAGAATCTTCATTATTTCTGAATATGGTTTCACTCCATAAATTTCAGTACTAGATGATTTTGTTATACAATTTCTAAGCATATCAGGAACTATTGAATTACTATATATTTCTAAAGCAAATACTTTTTTGTCATAATGGTTAATCTCATCTATAGTATGTATCAAACGAATTAGGCTTTCATCTCTTCCATAATACAGATTACCTGCATATACGATCCTTATGAGGTCACCAACACTATCCTTAACTTGAGTTAATGACAAATCGCAACCTTTTCTCAATAGTTTAAATGGCTTCTTAAATTTTTGCTGGTATTCGGTACATAACGTTGGAGTAATTCCATAATAACAAGAAGATAAATCAATACACTTTTGTAAATACTTTTGTCCTAATTTCCAGTGAATGTTGTGAAATAGGCCCTTCTTGGTTTTTACTGTAACATCATCGGCAAAGAATAGCACAATTTTGGCGTTATTTATCCATTTTATAGAATTTAAAATCATATACAATCGCACAAAATTTGTTGCGAATGAAAAAACTATATCTGGATTTTCATTTTTAACAAAATTAATATATTTTTTATTATACCACTTTTTCGACAGCCAAGCCCAATCAATCATTAAATTTATAATTCCTAGATTAAAAATTTTTTTAATCTTAACAACACTCTTTTCAAATCGAATAGCTTTTTTCCCATAATGCATTTTATTGCTCTCATAGTAAAAATATTCATATCCAATTCTTTCAGGCATAAAGTAGTTTTTTATGATTTCTATTTCAGGAATAGAAAAATAATGCGAACATAATCCATTATTCGGGGGCGTTTTTCTTGAATACAAATAAGATAAAGTATTTCCATCCCAACCAGAAAAAAAATTTGTTAACGTATTACCAAGAGAATTTGTATCATCCCAAGAATTATTTCCAATTAGTAAAATCTTCATATGATTCATTCCAAAAAAAATATTCTTTACTCTTCATATAAACACTTGATCCAAAATGAAATTCATAGCTTTTAGATAAGTAATTGTTTATACATTCACAATATGCATTTATGATTATTGATATCTCTTTGAAATATCATTTTTAATTGCACTAGTCGAAACCTCAGGAGTTCTAGATAAATAGACAACTTCACAGTACTGTTTTAAATAATCGAATTTTCCTCTCCAATCATCACCCATAACAAATATATCTATTTTAAATTCATTTATATCTGCTTCTTTTTGTTCCCAACAAGTCTCTGGAATAACTAAATCTACGAATCTAATTGACTCAAGCAGCTTCTTTCTTTCTTCAAAAGGAAAATAACACTCTTTGCCTTTAATTCTGTTAAATTCATTAGTTGATAAAGCAACTACCAAATAATCGCCTAATGACTTTGCTCTCTTTAATAAATTTATATGTCCATAATGTAATAAATCAAAAGTTCCGTAAGTAATTATTTTCTTCATAATAAACCTTAATTTTTAGAAATGAGGTTTTTAAGCCTTTCAATCGTTATTTCTACAGCATGCCCAGAAAATGGAGCAAACTGTTCTCTAAACTTTTTTGTTTTTTCTCTATACCTTTCAAAGTTTAAACTTTTTATCTCTTCTAAAAGAGTATCTTCACATATGTTTATATTACAAGGTAATACTTTATTCAAATCTAGATACAACCCTCTTTTTGTTTCATATTCTTTTAAATCATATGCAAAATTCAACATAGGTTTTTCTGTAATTGCATAATCAAAATAAATACTCGAATAATCAGATATTAGTATATCCGAGATTGCAATAAGGTCATTCAATCTCGGATATTGAGAAACATTATAAATAAAACTATTTATTTGAATACCCATAATATTAACAATTTCATAATGAGCTCTAAATAAAAGGACATAATCAGACTCAAGTTCTCTTTTCCATTTACTGAAATCTACTGGGGGTTTAATGTAACACGCATTAAGACTATCTCTATCATATTCTCTGAAAGTAGGAGCATACAGAAGAATTTTCTTCCCTTTTGGGATTCTTAACTCTTCTTTAATCTTATCAATGTCATTTTCAGAATATTTTAGTAATGCGTCATTTCTTGGTAAATCGCTAATAATAATATTATCTGGCAATGTGTGGAACAGTCTAACAAAAATATCTCTATCATACTGACTTTGAGCACAATACAAAGAAATTCCCGATTGCCTTCTACGTTTAACAGAATAGCTTTGGTTGTTTTTTATATCATCACCCATTTTCTTCAATGGGGTTCCATGCCAAGTATTAATTTCAATAGTTTTAGATCTTTTTAAATCTAGCCCTCTTTCTATACTTGAATTAGTAATCCAAATATGTGAAGACATCGCAGTTATATAATAGGAAAGCGTATCAATTTTAATTTTCTTCGTAGTCAGCTCTTTATATTTTTTAGGATCTGAAAAAGCCCATATCAGGGTAAAATCCTTAAAGAATGTATCTCTAACCATTTCTTGGAATAAACTCATAGGACTATCATCAAATTTCTGACCACCAAATGATACAAATAATATTTGCTTTTGCCTGATCGGTATAAACGGTTTTATAATTACAACTATAAAATTCCCGAATAAACGATAGAGAAACAATAAAGATTTATTATATTTAACGAATGAGATTAATTTTTTATTCATAAATTTCCCATTAAAAACTTAGCTCGCAAACTATTACCATTACAGTCACCAAAATAACTGATTCAAATATTCTCTGAATAAATCTCATCCATCCTCTCCAGCACCCTATCATCAGAAAACTCAATTATTCGTTCTTTATTATATTGAACAAACTCTTTTGACTTTTCTTGATTGCTAATTATCTTTTTAATTGCAGAAGCGAATCCGTAAATATCATTCGGCTCTACCAAATATCCGCCTTTTTCTTCAAGTATAAGATCCGTATTTCCTCTTATCTTCGAACAAATCACTGGTAATCCCGAAATCATAGCTTCCATGAACGCAACCGGAAGCCCTTCATGAAAAGACGGTAAAACAAATAAATCCGATACTTTTAATATTTCTGGAATATCAGTTCGATACCCTAATAATTTAACCTGTGTATCCAATTCTAGTTTTTCTACTAAAGAATCGAGCCTATCTTTCAAAGGTCCACGACCACAAATAATATATGTAATTTTCGGGTTATTAACTTTCTTGAGTGCTTTGATTACAGCACTGTGGTTTTTTCGTCTAATTAGTTCTCCAACCGAAACCATCACATAAGCATCTTTAGAGATTCCTAACTCAACACGTTTTTTCTCTTTATCAACTGCTACATTTTGGAATTTGTTGATATCAATACCAACACCTGGAACATATTCAATCTGTCTTGCCTTGAATTTACGTTTTGCTCTCTCATAATCCTCTTGATTAATAGTAATCAACACATCAGTGTGCTTTGATAGATATTTCTCAACAGGGTAATAGAGCAACCAGTTCTTTAATGGAGCGCCTTTGTAGAAGTGAAAGCCATGGGCAGTATAGATTACTTTAACCTTTGGTATATTCTTAATTGCAAGTCGAGTTACTGCAGCAGCTACAGGAGTATGAACATGTATAATATCGAATTTCTCTCGAATTATGAGAGCTTTTATTTCTTTATACGCTCTCATATTTGAAAGATCCAAAGGAGACCTGCTAAAATCAATCTGGAATACCCTACATCCACGATCAAGAAGTGATTGATTAATCGGCTTATTCACATTACATGCAAAATCTACAGAATGACCTTGATCTATAAGCATATTTACATGTGAAATAAAGAAATTTGTTGTGCCAGAAACTGTAGTCACATATAGTATTTTCATATTCTCCTCAGTATCAGTCGATCTTTCATCAAGCTATTTGATAATAGTGGTTGTTGGTCGCAAGAAGATAGGCAATGCTATACTAATTATTTCAGTATCTAGAATTCTAAGAAAACTAGACTAACCCAATCTATGGAATTGCATGGCTCTCACCCTCTCAGCGATTACGAATCATTCCCATGCCTTTCAGATCTCTGGATCCTTCAATCCTTTCCCTGAATGATGAACCCAGTTGATTCAACTTTGCCAATTATGCTGCCTTGCTCTATAGCAGTTGCTTTTGTATTGGCATGGATGATAGCTGTATGAGAACCATTTCTCTTACCATCCAAACCCCCATGAATAGTAGAGACTAGATGATGTTCTCTTAGGGCTATGGAACATCTCATATCATTGATACAGGTTAAAACTATTTCGTGCTCTATGAGATTTCCAGAACTTATGGATAGTGATGAGGGAAAAGCCTTTCCCTACGCGCCTATTGGCTCTTCAGCTCTTTTTCTCTTTCCCCCATACTGTCCTGCAAGGAAGAGCTGGCCAATGCGGTGCTACCCTTTCTTTTAACCCATTCCTTTCCCAATAATGATATTGTCTACTATCTTTGGTATATTCTGATTCCAACCGCTTAAATCAATTTCCTTTTCTAAAGACCTTTCACTCACAAATTGCTGAATATCTTGGGTAATACGCCAGTACTTCCTAAACTGTGCCTCTATTGTCCCATCTGCAGTCCCCCCATAAATTTGAAGAGTAAATTTCCTGTCCATTGGAATTAATAAATTCGGACATAAAAAGTGAAGGGTCTTAGACATAGCAACAAACCTTGACTTTTGCGTTTCAGGTACAACTGAAAGATTGTTGAACAAATATGTTATATCATCTTTTACATTAGCCAAGCCAACAGATTCAATTCGTTGATATGACAATTTTCGAATTCTATCCTCATGTTTTCTGATTGAATCTTTAAACTGTTTATAACCTACAAGACAAGCCCCTCTTGAATTCATATTCCAAGCATGCAATGTGATATACATCAACTCTATGTATTTATCAGAAAGAAACGCTTCATTTCCCAACTGACAGAGATTAATATATATGTATTTCCCGGGGTCATAATTTCTATATGTACGATTCATTAACTCGAGATAGCTGTTTACACTGGGCCCAATATAAGCTTGTAATCTACTCATCTGCATTGATGTTGTTTCCATCTAATACTCTCAATAATATAATACAATTCTTTTTGTCTCTAAGCTCTATATTTTGGAAAGTAATCATTATCAGAGACTCTTTCCCTCATATTTACTAACTTGTCATAAGTATCATAATTGAAGATTTTCTTTCCAATAAAAAACTTATTCAGGTTTTCACCTCGATAGAAAGCTTTCTTAAACTTGAACAAGCTATCTTCATTACTCCCAACTCCTCCACCAAGATAAAAAGTCTTGCATCCATTAGCACAACCCCAGAGGGCTGCTTCATACAAGAGAAGATTTGTTGCTGCTACGCTTGAATATTCCTTTAGAGAGCCTGACAGATGGTAGTTCATTCTACCATTTGACATCAGGATGATTGAGGCAGCGATTATCTTTCCAGAATACTCAGCATAGAATACTTGAGAATTTTGAGGGAGATCTTCTAAAATACTTTTATAGAAATCACTACCAAAATAGTAATACTCATCAGCATTATCCTTATCCATCGTAGAATTATAAATCTCTCGAAATATCTCATAGATTTCTGGATAATTCCCATGATAGATTTTTATATCGTTCTTTTTTGCTTTCCTAATTACATTACGATTCTTACTAGTAAGATTAGCCCAAATTACTTCAGGAGAAGCAAGATCGAGCGCTACTGTTTTCCCTAAAGTGACAATATCATAATACTCAGTTACTTCAATATGATTCTCTAGTACAGGATGAAAACGTATGAATTCACTGACAATCCCGTTCTCTCGACACCATTGCTCATACTCAATAAAAAGTTGAGCTGTTTCCTCTCCTTCGATAAGCCATCCACCATAACCATATGGTGAAGAAAAATCAAAATATATATTGGGGGTAAGCTTATTTTTGAAGAGAGGATCCAGAGCCACATCACGCTTCATTACGACATTGATACCTCGCGTTTCATTGTTCTGAAAATAGAACAGTAAGGGATCCCCGTCACCATGAATCTGGAAAGCCTTTACATACCCACTCAACCAATATACATCATAGTTGTTAAATGAACGTACCACAGAATCCCACTCTATGGACTGATTCAATGCATACACTGTTAGCATTCAGTTCCCCTGAATGCTTCTAGACTAATCCATAGATTCCTACTTATGGTAAAATTTTTTAGATTCATATCAACCATAATCAATTACTAAGAACAACCAACTACGTACTTCTTAGTGTCTTGACTCATAACTCCTTAGTAATTCAATTTGCCTCTTCATCTCGTCTTCCCCATACCTTTGATCGCATATTAATGATAACTCAGATGAATAGATTTGTTGGTTTTCTGTCGTAATTGAATGCAATGGAGAAAGTGACCAGTGAATTGGGCAATAGACAGAGTTTTCAATCAGATACTTCCGAAGAGCATCTCTCTTATCATTTTTCACTAATACCGGAATAAAAAGGGGAACATCATGTGTTTCAATCTTAGGAAAGATTGGTTCTACTATATGCAATGAGTTCAATCCCTGCAGAAGTAACTCTGCATTTCTTCTTCGGATTGAAACAGATTGAAAAAGTGTTGCTGCTTCAGAAATCGATTTTTCATCTGCGGCATAATCAACATAGTCTTGTTCTAGCAAATCTTCAGCCTCAGAAAAGATATCAAGAAATTCAGATTTCTCTATAGACTTCCCCTCAATGTAATCAGTTTTAAGTTCATATCCTCTCTTTCTGAGAGATATATATAAGTTGTGATGTCGCTTACTAGTCTCACTCCATTCGCCAATTTTCTTACTGGCAACACTAGCTCCAGCTACAGCACCCCATTTACGAAAACTAGCGAATAGGTAGTCAGAACTTTGTAGTTTCTCGGCATAGTCGGAAGAAAATAAAGCATGAGTCATATCCCGAACTACAATTGCACTCTTCGGCAATTCTTTTTCGACAGTAGAAAACCCAAAATAGTCTATAACTAATATGACATCGCATACCTTTCTAGGATCAATTAATTGCTGCAATGAACCATCTCTGAAAACAACTGGATAAAAATCAACAGACACACCCTGTTGAAAAAAAGGATCTATCATTGTGTGACAACAATAAGAAGGAAGACATGCTGTTAATGGTCTAGAGCTGCATAATGATTCCTTAATTTCTTTAATAATTGCGTATAGAGCTGTTCTACCAGAAAGAAAAAACTGCTTTTCTCCTGGCCAGTCATCAGTGGGTAGAAATCGTTGTTTAATTGGCACCAGCGAATCAGTTCGCCAGAACTCACTCCCAATTTCTTTAATCACAAACCATTCCCTTTTGTCCACTAACGCTAAATAGTAGTTATACTAGATTAGATAACTCACTACTCTACAATGGTATATTCCCATGCTTCTTCTTAAGAATCTGTTGTTCCTTTCTCTGCAGTTGCATCAGTGATTGGATTATCACCTGTCTCGTCTGCTCAGGCTCAATGATCTCATCAATGATACCACTCTCTGCAGCTATGGTCGGATTCACAAACGTATCTGCATACTCCTTCTGAAGCTTCTCAATCAGCTCTTTTGGATTGGGAGCATTCTGCAATTCATTCTTGAACAGTATTTCCACTGCCCCTTCCGCTCCCATGACTGCAATCTCCCCTGTATCCCAGGAATAGACAAAGTCTGATCCGAGATGCTTTGAGCACATTGCAATATAGGCTCCACCATAGGCCTTGCGAAGGATGATGGTGATCTTGGGAACTGTGGACTCTGCATATGCGAACAACAGTTTCGCCCCATGTCTGATAATACCTTTTCTTTCCTGTTCCAACCCGGGCAGGAAACCCGGAACATCAACGAAGGTGAGAAGAGGAATATTGAATGCATCACAGAACCGGATGAACCGGCTCGCCTTATCGCTGGCATCACAATCCAGGACCCCTGCAAGAATCTTAGTTTGATTGGCAACAATCCCAACGGTTGCTCCCGAAATGGTCGCAAATCCAATCACCAAGTTCTTCGCGAATTCTTCGGAAATCTCCAAGAATGATTTCTCATCCAGTACTGCTTTCAGGATTTCTCTGACATCATAGGACAACTTAGGGTTTCGGGGAATCTTGGGAAATACTGACGGTTCAATTTGTTGTCCAGTACCCAGTTTGATTGATGATCTCTCTTGATCCCAGCACTGTGGCAGATAAGCAAGAAGGCTTCTTACTTTCTCAAAGCATTGTTCTTCATCCGGGTTCCTGAAATGGCACACACCGCTGACAGTAGCATGCATTACTGAGCCACCCAAGACCTCCTTATCGATGTCTTGATACAGTACCTTCTTTACTACATTAGGACCGGTCACAAACATATGGCTGATCGAATCAACCATAAAGACAAAGTCCGTTATCCCAGGAGAATAGACGGCACCGCCTGCACAAGGACCAACGATTACAGAAATCTGAGGTATGTACCCCGAGGCCAGGGTGTTCAGCCTAAAGATGTCGCCATAGCCTGCAAGGGAGTGAATACCTTCCTGAATACGAGCCCCACCGCTGTCATTAATGCCGATGACAGGGCATTTGCTGTCAATCGCTAATTGAAGAATCCGGGCAATCTTTTTCCCATGCATCTCACCGAGTGTCCCGCCCATTACCGTGAAATCCTGCGAGTACATCGCTACCGGCCTTCCATGTATCCTCCCAAACCCAGTTATGACACCGTCGTATGGAAGTTCTTTCTTATCCATTCCGAAGAGGGTACAAGAATGCTGCACACGTGAGCCTATCTCTTGGAAGGAATCTTTATCGAGAAGCAGGTTAAGCCGCTCGATAGCATGGAGCTTTCCTTTTGAGTGTTGCTTTTCTAGATCATACTCAGTTTTTATCATTTTTTTAATTAGGGTAGAACATCATTACAGACAGCAGATTACAACTGTGAGTAAAAAATTCATGATTGAGAATAATTAGTTAGGTTACATTTATAAATTCATCTTGAGTGATTGACCATTCAACTAAACTAAAGTACTTCCCATTTTTATATATCCTATCACGTAATATCCCATCCTTAATAAAACCACATTTCTCTTTTACTCTCTGTGAAGCAGTATTATATTCAATTATCCTTGAATAGATACAATGTAGATTCAACTGATTAAACCCATATTCAACTAGAGCCTGAGTTGCTTTAGTACCATAACCTTTTCCATGCAGATTTTTATGTGTCGTAATTTTTGAATGAAACTCAGCAGTTCGATTCCGATAGTCAATATTTGTAAGCATAACTAAGCCAATTGAACCATGTTCTTTTGTGTCGATAATTAATCTTAACTCATTTTCATGTTTTTGGATGGAATCAAACCATAGTTTCTGCTTTACTCGGGAAACAGGAAAAGAAGATCCCCCCGTCATGTTTTCAATATCGGGATCATTAATCATATCGCGTAATAAGTCCAAATCCTCTTCTTCTATTGCCCGCAATACGAAATCTTCTTTAATAATAATCATTTATCAGTTTCTCCATTGCAATATCTGTTCACTCTTTCATTTACCGATGTATTCTGTCCTTTCCGGGTTATATGTAGTGACAATGGCCTATTTACTCCTTGTTCAATATCTTTCCGACTAATAACAACTAACATACTATCAATAATCACTTTAATATCAATCAGCAGACAGATATTCTTAATATATTGTAAATCATAACCGAATCTGTCTTCCCACGATATCGCATTTCTACCATTCACTTGTGCAAGTCCCGTCAGTCCTGGTCGGACCGAATGTCGTTTTCTCTCCTCATCTGTGTAATACGGTAAATACTGGACAGCTAGTGGCCTCGGTCCCACAATACTCATATCCCCTTTCAAGATATTCCATAGCTCAGGAAGCTCATCAAGACTTGTAGAACGTAGCATCTTCCCAAACTTAGTGAGTCGCACTTCATCGGGAAGGAGATTGCCTTGTTTATCCTTCTGATCAGTCATAGTCCTAAATTTGTAGAGGGTGAATATCTTCTCATGAAGACCAGGACGTTTCTGCTTGAAAAGGACTGGACTACCAAGTTTGAATCTTACCAAAATAGCAGTAACGAGAAGCACAGGAGAAAGCACGATTAGAGCAAGAAGAGAACAAATAACATCAAATAATCTCTTGAAGTACTTCCTATACATGTTACTTGAAACAACCCTTTACTATGTCGATAACCCTCTCTTGCTCTTCCTCAGTTATCTTCACATCACTCGGCAGACACAATCCCCTTTCAAACACGTCTTTCCCTACGTCGGTGTTGTTGTCCACTGCGACAAAGTCATGTCCTTCGAACACAGGTTGAAGATGCATAGGCTTCCAGATAGGTCTGCTTTCTATGTTCTCTTTCTCCAAAGCTTCTCTTATCTCAGTGGGAGTAACAGAACAGTCTCCATCAATCAGCAAACAAGAAAGCCAGAAGTTGGGCTCACTCTCTTTACTATAGGGATTCATAGAAACAGGCAGATTCTTAAAAGCCTCCTTATAGGTTTCATAGATCTGCTTCTTCTTCTGAATATGGTCATTAAGGTAGACGAGCTGCCCTCTCCCAATACCAGCAACAATATTACTCATACGGTAGTTGTACCCGATCTCACTATGTTGGTAGTGAGGAGCAGGGTCTCTTGCCTGGGTTGCCCAGAACCTTACTTTCTTCACTGCAGCTTCATCATCAGAGAGAAACATACCACCACCACTTGTTGTGATGATTTTGTTTCCATTATACGAGAGAGCACTATATTTCCCAAACGTTCCGGTCTGCTTTCCCTTATACGTGGCACCAAGGCTCTCAGCAGCATCCTCGATCAAAGGGACGTGGTATTGCTCACACAAGGCAAGTATCTCATCCATCTTAGCAGGTGTACCATAAAGATGGGCTATGATGACTGCTTTAGCATGTGGATATTTCTTGAGGGCAATCTCCAAAGCTCGTGGATCCATATTCCAGGTTTCGTATTCGCTATCGACAAAGACCTGTATACCGCCTTCATACGAGACTGGATTGACAGTTGCAGAGAAGGTTAGGTCACTGCAAATGACGATGTCTCCCGGTTTGACACCACAGAGCTTGATGGCAAGGTGTAGAGCGCTGGTTCCACTGACCAGAGCTGCTGCATGTTTCACACCGATATATGCAGCCATCTCCTTTTCGAACTCATCCACATTCTTGCCAAGAGGAGCTACCCAGTTGGTGTCAAAGGCTTCCTGTATGTATTTCATCTCCAAACCATGCATGGTCGGAGATGAGAGATAAATCCTCTTGTTCATTAAAATGTCCTTGTATAACCGAAGGATACAAGCCTCTCGGTCGGAGCCAGTTGGTGCCAGGTTTCCTACCTGGCTCCTCTTCTGGCACCGATATCCTTCGGAAGAGAGCTCCTTCTCAGGAACTCATCACTCCCACCCTATGTTCATAAGTTCCCAACCACCCTTTTCAGCTCTGCGCCAAAATATCAGTGTGGCTAACGTGTTCTCCAGTTTTCTCGACCCAGTTTCAACTCATCCAACCCAATATCCCAAAACCCCTCGATTCCTTGCATATTTATGCAGCTTTCGCGCCCTCAGACCTTATTTCCGTATAACTATCACTTGTCCCATTCTTCAAAACGACTAACCGTCCGCGTCTTAGCAGGTAAAACGCTATATATGGAGCCTTATCGTTAAATTGTGTTATTTGTTACGCTATATATAGTGGTCGTCAGGTTATTAAAGACGACGCAGGAGCCCAAGAAAATGGGCGGATGGGTAATTATAGGGGATATTTTCGACAAAGAAAAGTTGCTCCGCGCCGGTTTTTGCATCAGGATCCGAGCGGCGCTC
>Ga0334895_1002067_pt1 | contig 18113 bp, 17 predicted proteins | sample GraSluR3_MG_7_FD_207229 | JGI IMG/M metagenome (GOLD analysis project Ga0334895, IMG submission 207229) | Sludge microbial communities from methane-producing bioreactor in Wageningen University, Netherlands - Granular Sludge_31_05-R3 | ecosystem: Engineered > Bioreactor > Anaerobic >... | reverse complement strand
CGCCGTGATGTACGCGGGCAGCTCACCGGAGAAATCACCGTCGATTCGGACCAGGAGAGGGATTTCCGTACCCTCCTGTTCCGGGGCTCCATGTGTGGAACCGAAGGCCTGCATAAAGATTTCCGCTGCAGGGTCCGAAGTTTCCTGCCCGGCAATCCTTATGGCCAGAAGAAAGAGGATTGAGATACCGGTACTAATTCTCCGAATCATAGCCGAGTTCAACATCCAGAGGCCCGTACTCAAGACCTTCCGGGACTTTCAGTCGGACGATTCTTGTTCCACCTGCGAGGATATTATCTCCGTTTATTCCCTCCAGAAGCTCAGGGGGATACTCATGGAGAACAGACCCGTCTCCCGCATTGCGTATGATTATGGTCAGGTCATTCAGGATACTGTGTTTATTCCCCCTGTTATTCAGGGTAATCTCCAGCGCTTCAGAATCATCCACCCTGACAATCTCTGCGTGTTGTACCACCACATCGGCAGAAGCCTCGGGGGGACAGATATAAACAGCACCGAGATAACGGAAAAGAATCTGTATACCGCTGTCCCTCGAAGTTTCTCCGCCGAAATCAACCGGAACCTGTTCTATCAGTATGCGGTAGGCCTGTTCGCTGGAAATATCCGCCGGGCCTTCCCACTTGACCCGTACTGTCTGAATCGACTCGGGCTTCAGCACTATCTGCCGGGGGTATACGGTAAAAAGTTCGTCCGCGGCTTTGCGGGACTCCCTCCCATCGGTACCGATTTCCCGGGTAAACATGCTGATTCGTATAGCTATGTAGTCCGGCCCTTCATTTTTCAGGCGAAAGCTCTGGGTAGCCCCGCGACCCGAGGGGCTGAAGCTGCGGGATATTGGTTCGAACGAAAAGGCCCAGAGTCCGGTGACCAGAAGAGTAAACAAAAACGGGATAAGCAGGATCTTTTTAACGTTCATGATGACACCCTCCTCGGCTTCGATACCATATATAGTATCGGTTTCTTCAGGGAAACAAAAAAGCCGCCCAGGGTACAAGGACGGCTTTGGGGTATCAATTCAGGCCCGATACTTCGGACCATCCTCCGATCTATTTCGCCGCGATGGTGAAGGTCAGTGTGTCACTGTAAGTGCCTTCGTAGGGGAAGTCGGTAGCACCATTGTAGCTTATGGTGACATCATTGACTGCTCCGCTGCCGGGAGACTTGGTGCTGACATCGGAGATAACCGCTGAACCGCTGCTCAGGGTAATCGCTGATCCGCCGTAGCTGATGCTGTAATTCAGGCTTGCTGTTCCGCTAGTGTCCACAAACTGAGGAGTATCGCTTCCGGCTGCCATGGCGTTGCTCGATTCCAGGCTTACGGTATAGCCGGTCCGTTTGTTGCTGCGCTCGATTACCGTGGCGACCTTTACACCGGAGGCATCGACAGAAAGGTCGAGGGCATCGCTACCGGGTTCTGCATTTACAGTAATCTCGAGAATTTCGGGTACGCTTCCCTGAAGGAACAGGGTGCCGCTTGTCTGGGCACTTACGAACGACGTAAGAGCTGCAAGAACAGCTGCTATAATAATCAGTTTCTTCATATAATCCTCCTGACCCTTTCGGGTTTCAGTAATAATAGTGCAGCTTATGTGCCAAGTTCACATCAAATTTGCAAAAACACAGTAATTGCTTACATTATAGAACTTTATAAATATAGACCGTTTAAAAACAAGCAGCATCCGGAATACATTATGCCGCCGAACCGATCCTGTACTCATTTTTCTCGCCGCGTCTGTCGAGGCACCTCGACATTTTCGTCGAAACCACCGGCTGCAGGCGAATGTTCATTTGGATTATGTATTCCCAGAATTTCGAGACGTGAACGCAGTCTGCGTTCGGTAATTTTCAGTCTCCTTGCAGCCTCGCTCTGGTTGCCCTTCGCTTCCTCCAGGGCACAGGCAATCAACTTCTTTTCAAAGCTGTTCATCTTCTCCTGATAATCGGTTCCATGGGCTGAATCGCAGAGTTGATGGATTTCATCTTCGAAGGGTGTTTTTACCCCGGAACTTTCCAGATCCCGCAGGCTTATATGGGTGCCCCGGGCCATGATGATGCCCCGCTCTATCATGTTCTCGAGTTCCCTCACATTCCCGTGAAAAGGCAGCCCCATGAGAAGGTCCAGGGCCTCCCTGGTAATGCCCTGAATGGAGCGATTGTTCTTAAGGTTGAAAACCCGTATGAAATGCTCAACCAGGGGAGGTATGTCCGCCTTTCGCGCCCGCAGGGGAGGGATGGTTACATTCACAACATTCAGCCGCCAGTACAGATCCGTCCGGAAGCTGCCTTCCGTCACCATTCCCTCCAGATCCCGGTTGGTGGCGGCGATTATCCGTACATTCAGCTGTCGGGTATGATTCTCTCCCAGTCGCTGGATCTGGCCGAATTGAATTACCCGCAGCAGCTTGACCTGAATGGACGGAGGAATGTCCCCGACCTCGTCGATGAAAAGGGAACCTCCGTCAGCCTCCTCGAATCTGCCGGCCCTGTCCTGATCGGCCCCGGTAAAGGAACCCTTTGCATGGCCGAAGAGTTCACTCTCCATAAGGGACTCCGGCAGGGCTGCAATGTTTACTGTGACAAAGGGCTGTTCCTTCCGCAGGCTGGACTTGTGGATAAGCCGGGCCATCAGCTCCTTACCCGTGCCGCTTTCTCCGGTAATCAGAATTATCGCGTCGCTTCGGGCAGACCGGGACACGAGATTAAGAACCTGCTGCATTGCCCTGCTCTGAAATACCACCATGGAAAGACCGTCAAAACTCTCATCGATCTCCCGCTGAACTATCCGGTTTTCACGGACAGTACAGTTCTTTTCAAAAATCCTGACAAGCAGATGTTCGATCTCATCCTTTCTGGTGGGTTTTACAAGATAATCGTCCCCGCCGTTCTGCAGTATGTGGACTGCATCCCTGGCATCTTCAAAGGCGGTCATAACAACCACACTGACAAGGGGATTATCGGTCTTGATGCGCTTGAGAATCTCCAGACCGTTTATGTCGGGGAGCCGGTAGTCCGTAAGAACCAGATCCACGCTGTGCTTTCTGACTATTTCAAGACCCCGGGCGCCTGTTTCGGCGCTCAGGTAATTTATGGAGGGAAACTCGATTTTCTCACAAATTACCCTGAGCAGTTCCAGCTGTGTCGCATCGTCATCAACCGCCAGAAGAGTAAACTGTGGTTTTTCCATATATAGTTTATCGGCAGATACTGGGAAATACCCCAATTACTGGGTGTTTATATAGAGAATGGACTCGTGCTCGGGGCTCTGCCCGATAAGCTGTCGATAGAGATTGCGATAGTGTTTAGGGGAACGTCCGGTATATTTCTTGAAAACCCGGGAAAAATGAAACTCCGAATTGAACTGGAGCCGTTCCGCAATCTGATAGACATACATGTCACTGGAAATCAGCATACTGGTGGCGGCTTCGATGCGCAATTTTGTCAGATATTTCATGGGTGTAGTCGTGAGTTTCTGCCTGAACAGCCGTATAAGGTGCTCTTCTGATATCCTCAGCCGGCGGGCAAGATTTGTCAGGTTTGTCCTCTTGAACACAGAGTTCTGCATGTACATAAGGGCCTTCTCTATGTGGATATTTTCCGTATTCCCCTGACGAAGGTTTCCGTCCCCTCCCATGAGCAGATAGATAAAGGAGACAAGCTGATGGACTGCAGACATCTGCATGTAGTCTGCTGTGGAGAGGGCTTTTTCCCGCAACTCCTCAAAGAAAAAACGGTAGGTGTTTCCTATTCTGTAGCAGCGCTGCCAGTTCAACTCCTGTTCCAGCAGGGAACGGAGCTCCCCGTCTTCTTCGTCCACCTCCAGCAGGAGGGCATAATAGGAGATCGGATCCTCCGTATCACTGGCCTCGATGCGATGCTTCACCCCCGGAGGAGAGATGAACAGGGATCCCGGTTCGAGAATGAAGCGCTGATTGCCGTTCAGGAATCTTCCCTGTCCCCCCAGAAAATAGTGTATCTCATACTCAGAGGATCCATGGTAATGAAAACGGCTGTGCCACTGCATTTCTTCCGGTTCCCTGAGATGATAGACAAAGACCGCTTCTTTGATATTCATAGATCAATTTTATGCATGTTTTATCACTCCTGTCCATGGGTTTTCCGGTCCATCGGGTTGATACTTTACAGAGTGAAGGAGGCAAATACTATGCGAACCGTCATTGGGATCGATGTAGGAACCCAGAGTACCAAGGTTGTTTTCTACGATTATGAGAATAAACGTATTGCCGCAACCGGCACTGCTGCTCACGATATTGTATCGAAGGATGACGGAACCAGTGAACAGGAGGCTTCCTGGTGGATCAGCGCCATAGAGCAATCCTTTTCCCAGGTTCCCGCTGATGTCCGCGAAACTGCCGTTGCCGTCGGCGTCTCCGGACAGCAGCACGGTTTTGTTCCCCTGGACAAGGACGGCAGGGTCCTCTACCGGGTAAAGCTCTGGAACGATACATCCACCGTGGCGGAATGCAAGGAGATTACACGCGCCTTCGGAGGGGAGGATAAACTCTTCAAGGAAGCGGGGAACCTCATTCTACCCGGCTATACGGCGGCCAAGATCCTCTGGCTTAAAAAGCACAAGCCCGAACTGTTCGCGCGCATGGCCCATGTGCTGCTCCCCCACGATTATGTGAACTATGTGTTAACCGGCGAATACAGCATGGAATACGGAGACGCCTCCGGTATCGGCCTGCTTAACATCAGGAATCGTAGCTGGAACGCTGAACTCTGCGCGGTAATCGATCCACAGCTTATAACAATGCTCCCGGCCCCCCGGGCTCCCGGAGACGGTGCGGGAACAGTCAGCGGGGAAGCGGCGCAGCGTTTCGGGATTCCCCGGGGTATTCCCGTTTCTACCGGCGGCGGCGACAATATGATGGCCGCCATAGGAACCGGCACAGTCAGGGACGGACAGGTCAGCATGAGCCTTGGCACCTCCGGGACCCTCTTTGCCTTCTCTTCAAAGCCCATAATCGACTCTGCGGGCACCATCGCTGCATTCTGCTCTTCCAACGATGGATGGCTGCCCCTGCTCTGTACCATGAACTGTACTGTGGCGACGGAACAGACCAGGAAGCTCTTTGAAGTGGATGTTGATCAGCTGGACACCCTGGTTGGCTCCGTACCCCCCGGAAGCAAGGGAGTAACAGTGCTGCCCTTCTTTACCGGTGAACGGGTGCCGAACCTCCCCTTTGCACGGGCCAGCATAATGGGCCTCTCACCGACAAATACCGGCAGGGAGAATATCCTGAAAGCCTCCATGGAAGCCGCAATTTACGGTATGCGCCTCGGATTAAACAGCCTGTCCGAACTCGGTCTGTCGCCCCGGCAGATTACCCTGACCGGAGGAGGATCGAAGAGCAGGGTGTGGCGGCAGCTGGCGGCGGATATCACCGGGGTCCCGGTCCGGATGCCGGGTTTTCATGACAGCGCGGCACTGGGGGCTGCACTGCAGGCCCTCTGGTACCGGAACGTGTTCGAAGCATCAGGAGCCGTTCCCGATATGACGGAATATGTGGAAGATCATACCGGCAGTCAGGAAACACAGCTTATAGAGCCCGGAAAAGATATAGAAGGATACCAGGAGGGTTTTGAACATTATGCCCGTTACATAGAACTCCTGGCACCACTCTACAAATAAACTCTCAAGGAGGAGATATGAGCAAGGTATTTATCGGCGGGAAAGAGTATTTTCCCGGAATCGGCAAAATCAGTTATGAAGGAAAGGATTCTGACAATCCTCTGGCCTTCAAGTTCTACGACGAGAACAGGATTGTCGCCGGCAAAAGCATGAAGGAGCATCTTCGTTTTGCCGTGGCCTACTGGCATACCCTGACGGAAGACGGTTCAGACCCCTTCGGCGACGCCACCCAGGACCGGCCCTGGAACCAGGCAAAGGATTCCTTAAAAAAAGCGGAAGAGCGGGCAGATGCCGCCTTTGAGTTCTTTACGAAACTGGGCGTACCCTACTACTGCTTTCATGATGTGGACGCTGCTCCGGACGCCAACGATACTGACGATGTGACTGAATACGAGAAAACCATAGAAACCGTAAGCGGGATGCTCCTTGAGCGGCAAAAAGCCTCCGGTATCAAGCTACTGTGGAATACGGCGAACATGTTCTCCCATCCGCGTTACATGAACGGTGCAGCCACGAATCCTGACTTCCGGGTACTGACATGGGCCGCCGTTCAGGTAAAGGCGATGCTGGATGCCAATGTCAAGCTGGGAGGAGAAAACTACGTATTCTGGGGAGGCCGTGAAGGATACACCCAGCTCTTCAACACAGACATGAAGAGAGAACAGGAACACCTGGCCCGTTTTCTCTCCATGGCACGCGATTACGGACGGAAGATCGGCTTTAAAGGGCCCTTCCTCATCGAGCCCAAACCCATGGAACCCTCCAAGCACCAGTACGACAGCGATGCCGCTGCGGTCATCGCTTTTCTTAAAAACTATGACCTCGCCGGCGATTTCATGATCAACATAGAAGCCAATCACGCAACCCTGGCGGGAAAGGCCTTCCCGCACGATCTGGCCGTTGCCGCCAACGCCGGGCTGCTCGGCTCCATCGATGCCAACAGGGGCGATCCTCAGAACGGATGGGACACCGATCAGTTCCCGACAGACGTTTACGATGCCACCCACGCCATGCTGGTTGTGCTTCAGAACGGCGGACTCGGAAGCGGAGGACTTAACTTCGACGCCAAGGTGAGACGCAACTCCACAGACATCGAGGACCTTTTCCACGCCCACATCGGCGGAATGGACACCTTCGCGATTGCCCTGGAGGCAGCGGACAAGATAATCTCCCGAGGTCTTGTAAAGAAATTCAGGGACTCCCGCTACGAAAGCTATAACAGCGGCAGAGGTGCTGAATTTGAACAGGGGAAATTGAGTTTCGAGGATTTGAGAGAATACGCTGCAGGGCTCAAGGGAATTCCCAGGATCAGTGGAAAACAGGAACAGATCGAGAATGTACTGAACCAGATTCTCTTTGGCTGAGTCGGAAGAGACGGGAGAATCAGGGCCGCCGGGGATTATTTCTCCGGCGGTTTCATATCATCCCCAAGGCACTTATAGAAACTAATCTCTCTGCAGTGTTCGGGAGTGGATGTCAGCTGCAGCTGCAGCTCCTGCAAGGCGGGCAATAATAGCTTCTGAAAACTCCGCCGCCGTACCCGCACCGCGGCTGGTTATGACGTTGCCGTCTATCACGACCCTGTCGGGACTGAAGCTTGCCCTTGTCCACTCCTTCTCAAAACCGGGAAAACAGGTAGCTTTTCTGTCATCCAGGATGCCCAGGGGATAGAGTACAACAGCGGGGGCTGCGCAAATGGCCGCGACAAGTCCGCCCTTCCTGTAGACATCCTCTATAAGCCTTACGGCGGCTTTGGAGGCGGCTATGTTGGCGGCTCCCGGCATTCCGCCGGGGATAACAACGGCATCAAGCTCCCGGTCGAAATCTTCGATCTTTCTGTCGGCGTGCACAATAATGTCATGGCCGCCGGTAACCTGCAGACCGGGAACTCCCAGGCTTATAAGATCCAGTCCTGCACGACGCAAAAAATCTATGGGCGTAACAGCCTCGACCTCTTCAAAACCATCGGCCAGTAGAAGGGCTACTCGTTTTCTTTCCATAGTTGTATGCTCCTTTTCTGCACTATCTAGTCTGGAAGATACCAATAAAAACTGACAATCTCAAATCAGGCGCTTCCGGAAAGGACTTCGTGGGTCTCCAGGAGCATCTTCTCGGTGGTGTCCCAGCCGATACAGGCATCGGTTATGGAAACTCCGTAGATAAGCTCCGCGGGATTTTTCCCGATTGCCTGGCTGCCTTCGAAGAGGTTGCTCTCCAGCATGAACCCGACAACCTCGTTCAATCCCCTTTTGCGGTAGTCAGTCAGAGCCCGCAGGACCCGTTCCTGCTTGAAGGGATCCTTCCCGGAATTCATATGGCTGCAATCGATCATGATAGCCGGTTCGATCCCGCTGGCGGCAAGCATCTCCCTGGCCTCCTCCACATTCTCCTCGTAGTAATTGGGGGCATCCCTGCCACCCCGAAGGATTATATGATTATTGGGATTGCCCCTGGTATGTAAAACACAGGTATTTCCTGCCTGGTCTATACCGATAAAGCTCTGGGGATGCCGGGAGGCTTCCATAGCGTCAACGGCAAGCTTGAGATTGCCGGAGGTCCCGTTTTTGAATCCCACAGGCATGGAAAGACCGGAGGCCATCTGGCGATGGGTCTGGCTCTCGGTAGTTCGCGCCCCGATCGCCGCCCAGGAAATCAGATCAGCAATATACTGGGGGATGATCGGTTCAAGTATCTCCGAGCCCACAGGCAGCCCCATCTCCGTAATCTCCAACAGGATCTGCCGGGCCTGCTTGAGCCCCTTCTCGATCTTGTAGCTTCCGTCCAGGTCCGGGTCGGTAATGAGTCCCCGCCACCCCAGCACTGTCCGGGGCTTTTCAAAGTAGACCCGCATCAACAGGAGCATGCTCTCACTGACCTTCTCCTGTAAGCCCTTCAGACGTTCCGCATAATCAAGGGCTACCTTTCGGCTGTGAATTGAGCAGGGTCCAACAATGCCGAGAATACGCTTGTCCTTTCCCTTGAGAATATTGATTACCTGCTGCCTGCCGGTATACGTCGTCTCATTGCTTGCCGGCGTAAGAGGATACAGCTCCTTCAGAGCCGCCGGAGAAATGAGCGGATGGGCCTGGCGTATATGAATATCTGATAATGGATGCAGGGGAGTGGCTTCAGCCATGGCAGTTCCTTTCCTTGTGTTCTTATTAATAGGTACGTCGGGTTGAGTATACCCATTTTAGTGAAGTAAATACAAGCATTCTGATTGCATAAGACATGGCCTATGGTTTACAAAAGATACATGAGCCGATTTCTGCTGACCCTTGCAGCCGTTCTGATTCTGTTTAACTCATGCACCGGCCTGCAGGAAGCCCCGGCCCCAGTTTCAGTCCAGTTGCGGGAAGAGACTGAAAGCCCGGATTCTTCCCAAAAATCCGAGAAGGAAGAAGATCAGCTCGTTGAAGTAGAAAAACCGAAGCTGGCAGCGGCAACAGTAGACAAAAAGAAACCCGACACGAAACAGGACCCCTTAGAGGCCTATCTGGACCAGATGAGCTTGAAAGAGAAGATTGGTCAGCTTTTCCTGGTGGAAGTGCGTCATCCCGGAACAGGGCGACTTTTAACCGGCGTAAATGATGACTTTCGTTCCTGGGCAGCAGAGCTTCAGCCCGGAGGATATATCCTTTTCGCCGATAACCTGGTAAACCCTCAGCAGACCAGAAAGCTGATTGCAGATCTTCAAACCTTGACAAAGGTACCCCCCTTCATCGCCATAGATGAAGAAGGAGGCCTTGTAAGCCGCCTGAACGCTGTTCCCTCAATGGGAGGTGCAGCGGTACCGTCGGCACGGGAGATTGGTTCCTCGGGACAGACAACGCGAGCTGCAGAGGCAGCAAAAATCATTGCCCGGCAGCTGAAGGAGCTGGGTTTCTCGGTAAACTTCGCGCCGGTAGCTGACATTCACACCCCCGGAACCGGGGGCACAATAGGTGAAAGAAGTTACGGGACCGAAGCTCAGCTAGTTTCGAATATGGCAGGTGCCTTTTCACGGGCCCTGGAAGATGAAGGCATACTCTCGGTGGCGAAACACTTTCCCGGTCACGGGGCAGCTTATGGAGATTCCCACACCGAAAAGACCGTCCTGAACGCCTCACGGGAGCTCCTGATGCAACGGGAGCTTGTCCCCTTTGACTCCTTAATCAAGCAGGGTATCGGCGGGATCATGACCGGGCATATAATCGTACCTACCCTGGATGGGAGCGGAAAGCCCGCCAGCCTTTCCAGGGACATAAACGAAGGACTCCTCAGATCTGAGATGAACTACAATGGACTCCTTTTTACCGACAGCCTGAGAATGGGAGGGGTAACCGCTTTCTATAACACAACGGAACTTCCCCTCCTGGCTTTTGAAGCCGGCGCGGATATTCTGCTTATGCCGGTTACGGCCATGGACTCCCGACAAAAACTGCTCCATGCCCTGGAGTCGGGAAGGATCCCGCAGCAGAGGCTCAGGGAATCCCTTAATCGAATAGCCCTGGCGAAGCGGAAGTTCCTGGCTCCGGACGGGGTGACCCCATCGCGTTAATTGTTGCCCAGGCCTTTTCCCTGTTCTGAATCATCATTTCCGTGGCGGTGAAGGGCATCGTAAAGAAAGCGCTTTATTTTCTGGGTCGGCGTCTTTTCGAAGGGTTCCTTCTGCTCGATGATCTTCCCGATCCTGGAAAAGCTGCTCAGGCGCGCGTTTACCGACTTTCGAAGTTCATTCAGATACTCACCGATCTCCCGGGGAAAATCCGCTGCGGATTCGGCCAGGTTATGAAGATGCTCCTTGAAGGCATCGTAATTAATATGTATCCGCGCGCTCAGCTCGCCCTGGTCCTGAAACACCAGGGAGTCCTCCACAAAATCAAAGCTGTTGATAATGGACTCGATGGCCTCGGGATAGATGTTCTCGCCGCTTGGACCCAGGATCATGTTCTTCATGCGCCCTTTTATGTACAGCCGGCCCTCTTCATCGAAGACACCCAGATCCCCGGTGTGAAACCAGCCATCAGCGTCGATTACTTCTGCAGTGCGTTCCGGATCCTTGTAGTAGCCCTGCATGACAATGGGTCCCCGTACAATAATCTCTCCCTCCCCGTTCTCCGCATTTGGTTCTGAGATTTTAACCTCGATACCCTCGATGGGTTTACCCGTTGAGCGGGCCTTCATGTTCGGATTGTCCGCCCCGGCAATAAGAGGTGAAGTTTCCGTCAGGCCGTAGCCGATGGCATAGGGGAATCTGGCTTCAATGAGGAAATCCTCAACCTCCGGCGCAAGAGCTGCACCGCCGATACCGAAGAAATAGAGGCGTCCGCCAAAGGCCTTCCTGAGTTTCTTCCCCGCCAGCCTGTTCAGGATTATGCGTCCCGGCGTCGTCCCGTGAAGACGCCGCAAAAGGGGACTCTTTTTGAAAGACGGCAGAACACTCTGCCGGTACAGCTTCTCGATAAGCAGAGGTACCGAGAGAATCAGATGGGGACGCACCTTTTTCAGGGCCGGCATCAGAACCGTGGCCGACGGCGGCCGCCGCAGATAGTAAACCGCGCAGCCCATAAAAAGAGGGATAATAAAACCGATGGTGCACTCATAGGTATGTGCAAGGGGGAGGATGGAGAGCATCGACTCCCCTGCCTGAATTCCCGGTATAACACTCGTCTTTTCAGCATTAAAAATGATATTGCGGTTTGTGAGCACCACGCCCTTGGAATGGCCTGTTGTTCCGGAGGTATAGATAATGACCGCCGGGTCATCCGGATTCCCGGCGTAGCTGTACCCCTCTTCCGGCAGAAAATCTTCACGAGATAGAGCCTCTGCCTCAGCGATGGACTCGTCAGCCAGGGATTCGAGGGGTGCAAAAGAGTCGATCAAATAGAGACCGGTGCCCGGTCCGCAGACATCCGCGGCTTCAAGCCTGGGAACAAGACGCTTCGAAATGAAGCAGGCCTTGATCTCCGCATGGGTAAAAATGGCAGCCACATCCTGGGGCGGAAAATCCGGTAGTACCGGGACTACGATACCTCCAGCGCGGTTTATCGCCATATAGGCGATTCCCCAGTTGGGCATGTTCTCGCTCAGAAGCCCTACCCGGTCCCCGGGAGCTATTCCGTCCGAGACAAGCCGGGCGGCAAGCCTGTCCACCAGATTCGTACAGTCCGAATAGCTGAGGGGCTCTTCACCTGCAAAACCGAGGGCGGGATAATCCGGGTAGGCTGCGGCCGTGTTGAAGAGCACATGGTTGAGCATATTCGCGTTTTTATTCATACCTTCTCCTTGAGGCGTATCGTCTTTTTCAGACCGGGGACAAATTCCCCGGTACAAAGCTCTCCCCGGTCCAGTACGCGGTAATCAATATCCGCAGCCCGGGAAGATGCTATGCTCTCCCGGACTTTTTCCGGGGTATTGTTGTTGTGGGACAAGTGACACATGAAAACCCTGTCCGGCTTCCTTGTATTATCGCTGATCTCGGATAGAAAATCCACTGCCTGCTGATTGGACAGATGACCCCATTTTGAAGCGATGCGACGCTTCAGGCTCGCCGGATAGGGTCCGGTTGACAGCATCTGGGGATCGTAGTTGGCTTCAAGAAAAAGGACCCGGCTGGCGGAAGCAAAGTGAAACATCTCGTCGGAGAGCTCCCCGGTATCCGTGAGCACAGTGAAGCGCTCTCCCAGAATGGTAAAACTGTAGGCCACAGGACGATCTGTGTCGTGGAAGGTGGAGAAAGGCATACAGCTGCACCAGGAAAAACTGTGCTCCTTTCCGGGTTGCATAGTGTACAGCCCCGGCAGCTTTCCGACAGAATCGGGCAGCGACAGACCGGAGGCGGTAAACATTGGTATCTTGAGTCTTCTGCACAGAGCCCCCGCACCTTTCATATGGTCGCCATGGGTGTGGGTCAGAAAGAGTCCGTCTACAGAATCGGGGGAGATTCCCGCCCGGCCCATCCGAGCCAGAGCCTCCTTGACACTGAAGCCGTTGTCCACGATCAAGGACCTTCCCCGGAAGGAAAATACATAGGCATTGGCGGATGATCCGCTTCCCAGAACGGCATAACGGACCGCGTTTTCTCCCGTCAACGTTCTTGCCCGATCCATGCCTGCCAGGTTTCCATGGCAAGGCCGATGGTAGCGTCTTTGCCGTTCCGGACAACCGGCGTTTTTAAAAGCAGAGGGTTCTCAAGGATTTCTTCCTCGGGGTCAAATTCCATGTAAGCCATTCCCTTGTCCTTGTAGGCTCTGCTCTCGGGATCGACAAGATTATCCCGTCCAACGGACCGGGCAATACTGGATAGCTCCCCGGAGGAGATGCCCTTCTCATTGAGGTCTACCTGATGGGGAGTAATACCCCGTTCCTTGAAAAACCTGACCGCCTTCCGGGTGTCCTTGCACTTCTTTGTACCGAATATCTGAATCGTCATACAGCTGTATCCTCTATATAAGGATTAGTGAGAGAATATCAGTCTGTGAAAGGGATTACAAGGCGCAGGATGGGGCTTACTCCTCCTTGTGCAAACATGCACGCCAGGCTTTATCGAAGGTCCTTTTTGCTTCCGCCATGACCGCCCGGGGATTATCCGGATCCCTGGCAATAACCTCGAGCCCCAGGGTCAGGGGATACGGCCGATTCAGAAGGGATTCAGTTGAAATAATACTCGAAAGAAAATCTGACAGGATGGCCTCGTCAACTTCGCCTTGTTCCACACCGAAAGCGGGATGCTTATCCCCGAACAGGGGATGGTCGGGATTCGCTATTATGCAGTTCGCCAGATGTATATGGGTACAGTGGTCTATAGCCTCCCGTATACTTTCTTCGGGATTTTCTCTGAGCTGGAGCAGATGACTTAGATCCAGGGTCAGGCTGAAGTTGGAACAGGCGGGCCCAAGGGACTCTGCCATTTCAACACTGCGGGATGTTGGTCCCAGCAGAAACCAGGGTTCTCCGGAATCATTAAAGGCTTCCAGACTTATCCGTACGGGAGTCGGTTCGCGAGTACCATATTCGCACAATGCCTTGATTGTTTCTCTGCTTCGTTCCATGCGGGAGGACCTCTCTCCGGGGTCCCGGGAATCCGGCCCGCTGACGATCATGACATGTGAACTGCCGCAGTTCCGTGACTGATCTAGCCATCCTTTCATTGAATCAAGCACCCTGCAGCGTTCTTCCAGGTCAGGATGACCGGGATCAAGACCCCGTGATTTCATACCATAGGATGCCAGGAATATTGATGAAAGCATGTAGCGGCTGAGGGCTTCCCGTATCTGCCCGGTTTCCGGGCCGTCGTAAAAGAACTCGACGCTGTCGAAACCCATCTCCGCCGACAGGGCTATCCCTTCAAGAAGGATATCCAGCTTCTCGACGCTTTTGGGAAAAAAGGCCGTCAGCACCGAGCTTAATCTGAAGGGACGAGACTCGTTTATCCGGCAGTCTGAGGCGGTACTACTCATGCAAGCGAAAAGATCTTCTTGACGTTTTCCGGTGTCAGGCGGCGCTCCAAAGTCAGACCGGTGATCTCCGTGAAGGTGAGTTCCAGAAGATAGAGTACCTCGGTATCCGGTTCCACATGACCTGAATAGAGTCCTTTTACGCCGGAAGCCACGATGTGAAAATGGGGTTCCCCGCCGATTACGCTCCCGATCAGGGAACAGACCTCCATGGCATCCTCGATGGTTTCGAACTCGTCAACCGCCGCGGCATCCATACTTGTAGGTTTATGCACCACAAGCCGCAGCAGAGAACCTACAGCACTTGAGAGCACGGCATTCTTGATACCGTGCTGAGCCATATATTCCCGAACACTCTCGAGGAGTTTCTCTCCCCGCTGCAGCTCGAGAATTATGGTGCGTCCGGTTTTGCCGATAAAATCTTTCATGTCTGCTTCCTCATATGCAATTTACTTCAAATGAAAATCATGCTGCCCTGCTGTGCCGGTTCATCAGCACAACAGGAGCAGAAAAATCCCTATTTCAGGGATGCAAGAAACTTATTGGCCCGATCGATTGTTGCCTTGGCTGCCTGTGCCGGTGTCATATTGCCTGCGGCAACCTGCTGGTTCATCTGCTGAATTTCCGCGTCAAAGGCCCAGATTCCCTGAGGCTTCGGTACTGTGGGAGTAGATCCTGTGGAAACCATGTTGATGTAGTCAAACTCCTGGGCGGCGGCGAAATCAAGGTTTGGTTTCAGCATATCCTGGACGGTGTAGCTTCCGGGAACACCGATTTCACCGTTATAAATAGTTTGAGCGGTTTTGTCGTTTATAAAGAAGTTAATGAACTTTGCAGCTTCGTCCTGTATCTTGCTGTTGGCCGCGATGGAGAGAACCGAGGTAATCAGGCACTCCCTGGCTGAGCCGGCACCCTCCTGCTTGGGCAGGCGCCGCATTTCTACCTTGTCCCCTTCGACGGCCATGTACTGCTGTTCCAGCTTTGCCTGGTTGGCGTTGGTGGGACGGATAAGCATCCTGCGTCGATTGAAGGCGTTGTCTCCCCGGGCCTTCCCGCTGTCTTCGGCAGTAAAGGAAAGAGGCGGTGCGACCCCGGCCTTGCGAAGATCGTCAATAAACCCGTACCATCCCTCAAGCACCGACTGGGGAACTGCATAATTTCCGTTGGCGTCAACCCATTCGGCGTTATGCTGCCTGACCCAGGTCCAGAAATAGTTTTCCGCCATTCCGTAATCTCCGAAGGCGTAAGCCCCGGCGGGAAGCTTTGGCTGTACATCCTTCTTTAACCAGTCAGCAAACTCCTTCCAGGTAAAGCTGGCGTCAAATGGAGGTATCTCTATGCCGAGTTCCTCCGCCCATGTCATGTTTATTATCATGACCGGTGCCGTTATACCAATGGTAACTCCTACAAGCTTTCCATCCAGCCGTCCGGAATCCACCATGCCCGTGTTCCAGTCATCCAGCTTGATCGTACCATCCTGGATGTAAGATTCCAGAGAGATAACAGCACCCTTGGAGTAAAACTCTCCAAGCTGGTTATTGGTATACTGGTGTACATCGGGAAGGTTCCTGGCGGCTACCATGGTGGCCATCTTTCCCCAGTAATCCGCCCAGCCCTGATACTCCGGGGTTATCAGGACATTGGGGTTCTGTTTCTGGTACTCATCAATAATCGCCAGATACTTTTCATTTCTGCCGGTTGCCCCCCACCAGGCAAGACGCATTTCAACCTTTCCCGGGGAACCGGCTTTCTCAGCCTCTGACTGCCCTCCGGCGAATACCGGACCACTCACCATCAGCAGAATGATCGTTGCGATCATCCATCTTCTGATTGTCGTACTCATACGCATTTCTCCTTTGTTTTTCTTGCTCGGTACGGCCAACGGCCGCACACTGCGTACTATAGTTCTCATGCCTTCAGTCCTGTTGTGGATATACCTTCAATCAATAATCGCTGAAAAAAGGCAAAAAGAATCAGGATTGGAATTATGGATAAGGTGGACATGGCCAGCATCTGTCCGTACGCCGGCAGCGCGTCCGCGTCAACGAACTTTTTCAGCGCCAGGGCTACCGTTTGCAGTTTGGAGTCCGTCAGATAAACAAGCTGGGTAAAAAAATCGTTCCAGGTCCACAGAAACGTAAAAATGGTAGTGGTTATGAGCGCCGGCTTGCACAGAGGCAGTATTATTCTCCAGAGAATATCCCAGGCGTTGCATCCGTCCACCCGCGCAGCTTGATCAAGTTCCGTCGGAATCCCCCGCATGAACTGCACAATGAGAAAAATGAAAAAGGAATCTGTGGCAAAGAACTTGGGCAGGATGATCGGCAGGAAGGTGTTGTTGATACCAATCTTGAAAAAGAAGATATACTGGGGGATTATTACCGCGTGAGGCGGCAGCATGATGGTACCCAGCATCAGGGCAAAAAAGAGGGACCGGAACCTGAAGTTCATTCGTGCAAAAGCATAGGCCGTAAGGGTACAGGAAATCAGGTTCCCGATTATGGCGAATGCTACGATAATCAGGGAATTGCTGAAGAATACCGCGAAGCCCAGGTCCTTTCCTTTCCAGCCTTCGATATAGTTTTCCAGGGTAACTCTTTTGGGAATAAGACCGATATAGCGGAAAATATCCGGTTCAGGTTTGAAGGAGCTTACGATCATCCAGACCAGGGGCTCTATGACAATCAGGGATATACAGAGAATTATAAACGATCTGAAAATAAGCATTTTCCTGTTCTTTTTTCCGGATGGTCTCAATTCCATACATTCCTCATTCGTAATGGACTAAGCGGGATGAAATTCTGAAGGCAATCCAGGTAAGAAGCGCAACCATCAGCAGGAGTACCCAGGAGAGGGCCGAAGCATAGCCCATCCTGAACTTGAGGAAGCCCTCCGAGTAGATATGGATGGTATAGAACAGAAGACTGTCCAGGGTACCGCCGACAACCCCGCCCCCCACTGCACCGCCGCTGATAATGAAGGCCTCAGTGAAAACCTTGAAAGCGCTTATTATCTGCATGATGAAATTGAACAGAATTATCGGACTTATCATGGGAAGTATGATTCGCCAGACCCTCTGCATCCGTCCGGCACCATCAATTTCCGATGCCTCCAGAATCTCCTGGGGTATCTGCTTCAGGGCGGCAAGAAAGATGATCATGGGAGATCCGAACTGCCATATTCGCAGAATAATCATCGTCCAGAGGGCATATCGCGGATCGCCGATCCAGCTGATACCCGCCTCCTGCATCAGGCCCAGTTTCTGCAGAAAGATGTTCAAAAGCCCGTCGGAACTGAAAATCTGCCTCCACAGGATACCCACGGCTACGCTGGATCCCAGAAGAGAAGGGATATAAAAAAGGGTGCGATAGAGGGTCAGGCCCTTTATCTTCTGATTTAGAAGAAAGGCAAGAATCAGGGAAGCACAAAGCTGCAGGGGAACGGAGAAAAAAACGTATCGGAATGTAACGCTGACCGCTGCGGGAAAATGCCAGTCGTTGGTAAACATGTATATGAAATTGCTGAAACCGTCGAATCGTGGAGGATCAAAGATATTGTAATTGGTGAAGGACAAAAACAGCGACGCCGCCATGGGAAGCAGGTTGAACCCGAAAAAGCCGATGAACCAGGGTATAAGAAAGAGGTAGGCAGCAGAGCTTCGGGATAGTTTTCCCGATCCCACAGGATATTTCAAAGGGAATCCTCCTGATACATTTTGCTTATGCCATCGTTTATGCAGTTCATCGTAACCCCACAATGTTATAAAGTCAATATAAATATTTTATATCATTACTTCAGTCTGATATTATTGCCTGCAGCCGACCGGAAATACAGGAAGGATACAGCAGATTTCAAGTATTTTTCTCACATATAGTTTTTATTTATTTCACTAATATATAGGAAGTTATACTTTTTGTTAATGCCAGCCTGTCAGCATGGCCTTTTCCAGTTCGGGAAATGAGGAAAAGAGGAGAAAAATCTCTATTGACATTTTTCGAAAT
>Ga0334895_1002063_pt1 | contig 18125 bp, 15 predicted proteins | sample GraSluR3_MG_7_FD_207229 | JGI IMG/M metagenome (GOLD analysis project Ga0334895, IMG submission 207229) | Sludge microbial communities from methane-producing bioreactor in Wageningen University, Netherlands - Granular Sludge_31_05-R3 | ecosystem: Engineered > Bioreactor > Anaerobic >... | reverse complement strand
CAACGGAGACAAGTACGGCTATTTTACCAACACCCGGGACGGGAGGGTACTCCGTTCATCCTCAATTTATATTCGAAGTGATGAAGGAAAGCTTATTGGATGCCTCTGCATTAATTTTGACGTCTCCAATCTCATGGTCGCGGATAAAACCATCCGTTCCCTCATCTCAAGCGGGGAGGGGGAAAAAGAAGAAGAATTCTTTGTAAATGACGTGAACCAACTCCTTGACGCACTCCTCCAGAAGGCAATGGAGGAGGTAGGAAAACCGGTTTCCTACATGACCCGGGATGACAAGGTCGGCGTGGTGAAATACCTGGATCAGAAGGGCGCTTTTCTCATCACCAAGTCCGGAAACCGGATCTGCCAGTTCCTCGATATCTCCAAGTTTACACTCTATTCATATCTTGATGAAGTCCATTCGGTAAACCAACCTTCAAAATAAGGTGGCGATGTGCAGTGACCCGGGACATATACAAGGAACTCGGAGTGCGAACAGTCATTAATGCGGCGGGAACCTACACCATGGTGGGAGGTTCCCGGATGAGCGAGGAGACACTTGAAGCCATGGTGTCGGCGGCGAGAAACCATGTAGTGATAAAGGAACTTCAGCAGAAGGTCCACGAACGTCTTGCTTCAATCACGAGAAACGAGGCGGCTTTTGTCACGAACGGTGCCGCTGCTGCTCTCCACATTGCGGGAGCCTCCTCAATAGCAAAAAAATACGGGCGCCCTTACCCGTCCCTCTCCCCGGAACAGATAGCGAAAAGCGAGATCATTGTCCACAGGGCACACCGAAATCCCTACGACTGGTCCCTTCGGCTCCTCAACTGCCGTATCGCAGAGATCGGCTTCCCCAACATGATCCTTCCCACGACCGAGGATGACCTGGAATACGCCATCACGGAGAATACGGCCGCGGTGTTCTATTTCTTCATGCCTCCGGGAGGATGGGTCGCGAAAGGAGCCCTTTCCCTTGAAGCCACCATCAGCGTTGCGTCGAGGCATGGAATCCCCGTGATCGTTGATGCGGCGGCCCAGGTTCCGCCTGCGGAAACCCTGTGGAAAATAACAGCCATGGGTGCCGAAGCCTGCATTTTCAGCGGTGGAAAGGATCTGCGAGGTCCCCAGGCAAGCGGCCTGATGGTGGGGAAAAAAGAATTTTTCTCCTGGGTTGAAAGAACGGCATTTCCTACTTACGGCGTTGGCCGTATGTTCAAGGTCGGCAGGGAGGAGATCGTCGGGCTTCTGGCAGCCGTGGAGCAGTATGTGTCCATGGATGGGCAGGAACGCCTTCAATGGGCTGAAGACCGCATCGCGTCGGCGGCGAGGGCTTTCGATGGCAGTACCATGGTTTCGGTGGAGAGGATCTATCCGAACGAGGCAGGACAGCCTTTTCCCCAGATGGCCTTTCGTTTCAATATACCGGGCTGTTCGGAAGAGGTTCTCCGACATCTTCGGGAGGGGGACCCGTCCATATTTACCATGGCGGCTGACGGGGAGTCGGTTTTCGTGAACCCTATGACCCTGAGGGATGCCGAGATCGACGCTATTGTGGAGAGGATGAAGGAGATAGAGGCCGTTTTCTCGAAAAAAGAGGGGAAGTGAGAGAGACATGGGCGGTGAGCAGGTGCCGGAAAAGGATTTTTTTCTTCCCCCTGAGGGAAGCGTCATAATCAGGGGAGGCAGAGTGATCGATCCTGCCAACGGAGTGGATGAGGTCTGTGATCTCGCTCTTTCCGGAGGGAAGGTGGCCGGAAGGGGTAAGGCCCTTCCCTGGTCGGGTGCTTCAAAACTGATCGATGCCGAGGGACTAATTGTCACACCCGGCATCGTTGATATCCACAGCCACCTTTATGCAACGGCCGGCAATCCGAACGCATGGGCCGGCGAATACAGCGTTTTTCCTGACGGCTTCAGCTTCCGCAGCGGAGTGACCACCATGGTGGATGCCGGAAGTGCAGGGTGGAGGAATTTCGATCTTTTCAGGGTGTCTGTCATCGACCGGTCGAAAACACGGGTTTTTGCCTTTCTGAACATCGCCAGTTACGGGATGATCAATGACATAATCGAGCAGCACTCCCCCGATTTCGACCCCTGCACAACTGCGGAGAAGGCCAAGAAGCACAGGGATATTATCGTCGGCATCAAGAGTGCCCATTACTGGCACCCGGGCTGGGAGTCGGTCGACAGGGCAGTGGAAGCGGGAGAGATCGCCGGGCTGCCCGTGATGGTGGATTTCGGCTATTTTATGAAAGAGCGGCCCTACTGGCGGCTCGTAACGGAAAAGCTCAGGAAGGGCGACATCAGCACCCACTGCTTCAGGGGACCTGTTCCTGTCGTCGATGAGAAGGGGAAGGTGTACCAATATCTTTTCGAAGCCAGGGAAAAGGGGGTCCTTTTTGACCTGGGGCACGGCGGGGGAAGCTTCCTTTTCCGCAACGCGGTCCCTGCTTTTGCGCAGGGGTTTTTTCCTGACTCCATTTCCTCCGACCTTCATGTCCAGAGCATGAACGCCGCCATGATGGATATGCCTACCACCATGTCCAAGTGCCTCGCCATAGGTATGCCCCTTAATGAAGTCATTGCCCGCTCGACCGCTGCTCCCGCCCGTATGATCGGTCATCCGGAGCTGGGGCATCTTTCACCGGGCGCGCCGGGGGATGTAGCGCTCTGGAACCTTCGGGAGGGTTCCTTTGGCTTCAAGGATTCATTTGGAGGACGAATGAGGGGAACTCACCGGTTCGAGTGCGAGATGACTTTCCGGGACGGAGAGATCGTATGGGATCTCAACGCCCGGGATGCTGCAGAGTACGGAGATCTTCCTTTCAATGCGGGCGTCAGGGAAGGGGAGTATATCATTCCTCCGGACAGGTAAAGCTCCTTTCTTTGAACCAGGAGGGGGTGATGGATGAAAAAACGCCGGGGAACATGATCAGAAAACATTACAGGAGAAATCGAAAAAAGGAGTGAATGCGAATGAACAAGTGGATAAGAACAGTAACAGTATTGGGTATCTGCTTCCTTCTTCTTGCCGCCGCGGGAACGGCTTTTGCGGCTGAAAAGGGAGGAATGCTTCGAGTGGCTGTTATCGACGAGCCTCCGACCCTTGACCAGCATGTGGTAACTTCCGACCTGACCACCATGATCGCACAGCATATCTTTGAAGGGCTCTATACATTCGATTCGAAGTACAGCCCGGTTCCTCTTCTTGTCAAAAGCGAAGAGATAAAAGACGGCGGCAAAATAGCTGTCCTGGGGCTTCGTGAGGGGGTTAAATTCCACAACGGCAAGGAACTGGACGCGGAAGACGTTCTCGCATCAATGGAGCGGTGGGGTAAATTCGGCGCCAGGGGACCTGTTCTCTTCAGCAACCTGGAAAAGGTTGAAGCAACGGGAAAATATGAAGTGACCCTTACCTTCAAAGCCCCCTTCGCTCCGTGGAAGAATCTCCTGGCTTTCATGAACGGGGGGCCGGTGATTTATCCGAAGGATGTGGCATCGAGTGCAGAGAAGACCCCTATCACCCCCGACCAGTATATCGGGACTGGTCCCTACAAGTTTGCCGAGAGGAACCCCGGACGGTACATCAAGCTGGTCCGCAACGAAGAGTATGCCCAGCGGACCGAGGATGCCGACGGATATGCGGGAAAGCGGGAAGCTCTTTTTGACGAGATCCGCTTTATCCCTGTGCCCGACGTGGGGACGAGGGTGAACGGTGTCAAGGCAGGAGATTATGATTATGCCGAGCAGATCCTGGGCGACCTTTTCGACTCACTGAAAGATGATCCGTCTGTAGTGACGACAGTGAACCAGGGAGCGAACCAGGGAATGATGTTTTTCAACTCCAGAAATGGAGTGCTCAAGGATAACTTCAAGCTCCGCCAGGCTCTCCAGGCATCTGTGAACATGGAGCCGGTGCTGCAGTCCGCTATCGGACCTGCTGAACTGTGGAAAGCTTCCGGTTCTTTCATGCCTGAGACAACCCTCTGGTATTCGAAGGCCGGGCTCGACAGGTTCAGCGCCGGCAATCCGGAACTTGCAAAAAAACTGGCGAAAGAGGCAGGCTACAATGGAGAAAAAATCACTTTCATGGCCTCAACCTCGTACAAGTTCCACTACGACAGCACCCTCGTCATCGTGAAACAGCTCCAGGAGGCCGGATTCAACATCGATCACCAGATTTACGACTGGGCCACGCTGATTTCCAAGAGGGGAGACCCTACCCAGTGGGATATCTTCTTCACCCATCACGGGTTTGTGCCTGATCCGATTCTCTACACGTTCATGAGTGAGTCCTACCCGGGCTGGTGGACGACAGATACAAAAAAGGCGCTCGCCGCCGAATTTGCCGGAACACTTGACGAAACAAAGAGGAAGGAAGTCTGGGATAAAATACAGGCCCTGGTCTACGAAGAAGTCCCGGTGATGAAGACGGGCGATCATTTCACGTATGACATCTATAGTCCCAGGCTCCAGGGACTTTCAGCCTCATCACTGATCTGGCCGAAGTTCTGGGGTGTCCGGTTCAAATAGAACTTTTTTTTCGGGGGGAGAGGGACACCTTTCCCCCCTCCTTTCGCCGAAAGGAGGGAACCGCCATGTTATCGTACATAGTCAGGCGTATCGGGAGCATGATCCCTTCGCTTCTTCTCGCCTCGATTATTGTTTTTTCATTTATCCACCTTATTCCGGGAGATCCCGCCCAGATCATGCTCGGCGACCAGGCAACCCCGGAGCAGGTGCAGGGGCTTCGTGAAGCCATGGGGCTCGACCGTCCTCTTTACGTGCAGTACGGCCGCTGGCTGTCCGGGGTTGTCCGGGGAGATTTCGGCAACTCTATCTTCTTTCACCAGCCTGTTCTGGATGTCATTCTCGACAGGGCGGAGACAAGCATTTTTATCGCAGTTTTTTCAATGCTTCTGATCATTCTCGTGGGGGTTCCCATCGGAATTCTTTCGGCTGTACGGTATAATAGCTGGCCTGACCAGCTTTTCTCAGGTCTTTCCATGTTTTTTGCATCAGTACCGACGTTCTGGCTGGGGTTGAACCTCATGCTCCTCTTTTCCGTGATTTTCCGCTGGCTGCCTACTTCCGGGTTCCCGTCGATCCTGGAGTCAGGGGACTGGTCGAATATCCGTTATCTTGTTCTTCCGTGTATTACCCTCGCGGCACCGAACTCCGCTCTCATTATACGGCTGACGCGGTCGAGCATGCTCGACGTTGCCAAGGCCGATTATGTGAAAACAGCCCGCGCAAAGGGGCTCTCTGAAGGGGCTGTAAATATACGCCATATTTTCAGGAATTCGCTCATCTCCGTCGTGTCCGCCCTGGGGTTTACGTTCGTGGCACTTATGGCGGGAACCGTGGTGACAGAAACAGTCTTCTCTCTTCCGGGAATAGGAAGGCTTGTGGTGGAATCGGTCCTGAGAAGAGACTACCCGACGATCCAGGGAATCATATTGATAATCGCCTTTCTGTACATGGTGATCAATCTCCTGGTCGATCTTTCCTTCGCGATTCTTGATCCGAGAATCCGGTACAGTTAGGGGGGATCCGGCATGAAGTATCTTTCAGCGTTCTACAGGAGAAAAATTGCCTTTGCTGGCCTTATTGTAATAGCCATACTTGCAGTCTGTGCCGTTTTGGCCCCCTTTATAGCCACCTTCGATCCCCAGGAGATGAACCCGGTGGACAAACTCCGCTCTCCTGATGGTACGTATTTTTTCGGGACGGACAATTTCGGGCGGGATATTTTCAGCCGGGTAGTGTTCGGAGCCAGGACGAGCCTGACCGGCTCTGCGGGAGTGATCCTGTTCTCCCTTTCCATCGGAGTGCTCGTAGGAGTATCGTCCGGGTACTTCAGAAAGATAGAGCCGTACCTGATGCGCCTCATTGACGTCCTCATGGCCTTCCCTCCGCTGCTGCTCGCCCTGGTGCTTGTCTCCATACTCGGACGGGGGATGGGGAACGTGATCATCGCGGTCGGGGCGACTTATCTCACCAGGACCACCAGAATCGTCTACGGCCTGACCCTGAAACTCCGGGAGGAGCCCTACATTGAAGCCGCCATTTCCTCAGGGGTCAAACAAAAATGGATCATCCTGAAGCATATTCTGCCGAATATGATGTCTCCGCTCATTGTCCAGGCCACGTTCACCTTCGCATTTTCCCTTCTGGACATGGCCGCCCTGGACTTTCTCGGACTGGGGATTCCGCCGTCCATACCGAGCTGGGGAAATATGTTGAGCGAGGGAAGGATGTACCTCACGAGAGCCCCGTGGCTTCTCATCTTCCCCGGAGCGTGCATCGTCCTGACGGTCCTTTCCTTCAACCTCGTGGGAGATGTACTCCGCGACAGGCTTGACCCCCATTTCCGGCGGGATATCGAGGGGGTGTAGGCGATGCATATTGATAACGATCCGTCCCTCCTGGATATCCGGGACCTCAAGGTAAGCTTCCCGTCATCTTCCGGGCATATCTACCCGGTGGACGGAGTAAGCCTCTCCATAAAAAAAGGAGAGACTCTCGGCCTCGTCGGTGAGTCTGGAAGCGGCAAGTCCATGACGTCCCTTGCTGTCATGGGGCTCGTGCCCCGGCCTCACGGACGCATTTGCGGGGGGAGTATACTCTTCAAGGGCCGGGATCTCACGGAATTCAGCAATGAAGAGATGATGAAAATACGGGGGAAAGATATCTCCATGATCTTTCAGGAACCAATGACCTCCCTGAATCCTGTTTACACGGTGGGAGACCAGATCGTGGAGGGGATTCTTGCCCATGGTGCCATGTCAAAACGGCAGGCACGGGAGAGATCTGTTGATATGCTTGAAAAGGTCGGTATCCCGGCACCGGAAAAACGGGTGGACTCCTACCCCCACCTCCTGAGCGGAGGGATGAGGCAGCGGGTTATGATCGCCATGGCCCTTGCACTGGACCCGGAGCTTCTCATCGCCGATGAGCCCACAACCGCCCTTGATGTGACCATTCAGGCCCAGATCCTCGACCTCATGGAAGGTCTGAAAAAAGAACGCACCATGTCAGTGCTTCTCATTACCCATAACCTGGGCATCGTTGCAGAGGCTGCACAGAGAGTGGCCGTTATGTACGCCGGCAGGATCCTGGAACTCGCGCCCACAGGAATGCTTTTCGGACAGCCTCTTCATCCCTACACGAGGGGGCTCCTTTCCTCCATTCCCAGAATGGAGGAAAGGGTCAGGACCCTGAAGGCAATTCCGGGAATGGTTCCCTCACTGGAATCCCTTCCTTCCGGGTGCAAGTTCAGGAACCGGTGCGTCTTCGCCGAGGATGCGTGCGGAAAAGAAGAACCTCCTTTCCTGGAGGCAGAGCCGGGTCATTTTGTACGGTGCAGGCGCTGGAGTGAATTGAGGGCACCGCAGGAGGGAGGGAGAACGGAATGAGTATCCCGCTGCTTGAGGTCAGAGACCTGAAGAAGCATTTTCCTGTACGGACCGGACTTCTGCAGCGTGTCACGGCCCATGTAAAGGCCGTGGACGGTGTCTCCTTCTCCCTCGATCAGGGAGAGACCCTCGGACTTGTGGGAGAGTCCGGCTGCGGAAAGTCAACCACCGGGAGGGCAATTCTGAGGTTGCTGCCTGTGACGTCAGGTGAAGTGATGTTCCAGGGAAAAAACCTTCTTGCCATGCACGGGGAAGAGTTAAGACGCGCCAGGCAGCAGTTTCAGATGGTTTTCCAGGATCCCTTCGCATCCCTCGATCCCCGGATGACTGTTTCCAGAATCGTCGGTGAACCGCTGGAAGCCCATGGACTCGGATCTTCAAAAGCGGAGCGGGATGACAGGGTTGTCCATATACTGGAAGAGGTTGGACTCGATCCATCTGTTCTCAACCGCTATGCTTTCGAGTTCAGCGGGGGGCAGCGGCAGCGCATCGGCATCGCCAGGGCCCTTGTACTCAACCCGTCCCTCGTGGTGGCCGACGAACCGGTATCGGCCCTTGATGTCTCGATCCAGGCACAGGTCATCAACCTGCTTGCCGAGCTTCGGGAGAAGCTTTCGCTGACGTACCTTTTTATCGCCCACGACCTCAGCGTGGTGAAACATATCAGCGACAGGGTTGCGGTCATGTACCTCGGGCGCATTGTTGAAACGGCACGAACAGAGGAACTGTTTTCAGATCCGATGCACCCCTATACCCAGGCGCTTCTTTCGGCTGCTCCTGTTCCCGAACCCGGGAAAAAGGGAGAGCGTATCATTCTCGGAGGGGATGTGCCGAGCCCACTCAACCCTCCGTCGGGATGTACGTTCCATCCCAGGTGTTTCCGTGCGATGGACCGATGCAGCCGTGAAATACCCGAGCTTATGGAGCGAAAAAACGGCCATTTTACAGCATGTCATCTTTATGACTGAAATACTTCAATATCAGGATAAGGGAGGAAAAATATCATGAAAAAAGTCATTCGTACCAGCAAGGCACCTGATCCGGTAGGGCCCTATTCCCAGGGGCTTGTCTGCGGAAGCCGGATTTATGTCTCGGGTCAGGGGCCCTTTAACCCTGAAACGGGGAAGAAGCCGGAGGGGGTTGCCGAGCAGACCAGGCAAACCCTGAAGAACGTCCAGGCTATCCTGGAAGCTGGCGGAGCCACTATGGATCACGTGGTGAAGGTGACCGCACATCTCCAGAATGTCAGGCAGGATTTCCAGGCGTTCAATGAAGTCTATAAGACGTTCTTCAAAGAGCCCTTTCCCGTGAGGACTACTGTGGGAAGCGACCTGCTCAACATCCTGGTGGAGATCGACGTTATCGCCGAACTGGACTGAGGCATCTGCCTGAAAACAGAAAAGAAAATAAAAACACCGGCGGGGGGTATATTCCCAGCCGGTGTTTTTTGCGCTATACTTGAAAAAATTATGAAATAATTACCGGTAAGGAGGGATGACCATGAATTTTGGACTTGAAAATAAGACCGTGCTGGTACTTGCTTCAGGTTCCGGCCTGGGAAAAGCCGTAGCGGGAGAGTTCCTGAAAGAGGGTGCGACCGTGGTGATTTCCGGCAGGGGCGAAGAGAAGCTTGTGTCGGCGGCCGCAGACCTGGAGAACAAGACGGGAAGAAAGCCTCTCTTCTGCCCATGCGATATTACAAACCCCGAAGACCTGAAGAAGCTGGTCTCTTTCGCGTCTGAGCCCGGCGGGGGAGTAGACGTCCTGGTGAACAATGCGGGAGGCCCCCCTGCGGGGACCTTTGAAAGTTTCGGCGATGATACATGGATAAAGGCGTTTGAACTTACACTGCTCAGCTATGTCAGGGCGATCCGGGAAGTGCTGCCCTCTATGAAAAACAGGGGGTGGGGAAGGATAATAAACTCCACGTCATCCTCGGTTCGCGAGGTTCTGGAAAACCTGATCCTCTCGAACACATTCAGGCTCGGGGTCATAGGACTCACCAAGACGCTCTCTTCGGAGTTCGCCTCCTATGGAATCCTGGTGAACGCTATCGGACCCGGCCGTTTTGACACTGAACGCATTCGCCAGCTCGACAGGGCCCTGGCCGAGAAGAAAGGCCTTTCGGTAGAGCAGGTGAGCAAAGCCTCCCTTTCCCGCATTCCCCTGGGGCGCTATGGTGACCCTGAGGAGTACGGCCGCCTCGCGGTTTTCCTCGGTTCAGAAGCGAACACCTACATCACGGGACAGACGATTCTGGCGGACGGAGGCATGGTTAAAGCGGTGCCGTAGAAGGATCATTCTTACAACAGATTTGGAAGAAACCGGCAAAGGCCTCCCTTTTAAGGGAGGCCTTTTTAATTCTGTGAAAAACCCTGCTCCGAGTATGTCGGTTGTATCACCCATGACGACGCGCCGTTTAAATTTCTGCATGGGTTTTGAATTTTGAAAAGTGGCGGGTATATTCTGTAGAAGAGGTGTGAAATATTTCCCGGGAAAAATTTGTACCCCAAAAAAACACTATTTAGACTCACAGTTATATGCCGTAAAATAGCCTTGGCTAGAAGCATTGTTTAGTGAGTAAATCGGAAAATTTGCAGTTTTTCCGGATAAGAGGCGCCGGCAGATGGAAAAGATGCAGCCAGAAGAAGATTGAAAGCCGTGGGATGGATTGTAATCAGAAACCTTTGCGGTTTCTGATGTAAAGTGAGTTTCCATGCGGGGGGAAGTCAAGTGTTGTTTAACATGGAGGAACGAGTTCTTGTAACGAAAAGGGATATGGCGGAACGGGCAGAACTTCTCCGATCGAGAGGGCTTGCCGAACCCGGCGGAGAAGACCTTGTTCTTGGCTTTTTCAGTGACGGAAAACTTGTTGCGACAGGGGCGCTTGTGGGAAATATTCTGCAGGGGATTGCCGTGGACAGGGAAATAGAAGGTGAGGGCGCTGCGGCGGCCGTCACTTCGTCGCTTGTTAAAAGGGCAGTGGAGAGGGGAATGCGGAGGATTTTCATCTATTCGAAACCCCAGGAAGCCGGAAGGTTTCAGGAACTCGGTTTTACTCTGCTTGCCTCAGCGTCTGTTGAAAGTTCCGGGTTCGCAGCTTCGCTTCTCGAATGGGGAAGCGAGGGGATCAGTGCCTGGAAAAGGGACGCTGCAGTAATCGCGGAAGATAAGCCCTCTATGGCAGGATCGGTGGTAGTGAACTGCAATCCTTTTACCCTCGGACACAGGCGCCTTATTGAATATGCTTCCGGAGCCTGTAGATGGCTGTACGTACTCGTTGTTCAGGAAGACCGTTCCCTTTTTCCCTTCGACGTGCGGTTCAGGCTTGTTTCAGAAGGGACGGCGGATCTTTCGAATGTTACTGTTGTTCCCGGAGGTCCCTACGTCATTTCTTCCGCGACGTTTCCCACATATTTCACCCGGATCCGGGCCGGAGGAGACACCGAAAAAATTACCGGACTCTACGCCGCGCTCGATCTTGAAATGTTCCGCAAGCATGTTGCACCCACACTCCGCATTGGTAGCCGTTTTGTAGGAACGGAACCTTTTTGTCCCGTGACGTCCGTTTACAATGAAATGATGAAACGGATACTTCCGGCTCCCGGAGAGGATCGCCATGCTGTGAGTGTAGTGGAGATGCCAAGGTTCCGTGAGGAAGGAGTTCCTGTTAGTGCCTCGCGGGTAAGGGATCTTATCAGGGAAAGAAAAATGAAAGATGTGGAGAAGCTTGTTCCGGAAGTTACCTGGAAGTGGCTGAATTCTGAAGACGCAGTTCCCGTGCTTGAAAAAATACGAAAGAGCAATTCCAGGCACTGAAAAAAGATCTATACCCTGAAGGGAGAATAAACGATGAAGGCAGTAAAGAATTCTGCGGCAGGGACGCTGGAATCAAGTGATGTCCTGGTTTCGGTCATCCCCGCCGGTGGGTCGGCGGTAAGCCTTTCGGTGGACAGTATTGTAATGAAACAATATGGCAGGCGGATACGCTCGGTGGCAGAGGAAATGATCGGTACATCAGGTCTGTCCGGCGCATCGGTGATGATTCAGGACAGGGGAGCCCTGGAGTGCACTCTCAGGGCCAGGCTCGAGACAGCCATTGAACGTTCGGCCGCAGAAAAATGACACAGACTGTCCTTGATGCGAGGGAGGACCGATGGAACCGCAGAAAAGCTGTAGCGGCAGGGCTCGGAAAAGGATGGGCTGTTCTCTCCTTTACCCTCAGGCTGCCGGCCTTTCTCAGGCTGAAACGACGATACGAATCAATTTCTGAATTATTGTTTGATGACCTCCTCGTTTTCCTGGGGGGAAAAGGAATTGAAAGCAGTTTTCGGGAATTTGCCGTTCATGGAGATGGACCTGAGGGTACATGTACAGTTAGGGCAAATCCGCTGGAAGTGAAAAAGCTCTGCGTCGAGTTTGAAGAAAGCCATCCATGGGGAGCTATCGCAGATGTTGATGTAATGGACAGGGAGCAGAACGCAGTGGGAAGATCCCTGATCGGTATTCAGCCCCGTAAATGTCTTGTTTGCGTGAGTCCGGCTGCAGTGTGTGTTGCCGGTAGAATTCACAGCGAAGAAGAAATAAAGAGACAGGTAGATGAAATACTGTCTAGTCCACCTTTCTTCCCTTCAGAACGAATTATCCGGCATATTTCCGAATCAGCCGGGACTGCGCTCCTCCTTGAAGCAGCCGCAGCTCCCAAACCGGGACTTGTGGACCCGTATTCACGGGGTGCCCATGATGACATGGATTATTTCACGTTTCTGGCGAGTGCTTCTGCTCTTGCTCCATGGTGGGGTGTTTTTGCCCGCAAGGGGTGGAACAGCCAGGGAAAAAGCCCTGAGTCTCTTTTCCCTGAACTGAGAAAAGCCGGACTGAGGGCGGAGAAAACGATGTTTGCGGCTACAAGGGGTATCAATACTCATAAAGGTTTGATATTTTCACTGGGAGTCCTTTGTGCTGCGGCGGGTTTGCTTGCTGCGGAGGGACGCCCCCTGTCCGCTGAAAACTGTACCTCCTGCGGTGCCTCTATCGTCAAGAACATTGTGGAGAAGGATTTTTCAGGGATAAAACAATCTTCTGCAGATGCAGGATCTCTTACCGCGGGAGAAAAACTTTATCTCACCCAAAAGGCTACCGGAATACGAGGTGAGGCCGAACAGGGCTTTCCTTCAGTTCTTCATGCAGGTTTGCCGGAATTGTTGTCGGGTATTCAGGCGGGATTGTCATTGAACGATGCCATGATCAATTCTCTTCTTTCACTTATGTTGTCGGTGGAAGATACGAATATTCTCTCCCGGGGCGGGAAAGAGGGAGAAATCTATGTAAGGGAAACTGCAAAGGAAGCACTCTCCGCCGGAGGAATGGTTTCAGAGAAGGGAAAAGAGGCTGTCCGGAAGATGGACATCCTCTTTTCAGAAAAGAAGCTTAGCCCCGGCGGGAGTGCAGATCTTCTCGCCGTGACCGTTTATCTGTATTTGCTCACTCAAGCCAGCGGATGATCTCCTCGAGAAATGTGTGATGGAGCATCCGGGTCACAGGTCCGGGAATTCCGGAGCCTACTGCATGTTCACCGATTTTGACTACCGGGACTACCTCTTTTACCGAACCGGTGATAAACGCTTCACTGGCCTCGGAAACCTCGGAAAGGAGCGGGCACCGTTCCTCGACCTTCATTCCCTTTTCCCGTGCAAGCTGCAGAATGATATCCCTCGTGGTGCCCTTCAGTACCCTGGAAAGCGGTGCGGTAATCAGGGTGCCGTTTTTGTAGAGAAAAAACGTGCTGTGAGCTGCCTCTGTAATTTCTCCCTCAGGACAGTAGAGGATTTCGTACGCATCGCTCCTTCCGGAGTATCCTGTATACGAGAACATATAATCCACGCTCTTCACGCCGGGAGTGTGACGTCCTCCGTCCACCGGCATGAGGAGCACTCCCTTGTCGTATACTTCAGGAGAGGGTTTCTGGACTTTTTCGAAGAGTGTAAAGAATCTCGAGGCGGGAAAAGCTCCCTGGTGAAAAATATCTCCGCCCGTTATGAAGGGGCGAACGAGGCAGTCTTCCTTCATTCGGGAAATTCCCTCGCGGATTATGTCCTTTATCTCGTCAACAGGGAGGGGCAGTGCGATAGATGCACTTTCTGCGGAGCGGGCCAGACGTTCAAGGTGCGGTGTGAGCATCAGGGGCCGCTTCCGGAAAGTGCAGATGGATTCAAACACTCCCACGCCCCGGAGAATGATATAGTCTGAAACGGGAATGGATGTCTTTTCCTTGGGCTGGAATGCCCCGTTTATGTAACAAAGAGACATGAACGATCACCTCGAAAAATCTGTATTGGAACCTTTGCAGTATAAGGGTATTATAGAAAATATGCACGGCATTATTTCCAAAAATTTTTTCTTTGGGACCGAAAAGGTGAAACCGATGACACGAAAAACCTTTCGCTTCTTAATAACAACCGTCATGCTGTCGTTGTTCTTTTTCCTGTTTCCCACTGTTCCCGGGGAAGGGAAAGAGGAAACGTACAGGATCCTTTTGCTTAATTCCTACCATGACGGATTTTCATGGACTGACGGAATAACGAAGGGAATTCGGGAAACACTTCAGTCATCCGGGAAAAAAGTGAGTCTTTCAGTAGAGTACATGGATACCAAGCGATATGGATCAATTACCGCTTTCTCTGCGTTCTCCGATTACTTTGAATCAAAGTATGAATCGTCCGAACTTGACCTCATCCTCTGCTCGGATGACGATGCTTTTTCATTCCTTCTCCGGATGAGGAGAAGAATTCTGGGAGAGGTACCCCTTGTTTTCTGCGGCGTCAATAATCCCCAGCTTGCATCTTATGAGAAAAGCGGTCTGGTTGCTGGGCTTATTGAAAAGGTTGACATATCAGGTACTGCGGAACTGGCTCTCCGTCTTTTTCCGGAAACTGAACATATTGCACTTGTGAGTGATCTGTCCACCACGGGGATGACTGCCATAAGCCAGGCGAGAGAAGAGCTTTTCCATTTGTCCGAAAAGGTTTCCATAATCGATATTTTCGGGCTCACAACGGCAGAACTCCAGGCAGAGGTTTCCCTTCTTCCGCCGAAGACCGTTGTTCTTATGCTTGTCTACTTTCAGGATGCCGATGGCGGATTTTATCCCCCGGAACGGAGCATTTCTCTTATCAGGAAAGCCTGTCCTTTCCCTGTTTTCGGCCTCTGGGATATGATGGTGGAGGGAGGGGCTCTTGGAGGAAGCGTCATTCTCTCGGAAAAACATGGGGCCTCTGCAGCAGGAAAAGCCCTTAAAATTCTTGATGGTGCGGAGCCGTCTTCTCTTCCGATAGAGTCCGACACTTCCCTGATTCCTGTTTTTTACTATCCCGAGATGGTCAGGCTAGGTCTGACCACCCGTGATATCCCTGCCGGATCGGTTGTTCTGGATGGTCCCGGATCCTTTTTTTTCAGGCACTGGAAACTTATTCTTGCCAATACGGTATTGTTTCTTGCCGCAGGTTTGTATGTGGTCACTCTTCTTCTCAACGAAAAAAGAAAGAAGACTGCAGAAAAAGACCTTGAAATGAAAAAGGCTCAATGGGAGGGGCTTTTCCATAATACTCCCGTCGCATGTGTTGTTTTTAACAGCGAAAACGATATCATTTCCGTCAATGAAAGCTTTTGCAGTTTATTCGGATATGAGCGTGAAGAAGTCCTCGGAAAAAACCTGGATAAAATAGTAGCTGATTATCCCGGCCTTAATCAGGAAGCCGAGGCTATTTCAGGGAAAGTCCTTTCAGGAGAGCCGATGACCGGTGAATCACTTCGGCGGAAAAAAGACGGTACCCTGTTCCCGGTGGAATACCAGGGGGTCACGTTTCCGTTGGAGAAGGGTTCTTTTATGGGGTACGCCATTTATCGGGATATCTCGGACCGGAAAAAAAGCGAGGACAAGATTCGGCACAATCTGCGGAAAGAGTCGCTTATTTCTTCTGTCTCGGCACGCCTTCTCGAGGAAGGTATCGAAGGGGGGCTTCCTTCGTCGTTCATGGAAGTGGCATCCTTTTTGGGAGCCGGCAGAGGCGGGATGATCGAACTGGACGAGAACAGGCGAATAGTAAGAGAACTATCGCTTTCAGGAGGGATGGTGAGTTTTCAGGTCCCTCCCGGAGCTGCATCTGCCATATCCCCCGGCGTTGTGGAACAAATCGCCGGTTACCTCTGGGAAAGGGGGAAAATCGAGATAGACAGAAGGGGAAACGGACAAATCAAGGATATGCCCTGGGCAGATTCGCTTCTTGAGATATGGGGCGAACCTCTTTTCGTCCAGCCTGTGTATTCTGGAGGTGCAGTAATGGGATGGCTTGCCCTGAGGCTGCCTTCAGTCCCGCTGCCGCACAGCGAGGAAGCTTTTGCCGCCATGTTCTGCGACCTTGCGGGGAGTGCATTCTACAGGGAAAAACGGGTCAGTATGATGGCCGAGGCGAACAGGATGCTTGATGAAGCGGCAAAAGGTGTGGTAGGAATACTGGGGCATGCACTGGCCATGAAGGATCCCTATACTGTAGGGCACCAGATCAACGTGGCAAATCTTGCACAGGCCATGGCAAAACGCGGCGGATATGACGAAACATTTCAGGAAACTGTTTATTATGCCGGACTTGTTCATGACCTGGGAAAGATAACCATCCCCTCTTCTATTCTCTCGAAGCCCGGGATACTGTCTGAGATAGAGTTCTCAATTATCAGGAATCATGCGCTCTACGGATGGGAAATACTGTCGTCAGCCGATCTTCCCTGGCCGCTTGCAGATATAGTGATCCAGCACCATGAGCATATTGACGGGTCAGGGTATCCGTTTGGACTGAAGGGGGACGCTATCTGCAGGGAAGCCCGTTTTCTCTCGGTTGCAGATGTTGTTGAAGCAATTTCATCCGACAGGCCGTACCGCCCCGGGCTGGGGATTGGGAAGGCGCTCGGGGAAATCAGGGAAAACAGGGGGTCGTGGTATGACCCGGAGGCCTCGGATCTTTGTATGGAAGTTATCGGAGACGGGTTTGCCTTCGACACGGAAAACTACAAACTTTTTATTCAGTAGTGCTTTCTGCATTTGAGATATACTGTATAATATGTTCTGTTTAGACACATGGAATCAGAAAAATGTAGACATGCTTCTTCGGCAGGAAGGGGAGAGTTTCGGAATGACCTTTCAGATCCTTACGATAAATCCCGGCTCCACAAGTACGAAAATTGCCTGGTACAGTGACGAAGAAGAAGTTTGGAGGGAAACGCTGCGGCATGATCCTGAAGCCATAGGCGCCTTTCAGTCTGTTGCAGCCCAATTCGAATTCCGTCTCGAGACCATTGGGGAAGTCGTACGGAACCACAGTTTCTCATTCGATGACCTTTCTGCGGTGGCGGGCCGCGGTGGGCTTGTCGAACCCATTCCCGGAGGAACCTATAAAGTGGATGAAGCTCTGCTGATACGACTCCGCAAAGGAAAGCCATGGGAACACGCATCCAACCTGGGAGGAATACTCGCTGACGCTATTTGCCGCCCGCGGGGAATTCCGGCTTTTATCGTGGACCCCGTGGCGGTCGACGAAATGAATCCTCTGGCCAGGATCACCGGTATTCCTGAACTTCCAAAAGTGTCCCTCGGACACGCCCTTAATATAAAAGCGACCGTGCGCCGTGCCGCCAAAGATCTCGGAAAATCCTGGAATGAACTGAATTTCATTGTAGCCCATATCGGTGGAGGAATAACGGTCTGCGCCCATGAAAAAGGCAGAATGACCGATCTTAACAGTGCTAACGACTTCGGTCCTTTTTCACCTGAACGTTCGGGGGGACTTCCTGCTGGAGACCTTGCGAGAATGTGCTTCAACAGCGGATTGTCGGAAAAGGAAATGTTGAGGAAACTTGTGGGCAGGGGTGGTCTCGCAGCCTATACAGGCACCTCGGATGTCCGGGAAGTGAAGGCAATGGCAGCTGAAGGAGATGAGCGGGCACAAACCGCCCTGGATGCCATGGCCTACGGAATTGCAAAAGAGATTGGGGTTCATGCAGCAGTTTTGTCAGGCCGTGTCGATGCCATACTTTTCACCGGCGGAGTGGCTTTCGATGGTGATTTCATTGCGGCTGTTCAGAAGCACGTTCAGTGGATCGCTCCTGTGCTTGTCTATCCGGGGGAGGATGAAATGCCCGCTCTTGCCCAGGGAGTACTTCGGGTACTCCGCGGAGAAGAGCTGAGCAAAGAGTATTCCCGGTATATTTCAGAGGAGGAAAGAGCATGACTATGCAGAAACTCGATTTTCTTCTTGATGAAAGCAGAAAAGGGCGCCCCATGACTCTTGCCCTTGCATGCCCCTACGGCGATGATGCCATCGGAGCCATCATCGGGGCGAAGAGGGAAGGCATCGTCAGGGCGATTCTCATCGGCGACGAAGGCAGGATCCGCACAGTTGCAGAACAGGATGGATATGACCTTTCGGGGATAGACATCGTTGACGAAAAGAGCGATGAAAAAGCCGTGGAGAAGAGCGTCAGAATGGTTTCTTCAGGTGAAGCGGATCTTCTCATGAAGGGACTGGTGAAAACTTCCTCGTTGCTGAAAGCGGTCCTTGACAAGGAGTGGGGACTTCGTACAGGTTCTCTTCTCTCTCATCTTTTTCTTTTTGAGATCCCCAACCTGGAAAGGCGGGTCATTGGGATCTCCGATGG
>Ga0334895_1002062_pt1 | contig 18127 bp, 14 predicted proteins | sample GraSluR3_MG_7_FD_207229 | JGI IMG/M metagenome (GOLD analysis project Ga0334895, IMG submission 207229) | Sludge microbial communities from methane-producing bioreactor in Wageningen University, Netherlands - Granular Sludge_31_05-R3 | ecosystem: Engineered > Bioreactor > Anaerobic >... | reverse complement strand
AAGATTCCATAGAACTACGGCTCATAGGATAGTTAATATAGTTAAGCTTTTTTACTACTGTATAGTATATATATAAATATATATATTGGTGAATATAAAAAAAGACTAACTTTGTTAACTTGGGCGAGGGGAACCATGGTCGCAGATTGTTATTACAGCCAGATTTGAATGCGCCAGTCCTAGTATGAGTCGTCTCGGTGAATCTGAATGAAAAGCATCTACGCTTTTTCTTGACATCATCGGGCATTCTCAAAGTTTATAACCAGAATCAGCATTTTGTGGATTCACGCAGTCTATTATCTTCATAAACAAGGAGTTTGATACATGAAGCAGAACCGCATTGAGGAGCATCCCATCCTAGATGTTCCACAGCTTGACCTGATCAACTTTTATTTCAACGGCGAGAGGCTGCAAGCCCAAAGGGCTGAGATGATCTCTTCCGCGTTGATTGCAAACGGCATCAATGTGTTTGGCCATCACCACAAAGATGGCAGTGCTCAGGGCATATTTTGCGCCAATGGACAGTGTGCAAAATGCACGGTAATCGCCAATGGAGTAGCGGTCAAGTCCTGCATGACAGCTGTGCAAGAGAATATGATCGTAGAAAGTGCAGAAGGCTTGCCCAAGGTGCCCGAAGACGCTGAAACGCGAGAATTTGAGCCCATTGAAGAGCTCTCTTGCGAAGTCCTGATTATCGGTGGTGGTCCCGCCGGGCTTTCTGCCGCCGCAGAATTGGGTGAACACCGGGTGGATGTGCTTCTGATCGATGACAAAAACAAGCTTGGCGGCAAACTCGTGCTTCAGACTCATAAGTTTTTTGGCTCCGAAGAGGACAGTCGCGCCGGAACTCGCGGACATCATATCGGCGAGATTCTTGCTGAGAATCTGGCACAGTATGAGACCGTGAAATGCTGGCTTGATAGCACCGCGCTCTTTGTCTTCAGTGATCAAAAAGTGGGCATACTAAAGGATGGAATCTACAAGTTGGTCTCGCCAAAACGTATTTTAAACGCCGCGGGAGCCAGAGAGAAATTCTTGCGCTTTCCCGGAAATCATCTAGCTCGCATCTATGGAGCAGGCGCCTTTCAGACCTTGGTGAATCGGGATCTGGTGCGTCCCACAGAGCGGCTATTTGTGATTGGTGGCGGGAATGTGGGCTTGATAGCCGCCTATCACGCTTTGCAAGCAGGCATCGAAGTGGTTGGTTTGGCAGAGGCTATGCCAAGTTGTGGCGGCTATAAGGTTCATGCCGACAAACTGCGCCGCTTTGGAGTGCCAATCTATACATCGCATTCCATTCTTTCTGCCAATGGCGAAGAAACGGTTAAAAGCATCACCATCACAGAGATAGACCGAGAGTTCAAGGCAGTTCCGGACACCCAGAAAAGCTTTGAGTGCGACACGATATTGATTGCGGTCGGATTGGATTCACTGAGTGAATTTACCATCCAAGCAGAGCAGGCAGGCTTGCCCGTGGATTCCGCGGGAGATGCTCTTGAGATAGCTGAAGCCAGCTCCGCTATGTTCAATGGCAAGATAGCCGGACTAAAACTGGCTAAGGCCCTAAGAGGTGACAAGGTTCCGGAGATCCCCGACTCTTGGCATCAAAAAGCGGAAGTCCTAAAAGCCCATCCGGGAGTCATCAAAGCTTATCAGGATATCAATCAAGCTGGCGGCGTCCTGCCTATCATCCACTGCTTACAGGAAATACCGTGCAATCCATGCACAAGCGTCTGTCCTACAAATTCGATTCAGACAGAGGATGGCAGCTTGTTGTCTGTGCCTCTGTATATGGGCAAATGTATCGGCTGTGGCAAATGCCTTTTGATCTGCCCCGGTCTCGCCATTAGTCTGGTGGACTATCGCAAAGATGCTGAAAACCCCACGGTCTCGATTGCCTATGAGATCATGAATATGCCTGTCAAGGTCGGCGACACTAGAATCTTAACCGATATCGATGCCAATCCCTTGGGAGAGTATCCAGTTCAGAGCGTGTCGGACTTTAAGAACAAAGAGATGCAGATAGTAAAATTCATCGTTCCCAAAGCCATAGCTCCCAAGATAGCGGGCTTTGAGGTGCAAGACAAGAGCAAGTCCCTTGCCATGAAAGAAGCGATAGTTCCAGAGCGAACTGCTGATGACTCAATGGTATGCCTATGTGAGCGTGTGAGTGTGGGTGATGTGAGAGCACTTATCCGCAAAGGCATCAGTGATTTAAATCAGATAAAGGCCATCACTAGAGCGGGAATGGGACCCTGCGGAGCCAAGACCTGCGAAGTTCTGATTCGCGGAATCTTGCGTGAAGAAGGGATTGCGCCTTCGGTCGTAGTGCCAAACACAAAGCGACCCATATTCATCGAGGTGCCCCTGGGCACATTTCCAAACGGAGGGAAAAAATGAGCTACGATGTCGTGATTGTAGGAGCCGGATCCATCGGATTGCCTGCTGCTTTGATGTTGGCAGAAGCCAAGAAGAAAGTCTTGGTGATAGACCCTGAGCATGCCCCGGGACAGCAGAACAACAAGAAAGCCATCGGTGGAGTTCGTGCTACTCATTCGGATTTTGGCAAGATATCCGTATGTTTACGCTCGATTGAGATCCTCAAAAATTGGCAGGAAGAGCGTGGAGATGACATTGGCTGGATGGATAACGGCTATTCATATCCCGCCTATCGTGAGGAAGATGCTCAGACGCTGAAATCTTTGATGAAGGTCCAACACTCCTTTGGGCTGAATATCCGCTGGCTCTCCGCTGATGAGTATCAGGCTCTGGTACCGGGCATCAAGATGGAAGGGCTTTTGGGCAGCACATTTTCTCCCGAAGATGGCAGCTGCTCGCCACTGCTTCTGACCAACGCCTACTATTTTCATGCCTTAAAAGCGGGGGTTGAATTCCGCTTTCAGGAGAGGGTGACCGGTCTTGAGTCTTCCGGGGACAGCATCCACAGCGTGGTCACGGACAAAGGACGCTATAGCGCGGGGATGGTGATCAATTGCGCGGGAAATCACGGACGCGAGATTGGACTGATGGCAGGTGACGAGCTTCCCGTCTTCCCGGATAATCATGAAGCCGGGATCACAGAGCCAGTGGCAAGATTCTTTGAGCCGATGGTGGTGGACATGCGCAAGGCCCCGGGGAGCGCAAACTTCTATTTCTATCAAAACATCGAAGGACAGGTGGTCTTTTGCATCACGCCTGATCCACCCATTTTGGGGATTGACAATCGCTCCACCAGCGAGTTTTTGCCGCTTTGCAGCAAACGAATGATTGAGATCTATCCTCGTCTCAGATATCTCAAGGTACGTCGCACTTGGCGCGGTCAATATCCCATGACTCCTGATGGATTTCCCATCCTTGGCTTTGGCGTTCACAAGAAGAATCTTATCAACGCGGTCGGGATGTGTGGCCAAGGCTTCATGCTCGGTCCGGGCATGGGCGAGCTGATTTTGAGGATGGCGACAGACACACTTTTGGATGATGACCACAGGATTCTCAAGAGCTTTGACCCACATCGTGAGTTTAGCTCAGAAGAAGCCTTTAAATAAAAGCGATTGACATAAACTGCATAGAGAGCTTTCCTGCTCATAAGAAGATATTTTGGAGAATAAATGCCTGAGTACATGAAAAAGATAGTCCTCATCATGCTGGGAATGATGACCTTATGCCCGATTTTTGCCCAGTCCGCTGTGGCAAACAATCTCCAACGATACAACTATCAATACATCGTTCGACTCTATGATAGAGGTGAGAGTGAGGTATTGCGCTCCGAGATTCAGAAGTTTCTCGCTGAGTTTCCCGATAGTGATTATGCCCCCAATCTGAGATTGATCTATGCGAATCTGCTCTTGGAAGAGCAAGACTATGAAGCCGCGCTTGCTATCTATGACCGAATCCTGACTGAAGATCTTGAGCTGAATCTTCGGCATCAGACCTATCTGTATCGGGGGATCACTCTCATCGGCTTGAATGACTATAGGGAGGCGATTCTCCAGCTTCAAATCCTGGAAAGCGAGACCCGAGACAGCTTTCTCTTGGCGCAGTCCAATCTCCATAGAGCACGCATCTACAAGACTATGGGGCAATTTTATAGCGCTATGCATGCCTATCAGGTGACTCTTCGTTATGCCCCTGATCCAGATGTGGAGTATGAATATATTGAAGTCTTGGTGAGCCTGCATAGAGATGATGAAGCCCTGGCTATCCTTGAGCGCATCTCGCCGCAAAGTCACATATATGCAAAGAGTTATGTGCTTTGGGCAAAGTATCTTTTGGAAAACAATCGTTTTGCGGAATTTGATGAGATGATAGCCGACAATCCTGATTTGGTGACGCATCCTCACATCGAGCTGCTTTCTCTGCGCAAGGCTATCGCTTTGGGTGAATATCGCATTGCAGAAGAGATCCTCGCCGCCACGGAGAACTATGGAGATCACTTTGAGTATTTCAATGGCCTGCTTTTAGCAGAACAAGCTGAAGCAGATGAGGCGGATTTTATCTTCTCACGTTTGGTGCGAGAGTCTGACCCCGAGATTCGCGTGCTCAGCTATCTGGAACGTCTCAAGATAATGTTTAGAAAAGAACCCGAAGCTGCAGTTGCACAAATGAGCTCTTTTTTGGCCAATGAGAGTCCGATTGCCAGAGCAGAACAGCTTTTGACCATGGGCTATTTTGCCTTTGAATTGCAGGATTATCCCCAGGCTCTGAAGCATCTCTCATCCGCCCGAGTAGAGAGCAGAAGCAGGCTGCAAATGGCCGAGATTGATATCCTCATCGGCAGATCCTGGCTGCTTGCCAAAGACGAGCTGCGTGCCACTGAGACATTTAATCGATATCTAAACCTATATCCCCTTGGCAAAGATAGGGATACAGCGCTCTTCTATCTAGGATATCTATATTTTGAAGACAAGGACTACGCTCTTTCAGCGCAAAACTTCCGCCAGATTGTGAGCATGCATCCCAAGTCTGTGTTTTTGCCGTCTGCTAAACTCTATCTGGCAGAGATAGACTTCTATCTGGCAAACTACCAATTGGCGCTTTCTGCCTATCGTCAAATCGTGGAAGCAGAGCCGGAAAATAGCTATGCTCTGCTGAGAATCGCTCAGATTCATTACTATATCGGCGAATATGACGAAGCTGAGGCCACGATTCAGCGGCTGGAGCCTTCCTATGACTCTTTGATCCTTCAGGGACATATCGCATTTTATAGAAGAACATATGACTCCGCTTTGGAGCATTTTGAGCGAGCAGAAGAACTTGCGGGCACAGAGTTGCGCATCACAGAAGCCAAGAGCTATCAGGCGTTGTGCCTATATCAGATGAAGCGCTACACGGAAGCGACAGCCATCTATCTGCAGCTCTTCCAAGGCAGGGAAAGCCCGGATACATACCTCTATCTTGGCGCCAAATCAGCCTATGCATCAGGGGATTATCATCTGGCGCTGAGTCTCTTTGACGACTTCATAGACACATTTCCCGAATCCCAATACTTCCTACCCGTCTTGTCGGATATCGCAAATAGCTTTTATAACATGGGTAACTATGCTCAGGCCTTTGATGACTATCGCAATATCCTCTTGCGCTTCCGTAATGTGAGCGAGTTCTCAAATGCTGATCAATCCCTCTTGCGTGAGGTCTTCACCGGCATCGAGCTCACTCTCGGTAGGCTGGATGACCCCGTCCGCGCCTTTGACATCGCAGAGCTGGCAGATACCTTCCAAAGTCAGTTTATCCGCTTCGAGCTGTCCTATCTGGTGCTCAAGATCTATGCTGAAGGAGAGCAGTGGAACGACGTCCTTTTAGCAGCTGAGCAGATGCGTCAGGATTTCCCGCATGAGAGTCGCACGGAAGTGGAACTGATCATGGCGGAGAGTCTCTTGCGTCTGAGTGAATATGACGAGGCAGAACGCGTGCTCAGCGACCTCTATGAAGAAACTCAAGACCAACGAGCGCTACTGAGTTGGGCAGAGGTTGACTTGCATCTGGGGGATTATGAAGCCGCCCTGGCGAAGTATAAAGAAGCGCTTATCAACGACGCATCCGCTGCTTTGTGGGAGACTGCTCTGAATGCCTCCATTGCCGCCGGATATCTGGATTTTGATGATATCTGGGCACTGGGACGTGATTTTGAACAAGAAGCACCCAATGCCAGAATCCTGCGTATGGCTCAGCTCAGCTATGACAAGAGATTTGAGGAAGCAAACGCCATGGCAGATGCCATCATCAACGAAAGCCTAAATAGCTATGACCATGCCAATGCCTTCTATCACAAGGCATTAATTTCATATCTCGATGGCAGATTTGAAGAAGCTATCAAGGATTTTGACAAGGTCTTGGTGCTCTTCCCGGATTATGCGGATATCGTGGATTTGGCAGCTTACCACAAGATTCTGAGCTATCTTCAGATGAATGCCAAAGCGGAGGCGGAACTGCAGCTTTGGGACATCGGAAATCTGCTCTCAGATGAGCATAAAGAGATTCTTAATGAGATTATGCAAGAGACATCTGATCAAGAACATATGCCCATCGAATCTCAGCAGAACGAAGCAGCAAGTCCAAAGATAAGCCCGGAAGATGATGAAGCTCCTCTGCTTGAAGAGATGGAAGACGCTGCCGTTGAGGATGAATCATGAGACGTCTCCTGTTCGCTATCTTCTTGACCGCCACCGCTCTATCTGCGCAGATTCAGATCCTACCCGACATCGACGTCACGGCAGAGAGCCAGATTAAAATCTTTCTCTACAAAAAAGCCTTGCCCTATAGTGGAGACAGTTTGGCTGCTGATAGTATCAGCGCTTTCTTCCCGTCGTCCCTGCCGCCTTTGATTGAGGCTTCGATGCCGGCTCAACGCAGTCGCGCGCACTATCTCAATCTCGAGGGTGACACTCGTTTGGCACTTGAGGGCACATATCGATATTATCCAACCGCTCCTTTGCTATCATCCATCGGAGCAAGAGTATCGTGGTTGGCGCCGACCGGAAACACCATCTCCAGACATCACCATCTTCATTTAGATATGGCTCCTGATCTTGATGAGCATCTGGGTGCCAATCTCTTCTATTATAATTCCGAAAAGGATGGCTTGGATAGCAAATACAGCGCCGCAAATCTGGCAAGCTATCATGATGATCTGTCGATTTGGGGCCTGAGAATGACTGAGCTTTCCTCCTCCATTCGCATGTCTTCCATCAGTCAGAACAATCTGGCTTTTGAGCATAAGACAAATCAACTGATGATCAGGCATTCACAAAACATGCATCTAAAGCACTTTACGCTAGGCACAGCCTTGGACATCTATGCGGACAAGCTCAATCTCCACAGCTCAATTAGCACAGAAGACTTAAGCTTCGAAAAAACGGGTGTGGACCTTCTGTACAATGGCAAATCCTTCGTGGCAGCGCCTTCCTTTATCTGGCGCTATGTGCCGGATTTTGACGAAGAGCTTTCGCTTGCGAACCTACCCAAAAGCAGCATCAATGACCACCCTGAGCTTCTGGAGCGCTACCGCTGGCTATATTTTGACCAATCTATAAGAAACACCATGATTCCTTTGAACTTAAGATTACGCTATGAAGATGGCTTTGATAAACGCGGCAGCGAGAGGGGCTATGGCTTGCGATTGCAAAATACCAGTCAATACCGTATCAGCGATGCTCATCTCACCGACAGCGCCAATCCCGATATCCCACAGCTATATTTCACAGATGTCTTTAGCAATCAAAGCTTAGCGATTGCCAGATTTGGCACGAATCCCGTGACCTTTGAGCAGAGCTTTTGTCTGGACTTGAGCTATATGGCGCAAGAGAGCTGGGTGCGCGAGCCCTACCGACCCTTGTTGACTATCGGCTCTCAGGTCAAGCTTGAGCGCTTTCCATATCTTGTCAGCTTAGTGCTTGACCAGCGCTATTTTAGCCGCGACCATCATCAATCAGCGCTACCTGAAGTCATTGATTTGCGCTTCGAAGCTGCTTATGATATCGACCTCCATTCACAGCTTTATCTTTCTGCTAAGAACCTCTTGGGCAATGAGATATACGACTTTAGAAGTCTGCCCAAACAGAGCACCGAGCTATATGCAGGGCTTAGATTGAGGTTTTAGTTTTTGAGACAGATATCAAGATTCCTCAGATTTATGCTCAGCGCGATGGCAGCGGAATTTAATGGCATACAGGTCTTTCTGAATCCCACGACTTTGTTCTATTGGCTCTCAAGCACCAGTATCTTGTGGGCATTCACTTCTCTGATGAGCTTTCGAATTCATCTCTTACCGCTTACTTTCTTTGGAATACTGCTCATCTACGTGGGCTTCATGGTTCTGAAGATTTACACCGCGCTATTTCCTGGTCCTCACAAAGAATATCCGCGATTTATATCGGAATTCTACGACTCCGTCATCCATCTTCATCTCGTGCTTTTTGTCACCATCATCGTGCTCATGGCATTCTATGTGCTCACCAAGTTTTTGCAATACTTCTATGCCATTGAACTGCCTTTCAGACAGGGCGTGATGTTCCTTTTTCGGGCATACACCATCCTTTTGATCATGTATTACTATCTGCGTGGACAGTGGCTCAGACCGCTGCGCTTAAGAGGCTATTCCAAGAAGAGAAGTGAATTGATCTGCTATGGATGGATATGGGCGCATCCTTGGCAAGCGCTCAAATTCAGCGCGTTAAACATCATTTTGATACTTGCCATGGTGCGAGCTTATGTCTTTGTGATCCTATACATTCTCAGCCCGCTCTTGGTCTTCACATCCATGAGCCTGGGCATCAAGCTAAACATCGAGTTGCTTCCCGTGCGTGGAATTGGCTCAATCGGCTACAATGTCTTTATGCTCTCAGCCGCCTTTATGCTCTCCAATCTCTTTTTCTATCCCTTTGTGCTGCTGGTTCAGCGTCTCACAAATCCATTGCATCCCATGAAGATAAAGCAGGTGCAAAGTGCCAAAGCCTAAAGCAAAATCAAAGAAGAAGAAGATTAGGCGACGCCAATCAAGGCCTCATCTGGGGCTTTATATATTAGCTGCGATTGTGGTGATCCTCATCATGTGGCTCGTGATTCGCAATCCCCACGCTGCCCCCGGTGAGCTGGAGGAAAAGATTAGCACGACCATCCAAGCTCGTGAGCAGCGTCGCGTAGAGAGGAAAGAAGCTGTGCCAGATGAAGATGAACATGATGCGCATGAAACCCCGATTCCCGCGCCCACTCCGCGTGAAGGCGAGACAGAGGTGGATCTCACGATTCGCTTAGCTGCCGAGAAGTTGGGCGTTCCTGAGCGCGTTATTCGTCGTCGCAGACCCGATGGAAACGTCAGATTTCACATTCCCATAGACCGCTCTCAGATGGATCTCACCTTTGCAAACATGATCTTCAAAGGAGAGCTAGAACAGATTGATACAAAGCTCATCGAAGGTGATGAGCGTCGGAGTAGACAGCTGCTCAGATTCAAGGCATTGGATTCCGAGCTCTTCTATGAGATTGATCTATATTATGATGCCTCCGTCTACAGGGATAGAGTCGTGGACAAGACAGTCACCATCGTCGTGGATGATTTTGGAGGTATTTCAGGCTCGCTTTTGGATGGCTTTTTTGAGCTGGATACAGCCGTCACTTTTGCCATCTTTCCCGATGAACCGCATAGTGTCGCGACCATGCAGCGTGCCTCCCGACAAGGCAGAGACACCATCATCCACGTCCCCATGGAGCCCATTGGATATCCCAGAATCAATCCCGGGGACAATGCTATCCTATTGCAGCATAATCCCACTCAGATTTCCAGAATCCTCACAGGCTTCATCAATCAGCTCCCTGATGCCATCGGCATAAACAACCATATGGGAAGCCTTGCCACCACAGACCCGGGGCTTATGCAAGCTGTGATGAATACACTCAGAGAGCATGACCTGGCGTTCTTGGACAGCCGCACATCCAACGTCTCAGTCGCCTACCAAGTTGCCCAAAAATCCCACATAAAGGCATATCGCAATGATCTGTTCTTGGATAGCCCCAATATCAGCGCTGCCACCATGGAAGCCAAGCTAAAGCAGATTATATCACTTTCTCACACAAAGGATAACGTCATCGCCATCACCCATTGTCACAATCAAGAAAAACTTGATTATCTCAAGACATTCATCTCTCGCCTAAAGCAGGCGGGCTTCACCATCATCCCGCTTTCCAGGGTGGGAGAATATCGTGTTCCGGAGATACTATGACCTTTTTGCAATCAATCTTTCTTGGCATCATTCAAGGACTTACTGAATTCATCCCCGTGAGCTCCTCCGGTCATTTGGTGCTTGCACAATACTTTTTTGGTATTGGTGGGACAGAAGACATCACATTTGAGGTCTTTGTCCATCTTGGCACGCTCTTTGCCGTCCTCATATTCTTCTTTCGGCAGATCAAAGACCTGACTATCTCGCTCTTTTCATGGAAGCCGAATCTTGACGCTGAGCGCCATCGCAACAATCGCAGCATGATTCTTTATCTGGTGGTAGCGACCCTCGCCACGGGCGCTGTCTACATGCTCTTTAAGGACTTCTTCAAAGAAGCTTATGGCAGACCCCTTTTGGTCTCGATTATGCTGCTCATCACAGGCGCCATGATCTTCATATCAGATTTCATCAAGGACACCCCCGTTCCAGCCTCAAATATCGGAGTATTCAAATCCATCTTGATAGGCATAGCGCAAGCATTTGCCATCATCCCGGGCATTAGTCGCTCGGGTTCGACCATCACTGCTTCTCTCTTTTGCAAGGTCAAGCGTCGTGACGCAGCCCAATACTCTTTTCTGCTCTCCATCCCTGCCATCTTGGCTGCGAATGTCTCTGAATTCTCCGCTTTGATGGCTCTCGAAAGCTCCCAATTGGCAGTATACATCGCCGGCTTTTTGGCTTCATTCATCTCAGGATATCTGGTGATTGCCGTCCTGATTCGCCTGATTCAAAGCTCATCTCTGAAATATTTCGCCTACTATGTGTGGGCATTGGCGGGGGTATCCATCTTCGTCATCCTCATCAGATAATGTCCCAGACGATTTCCGCCCAAGATTTCCAAAAGACCAAACCAAGCTGGGGGCAAAACTTCCTGCTTGTGGGAAGTGACAGCTATATGGCAGATATCGCCACAGCTCACATCAAAGCGTCTTTTAGAAATCAAGATTATGACATTAGCATCGTCTACGCGGATGAGCTCAAAGCAGGCGACTTGGGCGAATATCTTGATACATTCACCATCTTTTCCAGTGCCAAACTCATCATCATCCGCTCGGCTGAAAGCTTGAATAAACGTGAGCTTGAGGTCTTGGCGGACTACTTTGAGAATCCCTCTGAGCTGCAGAGCTTGGTCATTGTCGCGCAAAAGACAAATGGCAAACTTAAGACTTGGAAAAAGATCATATCTTCATGCCTCAATATCAGCTGCGACCCACCGAAGTATGCCGGAGACATCAAAACCTGGCTGATGTCGGAATTGCGAAGCATGGGCAAAGTCATGACTCCCCAAGCCATCAACGACTTCACACAGAGAATTGAGCTGGATTATAATACTGCCGCCAACGAACTGACCAAGATAGACCTTTTGGTGGGGCATAGGAGGCAGATTACTCATGAAGATCTCGCAGCTTTGGCGGGCTCAAGAGCAGGCACGCTCATCGATTTCTTCAGAGCCTTGGGCAGAAAACAGCAAAAAGCCGCTCTGATGTCACTGGATCTGATGCTTCAGGCGGATTGGGAGCCTTTGCAGATACTCTTTGCCCTCTTGCGTTTCTTTACAAACCTTTGGAAAATCCAGCTTCTGAGGCAGACCCATATCACAGATTCCGAGATTAGCTCTCGCCATCTTGCCGAGATTTTTCCATATCAGCGCAAAGAATACTTGGAATTTGCCAAGTCCTATCCCATCAAATCATTGGAGAAGATCATGGATATCCTGCTTCAGACAGACTTCCATCTCAAGAGCAGCGCTGTCGACAAGAGACTGAGGCTGGATTTATGTGTGCTTTCAATCATCTCAGCCTAAAAGAAAAGGGCGTTTTGCTGCATCTCAGCAGCTTGCCAAATAGCTTTGGAATCGGAGACCTGGGTCCTGCTGCCTATGCCTTCGCAGATTATCTGGTGGAGCATGATTTTGGCATCTGGCAGCTGCTTCCTCTGAATATCTGCGGATATGGTAATTCACCATACAATCCCATCTCAGCTTTTGCACACAACCCCCTTCTCATCAGCCCCCAAATGCTCTATGAAGATGGACTTGTTTCGTCAGATGCGCTCTATTCAGTTCCCGCCTCAAACAAAGTGGATTATCCCCTAGTCACAAAGCTCAAAATGCCTCTGCTCAAAAAGGCAGCGCAGAACTACATCCAAAGACATGATATATATGAATATATAGATGTCAATATCAAGTGGATTCTACTGTATCTTAGTTATCTACATTATAGCAGATTATATGGACATGATAGATGGTATCTCTGGGGAGAGGAGCATCGACAAGCCAATCTGCTCAAGATTGATGATTTGGATTCCGAGCTTTTGGAAGCTGCTGCCATCCAAGCCATCTTTGATGACCAGTTTCAAAGACTCTCTAAATATCTCAAGCGCAAGAAGATTCGCCTCTTTGGAGACATTCCTTTGTATCTGAGCTATGAAAGCGCTGAGCTCTGGGCAAATCAAAGCCTCTTCGACCTGGATGAAGAGGGCAGAAGGCTCAGTGTGGCAGGAGTTCCGCCCGATGCTTTCGCGGAAGGAGGACAGCTCTGGGGAAATCCAACCTATGATTGGCAAAGCATGCAGAAGGACGGATTTGAGCTCTTTCTAAGGCGAATCGAGCATGCCCTTGACTGCTTTGACCTCTTGCGGCTTGACCACTTTATCGGCTATGTCAACTTTTGGAAAGTGCCCTCACCAAATGGGATTCTACCCGAAGATGCCAAGGGAGGATATTGGGAAAACGCACTGCCGGAGTCTTTCTTTGAGAAACTGCGCGCCAAGTTTCCGCTTCAGCGCTTTGTAGCCGAAGATTTGGGCGTGCTCTCAGATGACGTAATCAGTATGCGCGAAAAGCTCGCTCTTCCGGGTATGATTGTGCTCCAATTTTGCTTTGACTCAGGCATCCCCGAGCCCCAAAACTACCCCACGGATAGGATTATCTATACAGGCACGCATGACAATCACAGCACTCGCGGATGGTGGGATGCTCTTGCCCTGGATGCCCCTGCCAGAAAGAACCTTGAGGCATATTGCAAAAAGCATCTGATGGACTTTCCCAGATCTCAAAACATCCATCATATACTGACCCAAATAGCGCAGAAGTCCGGATGTCGAATATCTATCATCCCCATGCAAGACCTTATCGGAAGTCCCATGCGCATGAATACTCCGGGAACGGCTTTGGGAAATTGGGAGTGGAGACTGAAGAGCTTGTAGCGTTTTTCGGCAAAAAAAAACCGCCCCCATCTCTGAGAGCGGTCTCACACACAGTGCCCCCCGTTATGGGGATTAGTCGAGTTTCTTTCTGATTTCCTTGTCGAGTTGCCCCAGCAAGGTGTCGAGCACCATGAGCAGGATCATCTCAAAGAAGGCTTGTTCTTGATCTTCATTGACAAATGGGATGTTGATGCTGCGATTGATTTTTGTAGCGAGTTCTTTGACCAAGGGTCTGAGCAGTTCCGTATTCACGATTCATTTACCTACATATCAGCGGTCAAGAGCTCGGCGCCTGCCACTTTGGGCAGATATCCCGCTTCGACAGCTTCAGCCACGCTGGTGATCTCAGGGAAGAGACTCATCAGGTCGCCGAAGGAGAGAGTTTTGAGGTCCACAGTCGCTTCATTGTCGTCCCTAAAAGCGTAGAACTGCTTGATAAACAGACTATAGCTATTGGGCGGAAGCTCATTTCTGGGCACTCTCTGCGAAGCGTGTAGACGGGCATAGGTCTTCAGGTCTTCTTTGTAAAGGTCGCTGCATTCGGCATAGATTTTACTCAGGTTCTTGGCGATTGCGCCCATTTCTTCGTGCATATCGCCCAAGCTGGGCATCACCCATTTGCGGGCGATACAGATAGCTCCATCTTTGTGGGAGCTGAAGGTGATCTCGTCGATGGTTCCGCTATATGCGGAGATTCCGTATTTGAGTTTGACTTTCATAAAATGACCTCCATGTCATTGTATATTTTTGATTGGGCTTACTCGTTTGGAGCTATGGATAAGGGATTGACTATCCTAGACGCTACTCAGCTTCTCTTGAAAAACGTGTAGGGATATAAGGCGAGAAATCTCATCCGGAATCAAGTTCCAGCCCGGGTCCCTTAATCCATATACTCCAATCTACAGCCCTCTACTATATACGGGCTACGGTTCTTTTAAATCTGATGATTTATCTTTCTTATTCAAACCGAATACATAGGTTGCGTTACCTGTGGAATTCTTGACCCTATAGCCCAGCTTCCTCAGGCTTCCGGAACACTGTTTGGAAGTATGGATATTGCTTTCTTCGGATAACTGAGACTCCGCACACCATTTCTGATAGTCATCGAAGAGCTCCTTAAGCGGGATTTTACTTAATGCATCCCCGGCACAGTAGCAGTCGTCCAAATATAAACTAAGAGTGTCAGCCTTAACATATCTTTTTATGGCATTTCTAACTCTCTGCGGTTTTGGGCCCAAGCCAGATGAAGTGTACTCTCGCAAAGATTCAAGCAGCATGTTCAAGACCCCGGGAGCTTCTGCCGCCAGTTTCTTATCCAAATCCCTATCCTTCTTCTCTTCGGGTACTACATAATCAAAGGGAATCACACAAACCCTGCGCAAGACAGCTGCGTCATCGCAGACTTGGGGCATGTGATTTGTAGAAACAAAAAGCGTATGAGATACATCGATATTTATCAATTCCTTATTCTTTACATCCGCCTTAATTTTCGACCGTGTAGTAATTTGCTTAAACAGCGCGCTGTTGAATTCGCAGCCTTTCTCGAGTTCGTCAATCACCGCTATCTTCAGACCCTTCAGATATGCCTTTTCCCAGCGTTCTTGGCCTCTGGGCTGCCCTTTGGTGAATGCTAAGCTCTGATTGAAGACGTCATAGTATTCACCAAAAACAGTTTTCATCAGATTGAGCATAGTGGTCTTACCATTTTGTTGTTTACCTAAAAAGAACACCGCTAATTCCTCTTTCGGGCAACCCAACAAGGATTGAGCTATCAACCGCAGTAAATAGCTTATCAAATCCTCATCGCTCGCAAAGATTTCGTCCAAGAATTGCCTAAATCGTGGACACTCGGCATTTGCGTCATAGCTCACCGGGATATGTTTGGTGAACATCAATTTCCGGGTCTCATCTTCATCACCGATGAATTCATGAGTCTTCATGTCGTAGACTCCATTTGCCAAGGCAAGCTTGTCCGGATGGCAATTCAGCTTGTTGTGCTCTATCAGCATATCGGGAAAGCTGTTTAGCCACCATATCAGATTCTTTATTCCGGGCGTATTTCGCATCTTTTTCAGGATATCGATGACCTTGCTTTCCGATGTACTATAGTTCTCTTTGATATGTTTCTCCAAGTCCGCAAAATCCTTGTTTAGGAATGATGAGTCAACGACCTGCCAATGATGCCCTATGGGAATCAACCATTCCTTATCAGAAATTCTAAATCGTTTACCTTTAAATCTGTGATAATACAAGTTCCCAATAGCAGCATCATCGCTATCGTCGATTTTGACAAGATTATTTTCTAGTTTCATCTATACCTCCATTTATTCTTCTGTTTTAAAGATTGATTGTCGTCCCAATCTGAGCTGACGCTTCACAATCGCCACTGCTTCGGCATGTCCGTCCTTTTTAGCTCGGGCGAAAAGACGTCTGATGGCCGCATAGTGTCGACGGTAGGCGCGCCTATACTCGTCAGGAAAGCTTTTCGGCGTTCCATTGGGTAGACAGGTTTCACGGTAATATCTCTTTAATGACTTGATGTCATCATCATATGGGCTACGCTCTTCATCGTTTACTGCGAGATAAGCAGCCTTTTTGTCTATGAGCTTGACTAGCTCACTTTTCACCCTCACTATCGTCTTATAATCCGTCATGGGCACTGCTGAAGGGTGATACACGCTAGCCTCAGCTCGTGCAAGCTCGATATTGCTATGTATCACTATTTCTAAGACAGTGCTAAAGATTGGACGATTAGGGTTTCTGAGCAAGACCATCAATAGCTTGCTGCCCTCGTGTTTCTCATAGAGTTTGCATAGTTCATAAGCTTCATTCATAACATGCTCCCAGTGAAAAATCCCGATTTTCAAGTTTCAAACTGTGCTGATTCTCTGTCAAGCTATCATTAACGCTTTGAGTCAGATTTTGATTTGTCATATTATTCTCCTTAAAAAGATTTGAGTTAGCGTAATCCCCAAGTTCGCATTCAATAGCGCTCGAGTGAGATACATCGGTTGTTTTTGAGATTTGATTTGATTTCATCGATTTCTCCTTAATCATCTTTTACCACCCATACTGCTTGGCAACGTGTACCAAAGAGCCATAGGTAATCTTGCGGACGCTCCCAAAGCTGTTCCACTTTTTATCTATGAACTCTATGCTGTCGTTATAACATGGATTATTGGCAAAAAGCTGGAAGAGCTCTCTGCCGCCTTCACCAAACCTTGCCTTCAAGGCCATTCCGATTTTTATCCAGTCGAGATATTTAATCTCGCCTTGGCTAATTAAATGTTTGCATATCAGATGCGCAAATTCATAGTCACGGGATCCGGGATAGTAGGCCTCGATTTTTCTGTTTTGCTGCTCAAGCATCTTGGTTTTCTTTTTGTCTTGAGCATCCTTCAGAGCCCTCATCTTATCGATATCGAGCGGGACTTGATTGGGATTGAGTGCCAGATTGGGGTCATAGCTCAGGTATGTAGCTTGCGAGATTCCACTAGCGTTCATGTCAGCTGACAGCCCCAGTTTTGAGCTGATGTCTTCCGTAAGATATGTCCAGACGTATCTGTACAAATCTCTGTCCTTAATCGGCTCCGAGAGAGCATAGATGAGCTTGATCCCATCACTCGGAGACCGAAAGGCCGCCTTTAATGAAGGGTCCAAAAGCTCGATAGCCTTCTTCTTCATCTCTTCTTGATCCTCGACATGGTCTACATCCAAAATCAGGAAATTGAGCTGCCTGAAGCTTTCGTCTTTGCGCCCATCTTTTGAAAATAGGGCTCCGGAAAACCATGGTAGTCTTAATTTCAATTCATTCCTCTCTTTCGCGCATTGCGCGTTTCTGATTTGTTCTACTATTGAGCGAACATCAGTATTCTCTGTGTTTCCAAGCATGATGTACTCAAAGATAGAGCCTATGACTATATGATGAACGCTCGTGGATTTTTTGATGTTGGTACCGCCAGTTACGGCATTATCTTTGCGACGCTCAAAATCTGAGTCTGCAATGATGCTATCTGCAATTAGGCGAGGTGAACTCTTCACCTCTGTATTGGCAGCGGCCTTGGCTTCTGCCTGCTCATTGATGGAATGCTCCATCGGGACTTGAGTGGAACTAACTTTAGTTACCATTCATCCTCCTTTGTCGCTGCGCAAGATTTTGTATGACCACAGCGGACAAAGACAAACTAACGAATATGGGTGTTTTTGTCAAGCTTTTTTTTATTCTAACTTATTGTCTATCATTAACTTAGAGATTCCATAACGGGGAGAGCGCAAGGCAAAAGCATCCCCCCGGTTTTTCCAAAAAATTCCAGGAATAAATAGTGCTTTCGATGATGGATGTGGGGGAGAGGAGGCACTCCGGAAAGACGATACTGAGAGCTGATAAATCGGCATTACACAGATAAGAATGCCTTAGAGTCCCATCGGGACGGTATTTCAGATAGATAATTACATTCAGAACAATAGATTGAGTCCCATCGGGACGACATTTCAGATAGCAGCCATGTACCTCAATACAAGCCATGAGCCCCATCGGGACGACATTTCAGATAGCAGCCATGTACCTCAATACAAGCCATGAGTCCCATCGGGACGACATTTCAGATAGCAGCCATGTACCTCAATACAAGCCATGAGTCCCATCGGGACGGTATTTCAGATAGCAGCCATGTACCTCAATACAAGCCATGAGTCCCATCGGGACG
>Ga0334895_1002060_pt1 | contig 18156 bp, 30 predicted proteins | sample GraSluR3_MG_7_FD_207229 | JGI IMG/M metagenome (GOLD analysis project Ga0334895, IMG submission 207229) | Sludge microbial communities from methane-producing bioreactor in Wageningen University, Netherlands - Granular Sludge_31_05-R3 | ecosystem: Engineered > Bioreactor > Anaerobic >... | reverse complement strand
GCGGGGTCGGGCGATCCGCAGAAACGCATCAATGGCGCGGATGAAGTTGTTGAAATAACGTGCAACGGATCGTCGGTTCAGGTAGGAGAAATGTCGGAACTGTCTTATCCCATCCTGTCGCAAGAGTACTTCATCACGACGGCGGGAACAACAATCACATACTATGTGCAGTGTTATCAAATGTCCACCAATGCCGATGAACTCTGGATCGAGGCGGAATACGTTGACAGTTATGACGACACCACAGAATACACCATAATGAAACTGCGCTCGAACAACTCATGCGCCGAACGGTCGGGCGCTGCTGACTGGTCACAATACTTATCCGTGACGCTGACACCGGCAACGGAATCTAAGGTGCGGGTGACGATCTACATTAACAAATACGACGCAGACGGCAAATTATACATTGATCCTAACTCCTCGGTGACGTAATGGCGAAAACAACGTGGTCATTCGGGAAACCTGTAATCCTCCAGCAGTCGGAAACGCCCGTCGCTGAGTGGTCATATGGAAAACCTGTCCTGTATTGGGAGTACGAAGCTCCTACGACGACCACCGAGGTCCCCACGACGACTACCACCACCACAACGACAACTGAAGCCCCGACGACTACAACTACTACCGAGGCTCCAACGACCACCACTACAACTACGGCTGCTCCTACAACGACAACTGAAGCCCCGACGACTACAACGACAACTACTACCGAGGCTCCTACTACCACAACTACAACAACAACTACGACTACTGCCGAACCTACCACCACCACCACTACCGAAGCCCCGACCACAACTACCACTACTACCGAAGCTCCTACGACGACCACCGAAGTCCCCACGACGACTACCACCACCACAACGACAACTGAAGCCCCGACGACTACAACTACTACCGAGGCTCCAACGACCACCACTACAACTACGGCTGCTCCTACAACGACAACTGAAGCCCCGACGACTACAACGACAACTACTACCGAGGCTCCTACTACCACAACTACAACAACAACTACGACTACTGCCGAACCTACCACCACCACCACTACCGAAGCCCCGACCACAACTACCACTACTACCGAAGCTCCTACGACGACCACCGAAGTCCCGACAACCACAACAGAAGTCCCGACGACCACCACGGAAGTTCCTACGACTACAACTGAAGGCCCTACAACAACAGCAGGCCCAGAATATATCCCGCATATCGAGACGTTCGTCCCGGTCAGACATTTTGACATGACTGTGGGTGTGAGACGGTATGAAATCACCGTTGATAAACGAACAAAGAAAGGATTATGATGATTACGATTGGAATGGCGGCTTATGGAAATGCCGATCAGGTATGGTTCACCTGTCAGGCCCTCCGGCTGTATCAGGACATGGAGGGATGCGAGTTGCTGGTTCTCGATAACGAAGGAAACGATGTGATTAAAAAAGCGGCTCATGACTGCAGGGCGCGATATGAATCATATACCGAGGTCAACGGGACAGGACCCGCACGGAATAAAATATTCGATCTGGCGAATCATCCTTTCGTCCTCGTCATAGATTCGCACGTATTCCTCTGGCCAGACGCGCTGAAGCGGCTGAAATGGTGGCTGATGAATAACTGGGATGATGCCCGAAACCTGATACACGGCCCCATGCTGTCCAGCGGGCTTGACCAGTGCTATACCCACTATAATAATCAGTGGAGAGCAGACATGTGGGGCACGTGGTGTCAGCCAAGGAAAACAGGGGAAGTGACCGGACCTCCGATTGAAATTGAAATGATGGGGTGCGGAGTGTTTGGGTGTCGCAAAGATTCATGGCTGAGATTCCATCCGGGATGCCGGGGATTTGCCGGGGTGGAAGGCGTGATACATGAAAAATATCGACGGGCTGGAAGAAAGGTGCTGTGTCTGCCATTCCTCAAGTGGGCGCACAAATTCTACGAAAAAGGGGCGAAGATACCGTATCCTCTGGAGAAAGCGGACAGGATCCGTAATTTTCTCCTTGGATTTGCCGAAATTGGACTGGACGCGGAGCCCCTATATGAGCATTATGGACGAGAGGTGGTGGAGAAAATTGCAGCAGAAATTGAACGGGAGGGAGTGGCGGCGGGACAGGGTGACCCCCGCATCCCATGAGGACATGGAACAGGACTGTTCCGGCACGCGGACGGCGGTGGCGATGGCAAAAAAAATAGCGAGTAAATTACATGAATATCACGAATTACTTAACGAAAAAAATCAGTTGTCTGACGGCGACCTATGGCAGATACCGGGTGCTGTCGGAAGCGGTGACGTGCTTCTATGAGCAGGATTACAGCAATAAGGAATTGATTATTCTGAACAATCATCCAGCGCCGCTTGTATGTCACCTGCCACAGGTTATGATTATCAATGAGCCGGGGTATCCGTCGCTCGGTGACTGCCGGAACCGTCTGTTGGAGCTGGCCACGGGTGAGTATGTGAGGACATGGGATGATGACGATCTCTACCTGCCGACGGCGCTGTCACAGGGAATTGAATATATTCGTGATTATCCCGCGTGGAAACCTGCCCGGTCATGGAGCTGGCGGGTCGAGCAGGACATCATGACGCTCAATTCCAATACCTATGAAGCGTCGTGGACGGTCAGGGCTGATGTGGCGAGGAAATACGGATATGGCGTCATGTCGGGCGGCAACGAGCACAATGTCCTCCATCGGGGGATCAATACAATGGGGGGCGTCCGGCGCGACGAGGTGGAGCCGACCTATGTCTATCGCTGGGCGAGCGGACTGTGCAGGATATCGGGCACGCTCAACAAGAATGATTTGAGCGATGAAACAACGCGGCGGAGGACTGCGCGGTGGATGGGGCGCAACAACGATACGGGTGACGGACGACCGATTGAGCCGGTCGATCTGACTAAATACTGGGAACGGATAGAGAGGGCACGCAATGACATGGATAAGAACACAGATGAGACCGCAGAAGATTTGCGTTGAAAATCCGGACTATCCTGTATCATCGGTATTTACCGGATACGACTGGAAGCTATCGGGAGGAACGAAACAGGCGGGGATCATGGCGGCGGCGATGATACTCGCCGGTGATGTTGATACGGTAATTGAGATAGGGATACAGTACGGATTCACATCTCTCATTCTAGCGAAAGCGCTTGCCAGCAATGCGCGGGACGGACTGCTTGTTTCAGTTGATATCAATCCAAACGCAGTTGCCAGAAGCAAGAAAATAACGGATGGTCTGCCGATTACGCACCGGCACATCGTCGGCGACAGCAAGCTGATCGATTATGGCCCATATCTGAACGGCCGGTCGGTCGGACTGTCGTTCATTGACGGCGCGCACGATTATGAATCATGTGCCCACGACATCCGGGCATGTCATGAGATAACCCGGCCGTGGGGGATATTGGTGGCGCATGACTACAACGCACGCGAATATGACGGAGTTTATCGAGCGGTCAATGAACACTGTGCCCGGACAGGCGACGCCATGTTCATACTCGATCATAACCGGCGGTCACAGGATTACAGGACGGCAATAATCCAGAAGGGGGAACGGAAATGATAACGTTCATCAAAAAGACCTATGAAGAAATTTGGATGACCCACCAGTTCAGGCGGGCGGACGGCAAGGGGTGGGTTGGATCGTCGGAAATCCTCAGCGGAACTCCGACCGTCGATGTGCTTGACTCCACCGGAGCTACAGTGGCGGAGATGTCAAGCGATGTTTCAGTGGTGTCCGATACGAAAGTTAAATACAAACTCAAAGCCGGCGCCGCCGGGGAAACCTATACCATCCGTATCCGCACCGGCGAGACCAGCGACGGGAACAAATTCGAGGATAATATCTCTCTGGCTGTAATGTAGTGTGATGATAAGAAAAGAGGTGATAAATGCAACTTGCATCTGAAATAATAGTGGGAGTGATAACGGGGGTTGTCTCTCTCGGACTTCTATGTATCCTTTTTCGTATAATATTCTCCAGACTGTCCGAGAAGCTGGATATCTCACAGTTCAACGAATATGTTGCCAACGTCAAAGACAATTTTGAAAGCGGCCAGCGTCGTTTCGATAAGATAGACGCTGCTCTGGCAAAGAACACCGAAGCGCTGAATCTGGTTTGTGTGTCCATAAAAGGACTGACGGTGCTCTTGGAACAAATCGAGAAAAAGGTGGATAAACAATAAATTTAGGAGGACGAAGCAATGAAAAAGGTTTTAATTGGTATTATCATGGTGCTGGTATTTGCCGTTACTGCACTGGCGGCGGACGTAACATTGCAATGGGATCCGAACAGTGAGCCGGATCTGGCAGGGTATAAGATTTATTACGGCACGGCATCGAGGACCTATGGCGGGCCGATTGATGTGGGCAATGTGACGCAGCACACTGTCAGAGATCTCGAGCCGGGCATAAAGTATTTCTTTGCTGCCACTGCGTACAATGAAGATGGATACGAAAGCGACTACTCCAACGAAGTAATGTGGGGCGTTCCGACTGCGCCGGGTAATTTTCGTGTGACGGTGACTGTCACTGTTGAGATCGGAGGCGATCAATGACCTACACATTCCAGAACTTCAAGCATGACGAATTTCGCTGTAAGTGTTGCGGCAAGAACCTCATCGATCCGGGGATCATTCATCGTCTACAGGTACTGAGAGATATTCTGCGCGTCCCTATAATAGTGACGAGCGGATACCGGTGCGAGAGGCATAACAGCGTTGTAGGCGGCGCAACTGATTCCATGCACGTCAGAGGCCTTGCGGTGGATTGGACGTGCTCTAAACTCGAAGAGGCGGCGAAACTGTGCGAGAACTGGAGCGGGGGCTTTCATTACTATCCGGATCAGAAATTTATCCACACCGATATAGGACGAAAAAGGAGGTGGTGACATGGATTATTTAAAACAGCGACCACTGATTAAAACAGGAGATCCTATTCAATGGAAGTCAAAGTCTGCCATAGGCGCCATAATCCGGTGGTGGACGAAGAGTAAATACAATCATACTGCAATGGCAATCAGATTCACCGAATACGACACCGACAGAGTTTTTATCATCGAAGCGATGGAACACGGATTACAGCTCAGGGCTCTCTCAGATCGACTGGAGAGCTTCAAGGGAGAGGTATGGCATCTACCCCTCATCGGTATTTATGATCCCGTAAGGCACGAAATAGGACGCTCTGGGCTGTATGCAATCGGACGTGGAGTGAAGTATGATTACCGGGGCTGTATATTCGGCAACATCAAAGACCGTGCAAGCAAGGACTACTCAAAACTATTTTGCTCGGAATTCTGGTATATGTGCATCGAATCAGTATCTGTCAATCGGGACGCACTCCGCCCTGTCATAGCACGGGCGAATGTCTATCTTAATAACGAAGCTCCCACTCCGGCGGATATTCCTAATCTCGGATTGACAAAAAATGAGGTAAAAATTCTTTAAAGGAGCAACGTGATGATAGAATACTTATCAGACGCTTACATAATCAGAACACTGAATCTACTCAAGTCCGATTATATGATTATTACTGGATTTATCCTGCTTGTTCTGGCGTTGATTGCCAGAAAAACAAAAACAAAACTGGATGATAAGGCTATAGATTGGTTAAAAGGCAAATTAAAAAAGTAAAGGACATCCTCTAAAAAAACGACGCCCATATTTCCTCCCGCAATCGTTTTAAGATCGAAACAGACCTGACATACGAATGGATTGCGACCTTGCGCTCTTCTCTTACCGGCCTGTGATCTTCAAGATCGTAATGCTTATTTTCTAGGAACACGTGAAGCGAGGATTTCATCGGCAAGTTTACCAGTTAATGCTTTAAATTTTTCTTCTGTCATTACACCGGATTCAACAGTATCAGCAAGAGGTAAACCGCACTCTATGTTGATCATTGCCATCTTGTTGTCACCAACATAGGCAAGGACATATTCATTCATTCCCGATTGTGTCTCATGAGTAAAGTGATCGCCAATCCCAATAACAGAATAGTCAAATGGTTGTTTAGTGAATTTCTGCGCTTCCTCAAGGGACATAAGATACGTTAATTCGTTGGGCTTTCGTTCAAAATCAGTTACATATTTAGTTGTCATTGCTTCATGCTCAGTTTTGGATGCAAAATACCATTTACCTTTCTCATATCTTAAATAATATGTCGAAGTTTTATACAGTCCTTCTTTAGGTCCCAGTTCCTTTTCCTTGGATTTGTCCCACGGAAGGTTGGCAATGACCTTTGCATACATTGCCTTTTTTTCTCTTGTATCGGCGAATCTCCACATATTATATGGCGATCCGGGATCTGTGCAATGTTCTACATTAAGCCATGTAACAGGACAATTCTTACAACTATCGCACGCAATGCAGGCGAAACAATAATGAATACTCTTTCTGAGAATCCCGGTTTTGTCTTCGTAATCATCCTTATATTTACCGGGATTCTCGGCAAGCCAGTTCCAGAGCTTTCTGTGTTCTTTCTCAAAATCTATCTGCGCATTAAGCGCATCAATAAATAACTGTTCATTTTGCGAATCTAAACATACGTCATAATCATTCATTTCTCGTTCCCCCTTTCTTTATGTGCCGGATTCCCAAAGGCGGCTCCGGCGGGCCTTGTTAAGGAGGGAGGAGTCAGCGGACATGAGTCTTCGATGTAATTTGAAAAGTCACACCGGGGATCGTCTTTCTCCCGTCGTGCTGCAATATGAATTTCTTTAGCTCGCTCTCAACGATCTTAATACACTTTATGGGGAGCAGTCCATCAGCAACCGCACGGGCAACTTTTGCTTCATCGACGATCTGCATAACGACCTCTTTCTTCCGCACAGATCCTTTGACTTTTGTTTCCGCCGGTGAGACTGTGGGGATGAATACGGGCGGCTGTACGGACTGCTGTTCAATTTCGGCAATCCGTTCATCGTTCCTGTTACGCTTTGCCTGGAGGATGCCTATCTCACGTTCATAGGCCATGCGTTCAGTTTCCGACAGATCTTCGTCTTTAAGCTCCATCTCAAGGAGTTCTATTGTCTCGTCAATGTCAAGATTCAAGCCCGTGAACTGGTCAATCTTTTTTTGTGCCCTAGCAAGCTGCTTTTCGTGCCGCTTCCGCACTTCTTCCCTCAACCGGGATTCCTCTTCTTTCCGTATACGATCCTGTTCATGATCGTAGTCGGTTATTTTTTCGAGGGTGATTTCTTTTGCCCTTTGCGGGATTTCAAGGGTTTCCTGTTCACGTGCGACAATGGCAAGATGCGCCGCCGCCGCCGCCTCCTTCATGGGCTTGAAGTATTCCCTGACCTTCTTCATGGTATCGTTTATTTCACGGGTGAAGATGACGGCTGCTTCTTTATCTGCGACGGTCGTAATTTGCAGGGTTTCCGCAACGTGTAAGAGCGTGCCGACTTCATCCTTAATTTCCTGTTCTGACCTTTGTACTTGATAGATTGTCGCTTCATCCATGTTTATGCCTCCTTATCATATTTGCCTTCATTTTTTGCTATCCGAATATTTTATCAATTATTGATATTAAGTACGGTGCCGTAACCTTAAAATCCGGGTCTTCAGCTTTCTTTTTCTTGCACCAGTCGATAACATGGCGGAAATATGCGGCATCAACGCCGGTAAGCTGTTCCTCCAGCGTATCAATGTCCGTCAGGTCTAAGTTCGATATCTGGAAAAGCATTTTAAGGATCTGTCCCGCATTGATATACCATCCCCGCTTGAGAAATTTGCGCATTCTTATCACAGAACACACCGGGTAGAGCGACCCTTGATAATAAAGCGTTTTGGTCAAAATGCTTTCAAGCGCAGCAGACGTAAGCGTAAGTTTTTTTGTGTTTGATTCCCAGTAATTGCAACAATGAATGTAATCGTAATTTTTGTGAATCTCTTCGGGATTTCCATAAAAGCGTGTAACGAGCTGTATGTTGCCGGACAGGGTTATAGCGTTTGCTGACATAAATACGGGGCGGTATGGAGTAGCTTTTTCAGGTTTTTCTGCATATTCTTTATCTGCCGCGTCTCCGGCCTGGGATACTACTCCCTCTGACTGCACGATGATTTTAACCCGATCACCGATTATCTCAACTCGCGGCTTGATTTCTATGTGCTCACCCATACTGTTAAACATGCCGACGTAGTACTCTGCAACAGATTTGACGGTCTCCATATCCCTGAAATAAATATCATAATCATTAACTCTTTCATTTAACAGGAGTGAAACAATCGACCCCCCTGTAATAATGCTGTTTTTCTTTACGGCATCCTGCACCGCTTTGTCTCCGATTGACGCAACATAATCGTCAAACTTTTTGCCTAATGTTTTTTCAATCATCCGCGTGTTCATTTCATCTCCTCACCTTCTGTGTAAATAATTATATTGTGACAGCCGACAGAGGAAAAAGTCCCAGTCTGCCGGGTCCTCGTGTTTCACGAATTTATACCCCGATCCGTCCCGGGGGAGCGCCAGCGTATACCGATCATACTGCGTCCGTGTCTGGAGTTCTTCTTTCTTCAACACGACGTATGCCGCAAGTTGCGGCCCCGCCATGCCGATCATGCCCGATTTGATATCAACAATTGCTTTTTTCCTGCCAAGCTCGATCTCAAGGTCATAGGTTCCGCAGTAATGATATTTGCGAGAGTACAGGGGTTTTTCATAGCTGATAATCCGGGGTTCATAATCGATCATCCACCGGACGAACTGATTGAGGACACAATCGAGAGTGGGGGCCAGCGCTTCCCGGTCGAGGTCGCCGTCGAGATAGTTCTCGACCATTTTATGGACATCGGTTCCGGCATCCCTTCCGGCCTCAAAAACGTCCGCCGGGATTGATACCCCGTCGAACACGTTCACATAGCAGCCGCCGACCTTCAGCCACTCGCCGATGATCTGGGTTACGGAAGGGATCACCTGATTGTCCACGGTGTATGTATGCGTCACCGGATCGAAGTGGATCATGGTTATTCCTCGCTTTTGGGCTGCTGTTTTATAAGATGATCGATGACCGCCGACGCTTCCTGCCTCGTTAGATCATTCATCGATTCGATTTTTCGACTGATGATCTTTGATGCCTCAACGTGCCGGGCTTCATCCGGTATCTCAAGCTTCGTCATCATGCTGTGGACGGCTCTTATCTGCGCCGTGGTGACTGCGTTCGGGTTTGTTTCGTTTGTCTGCCCGGACTGTTCAGACATGCGTCGGACGGCGCTTTTCGGGGGGTCTTTCTTCTCACTCCCCTCTGATTTGTATTCCACCTTGCCGAGGTCACTCTTTTTAATGCCCGCATATGCTTCTAAATCAGCATATGACAGGTTGCGGATACCCAACAATCGCGTGATGCCGTTACCCAGCAGATTAGTCAGGGCCGCCATTTTTACGTCGCGCTTATTGTCCCGATCCGCGACCGTCCGCTCTGTTTTCTTGTTGTTTTCCCAAACGTATTGTCGAAAAAATCCATCCTTGCTTGACCTGGACCCCTCGACCTGAATGCTCCTGCCGGACATACTAAATACACCCCTATATGTGTAGGTGTAATGACCGTCCTCCTCTATCTCAACCGACGGCTCATCAATCCGCCATGAGATATTAAAGAGGTTCCCGATCTTCTCGGCGCCGGACGCCTGCAAATAGGGACGTCCGTTCTGGTCAACCCAATCACCGGCGTTGGTGACTCTGAGCGCGACCTGTTTGATCTTGATGACCGCTTCAATCCTTCTTTCAGCCTGCTCTGCCATGGCAAGCAAAGTGTCATCGGCAAACATGACAGGCTGTTGTTGCTCGTATTCAATCATTTCATTTGTCATTTTCTTTCCTCCCTTTCAGACATGTCGTTTTCTCCTCCACCCCATGCACCAGTCATCCGGGCCGGGGCGCTTGTTTTCGCTCTTGTAGACCTCACACTGTTTTGTGAGGTACTTCCTGCAATTTAAGCATCTTTCTTTCATCTTCTCACCTCCGTTAAAATACCCCGCACTTATAGGCTATAATCAGCGCCGCCAATGCGAGTAACGACCAGTCAATAATCGTTTCCCTCTTCCGCCGTTTGATATTCCGGCGGATTATGGTCTTTAATGATTCTGGATAGATTTCTTGACCCATACTCCCTCCTCCTTTCTTGTCCGTCGCAGCCGTTCCTAACACCACGGGATATAATCCCCTTAATCACCGGTAATATCGGTACCAGCTTAACGTTCGGCCCCCATGCCCAATGCGACGGACTGTAAGATTGTCAAAGATCACATTCCCCGATTTTCAGAGTTCGGGAATATCTCTCAGGTCACCTGTCTCTATATTGTACAGGTGGGGCAGCGTTGTCTCCGTCTCTGGGATTTCCTCCCAGATCGATGCCCACCTGTCGCCACCGCAACGTTTACGGGTGGCGATCCGTTGAATGCCGACGGGCGTGACGTGGTGGCGTGTCCACGTCCCAGTCACACCCTCACCTGACAATATCCAATAAACTCTTTTCATTATATCATCTCCTCCCCGTCACCCACAGGGTTTCCGTAGGTGTCGTAATGCTATCCTCGTCACCCACCAGCCCCAGCTCCCGCAGGTACTCCACGAGAGCGGGGTGCCGGGTTACCACTAAGTCAACCATGTTTTTCATTTTATCCCCCTCCTTTGGTTGTTTGATTGCAATATACCAAACGGTACACCCCCCTGTCAAGAAAAAAATTAAAATATGGTACATTTTTTTATTTGACGAAGGGTACAATCTCATGTTAGATTACCGCTATGAAAAAAATAGATTTATCAAGATTACATGCCCGGTTCGGGGTACTGCTTGAGCGGTACATGGCCGGGCATCGGCTCAAGCAGGGTCAGGTGGCGAAGTGCATTGGGATGCAGCGGACGCATCTTAATGCGCTGATTAACGCCAAACGGCCTCTCTCCGCGCACCACTTAATCAAATTCATCATAAGGGGGATAGTTAAAGTGTCAGATATCAAAGACGACTGTCATGAGAGACCAGAGAGGGAGATGGAGTTCTGGGCAGTGGCGACTGAAGCTGAGAACATTTCGCTGCTGAAGAAAATTGCCCGGCTCCGTCAGCATGGCGTGGACGTTGAACGGCTTATTGACAGCGTTGTGCCGAAGAAGGAGGGCAAGAGAGGGAGACGGCATGCCGGATAGGTATCAGATTCACTGCCCGTTTCGGATGCCCGAAAATATGCGATAAAAGTTTTTGAGATAAAATAGGGGAGCCACCATGCGCGACATCCACACCGATCCGGCTTATTTCTACTGCGAGCGCACCAGATGCACCATGACAAGGGAGAGCTGCATAAAGCGTCAGAGCAGGGGAGCCGGAGCATGGAAAAAAAAGCCGAGAGAATGCCGGAACTGCCCGCAGGGGCAAAAAATAAAAGGGGAGGCAGTCACTATGTCGGGTATCAGCAAAGATGAGCAGGAGCAACGCAGAGCAGTGGGGCAGCAGATCAGAGACATGCGGGGGAGCATTATGACCATTAAGACGCTCGCCGAGAAAGTCGGGATACCGAAAACACGGCTACAGCTTATTGAAACGGGGCAGAGGGAGTGCCCGCCGGGGCTGTTCGAGAAGATTAAGACGACACTACAGACGGCGGAATCCTGCAAAAAATCGAGTGTGCCCGAACCAGGTGGGCAGGAGCAGACCGTTGACGCCGTGGATTCGCAATGTGGTGACGGGCTCCGTGAGACCGCACGGGAAGTGTTGGACACGCGGAAATTTGAGGATGGATTTGGACGGCATGCCATTATCACCTACAGGAACGGACTATATCACGCATGCACCTACAAAGTTCTGGATGAATTGTACAGCATCGAAGACTGGGACTTTCTCAGATCTGTAGCCGAGAAAATCAGGGAGCTGGACAGTGAGAATGCGTCGTAAAATGACCCCTGAAACACTGCTTAAGCGGGACATCAAGCAATACCTCGGATACCATGGCTGGTTCTGCTTTCATGTGTTGCAGGGGCTTGGCGCGTACAAAGGCGTGTCAGATATGATAGCCATTAAGGGGGGCAACGTCCTGTTCATCGAAGTCAAAAGGCCCAGGGGGACACAATCGGAATACCAGAAAGAATTCGAGCGTCGGGTGACGGAGAAGGGCGGCAAGTACGTCGTGGTGAGATCGGTAGACGATCTCGCCGAGGCTGTCGGAGGGATGTTGCAAAAGAAGATGATCTGGTGAGGGCGCCGGTACAAGGGACAGCAACCCGATCTGTCCGGCAAACTTGACAGGTGATCTGCTGCCCTGTTTTTGGGGTAAAAAACGATGAATTATTATAACGACAACGATCCTCATGCAGCAGCTTGGTTGAAAGAACTGATGGCCGAGGGGTTGATTTCTGCCGGCGACATAGACGATAGACCAATACAGGAGGTGCAGGTTGAAGACTTACGAGGATACACAAGAATACACCTATTCGCCGGGATCGGCGGATGGGACAGGGCGCTCAATCTTGCAGGATGGGGAGACAGGCAGATACTCACCGCCTCCCTGCCGTGCCAGCCCTTCTCAACAGCAGGCAGCCACAAATCAATTTGCGACGATCGACACTTGTGGCCCATTGTCCGGGAACTCATTGAAGGACTCAATCCGCCGTTCATCATCGGTGAGCAGGTCGCATCCGCAGAAGTTGTCGGAACTCAGCAAGAGGCTGCTTTCCTTAAGTCGGTTCAAAGCGGCGATTATGCACGAGCAAACAAGCTCGCTAAACGACTCGCTCAAAGCAAGTCCTTCCATTACTGGCCTCGGTGGGTCGATGGAATACAATCAGACCTGGAAAAGGCGGGTTACGCCTTCCGGTTTATGGTTTTGGGAGCACACAGCCTCGGTGCGCCGCACATCCGGCAGAGGTTATGGTGGATGGCCAACATCCATAGCAGACGATGCAACGGGCAGTCAGTATGCCTACAGCCAAGGGAGGCACGACAAGATCACTCTGAAGTTGCCGGGCGCAGCGATGACTGCGGGCTGGCCGACACCGAATCACAACACGACGGGGCCGGGGAATCAAGGCCGGCAGGGTGGGAAAAACTTACAGACAGCAGTGTTTGCAGCGGGTTGGCCGACAGCATCAAGCCGGGACTGGAAGGACACGCCGAGGATGGCGATGGAGGGAATGAACCCGGACGGCTCAACCAGGAAAAGGTTAGACCAATTGCCGAGGGTTGCTGGGCTGACTCTATCTGGTGGCCCTGTCGGGATGGAAAGTATCGCAGAATACCTGCCAGATGGGTGGAGCCTGCCGGAAAATGGGAAATTGAACCACCGCTTTTCCCTTTGGACGATGGGCTACCCGGCAGAGTGGGCTTACTGCGGGGAACGGGCAATGCTATCGTTCCGCAAGTTGCGGCGGAGTTCATCCAGTCAGCGTATGAATACAACAATGAAAGGGAGGAACAATGAAAGCGCTCGCATATCGTAATTACGTGCCAGGTCAGGATGGGTATCTATGTTGCGCTTGTGTGGAACGGGATCAACGACGAAGTGATTATCAGCACCTGTTTTTTGCAATCACAAAGCCGGAACGAGTTGACGAAAAATTAAAGTGCGCATGGTGTGGGTATTCGGTTGGAGGACACGATGCAAGCTGTGCGGCAATACGAATAGCTAAAATGATTTCGGCTTGAAGTTAACCGCCAATTGTGGTTTTATGGGGGCACGAGGTAAATCATGAGTTATCACGGAACTCGAATCAAAAAACAGTCTGCCGTATGGGGACGCCGCCGCCCGGTGGTGGAAGGCGCCGTGATCGCCGCCCTGTACGGCATTTTTGTGTGGAGGTAGAGAGACCAACAGAATTAAGACGACACTACAGACGAAGGAAAACGCGATGGAAATAAAGATTGATCCTGAATTTAAAAGCCTGATCCCGCCGTTATCGGCGGACGAGCGGGACTTGCTGGAGAAAAGCCTGTTGTCTGAAGGTTGCAGGGACGCTCTGGTTGTGTGGAACGGCGCTATCCTGGACGGGCACAACCGTTACGAGCTATGCAAGGCCCATGATATCCAGTTTAATACGGTAGACGCGCCTGATAATATCAGGGACCGAACGGATGCCAGAATCTGGATACGCAACAACCAGGCTGGACGGCGCAACGTGACGCAGGCATGGAAGATCGAGTTGGAGCTGGGGAATAAGGAGGACTTGCTGAGGAGGGGGAAGGAAACTCAGGGCCAACGTACAGACATTTTGTCACAAAATGACAAAAAGTTATTCGAACCCCACAACACCCGAAAAGCCATTGCTAAATCGGCTGGCGTGTCCACCGGGCAGGTGGCGATGGCGGAGCAGGTGAGAAAGGAGGACCCAGGGCTGTGGAATAAGGCGAAAGATGGGGATGTAACTATATCGGCCGCCTACCAACAAATTAAACGCCGGAACAAGGAAGAGAAACGGAAAGAGCGTAGAGAGCAAAATGCTGTCTTGGTTAAAGAAAAAGACGTTTTTGAATCTATCCACGAAGTAAACGCAAAATTCGCAACAATAGTCATAGATCCACCGTGGGATTGGGGCGATGAAGGGGATATCGATCAACTTGGAAGAGCAAGGCCGACATATCAAACGATTTCGTTAGAGCGGCTTCTTGAACTACCTATAAACAAAATCGCGGACATCGATTGTCATATCTACCTTTGGATTACAAATAGATCATTGCCGAAAGGTTTCCCTTTGCTTGAAAGGTGGGGGTTTCGATATATCACATGCTTGACTTGGGTGAAGCCGTCTTTTGGCATGGGAAATTATTTTAGAGGCGCGTCCGAGCAGATTCTTTTTGGCGTCAAAGGTTCACAAATGCTGAAACGTAAAGATGTGCCGACATGGTTTCCGGCGCCACGCGGAAAAAAGCACAGTTCAAAGCCGGACGAGTTTTATAAACTCGTTGAAAGTTGCAGTCCCGGACCTTTTATTGATGTGTTCGGACGCGATCAAAGAAATGGGTGGGTTCTTGTTGGATCGGAAGCAATTTAATTTTTCGGAACGTCTTGCATTTAGCCGTGGACGCAGAGAATCAAACGATTTGGAATCCATTAAATCATTGATTTCAGGATGCATTGATGTGCGAAAGACGGATGTCGATAAAGATCGGATCGGTATTGATTATATCGCCACATTAAGAGGTGGAGCAGAGATTTTAATTGATGCGAAAACCAGAGATGCCGGATGTTCTAAGTTCTGGAAAAATGGGCCTGAACTAGCTCCTGAGATCTGGTCTGTTATGCCCGGCGGGAAATATAATATCCCTAAAGAAAATGCTAAAACGGGATGGACATTAAGTGAAAGCAATATTGTAGATTATATCTACTGCACATTTGATCCTTCTGATAGCGACGAAATATTTATTCTGCCATTTCAACTATATAGAATAGCATTTCGTAAAAACCTGAAATTATGGATTCAAAAATACGGCCTTCCAAGGCCGCAGGATTCAGGAAGATGGGAATCAAGGTGTATTTTTGTCCCGGCAGATATTGTATTAAATGCGATTACTTTAGTGATGAAAACCGCATAGAGGTCAAGCGTCCTCGCCGAGGCTGTCGGTGGGATGCTGCAAACAAAAAAATGCTATTGACAAGCCCAAATAATTGTGGTTTTATGGGGGCACGAGGACGAGATATGGAGCAGATGGACAAAATAGAAAAACTCAAAAACCGCCAATTAGCACGGCTCCTGGCCCACCTTAAAAAAACCGGTCAGCTTACCGTTGAACTGGAGAAGGATTTAAAGCGGGCCTACCGCTATGCGTTTGAAGACGTGGAGGAGCTCATACAAAGACTTGATAAGGAGAAGGGTAATGGCGAACCCTCAAATTGAAAACGGCTACACAAAAATAGCGAATGAAATCATGGACGCGCTTTGCCGTTTTCACCCCGGAGGCGCAGAGGGACAGGTTTTATGGAGTATTATTCGCAAAACTTATGGCTGGAATAAAAAAGCTGATAAAATAAGTATAAAACAATTATCGGAATTAACAGGTCTTTCCCGCCGCACAATAATTTATGCTATACAGAATTTGGAGGCAAAAAACATGATTATTGTGCAACGGGGGAAAACTGGATTGTTGAATAATGTTAACTTATTATCATTCCAAAAAGATTATAAAAAATGGGTAGTGCAAGAAAAAGACGGTAGTGCAAGAAAAGGTAAATCATATAAGTTAACTATTCAAAAACAAAAGGATAATTACAGGGCGGGGGGTAGTGCAAGAAATAGTGGTAGTGCAAGAAACGCGCAAAAGGTAGTGCAAGAAACAGTGCCTGACATACAATTTCTTGCACCCACAAAAGACACTATTACAAAAAACAATACAAAAGAGAGGGGGGCAAAATCCCATTTTACCCCTCCGACCGCCACCGAAGTAGAAAATTATTGCAAGGAATCGGGACATATCATTGACGCTCAACGCTTTATCGACTTTTACACCGCGAAGGGCTGGATGATCGGGAAAAATAAAATGAAGGACTGGAAAGCAGCAGTCCGCAACTGGGCGCAACGCGAGAAAGGAGAGCACCATGCAGGCCAAGGAATTAGTCAAGGGAATAGGCCACCATATCGACCCGGAGGCCAGGTCATCGAGCAAGACCCCGAGATCGCACGACTACTTGCCGCCAGAGAGGCTCAAAAAAAGGCCGCTGCTCGCGACACGCCGTAAGCCCCTCGATATATGGGCCGAGGTATTAGGTACGGCTCCGGATTTGCTCTATCTTGATCCTGACTACAAGATCATACGGGAGCTGCTAATTAAGTATTATTACAGCCGGGCGAACTGGGACGACTTCATAGCGGCGCAGAAGGTGACGAGAGAGATCAGGGAGACGCTCGCCAAGCTGCGGGTCGAGCTCAAGCGACATGGATACGCTATTTATGGCGCGGTAAATGGTAAGCTGCAACATTGCTACTTGACCGATACGGCGGAAAAACACCGTGGTACGATATATCAAGCCCCGCCGGTCACACCGTGTGATCTGTGTGAAAGAGAATGTAGTCGAAAAGACATGAACGGAGTACACCGAAAGGGAGATAAGCGGTGCTGGGAGACTGACAGCGAACAACCAGGGGAAGGGGGAGAATAAATGGATATTCTAACAGTCACAGGGAACCAAGAGTACTAAAATGGAATAAAGTGGCACAGATCATAAAAGAACGGCACATAAGGGAATAGACCACATGAAAGTCACGGTAAAGAAAGTAAAACTATCACAGATCAAGATCAATAGAACAACGGTGCGGTTGCCCCTTTTTTTATGAGACGCATCATGCCGAAGCTGCCACGAAAACTATCAGACGAGCAGAAGCCCACGAGCTGGGTAAAGAAGAACGAGCCACCCCGGATCAGAGGGCGGCGGCTGCAGCGAGAGCGAAAGATGTTATTTGAAGATCAGCCGTTATGCGTCGAATGCCGGAAGCAGGGCAGGGTTACCGTGGCGACACAGAGGGATCATATCATACCGCTCTCACAGGGAGGGTTGGACGTGCCGGAGAACACGCAGCCGTTGTGTCAGGCGTGCCACGACGAGAAGAGCAGGAGAGAGTCAAGGAGCGGGCAGGAGATCAAGGAGGGCAAGGTCATTGTAGTCTATGGGCCGCCGGGCGCAGGCAAGACGTCGTATGTCATGGAGAATATGCGGGCCGGTGACATGATAGTCGATCTTGATCTTATCTATTCGGCATTGAGCGGGCAGCCGATACACCACAAGCCGGGCAACCTCCTGGGCTTTGTCCTCGATGTCAGGGAGACTATCTATCGTATGCTGGATGTGCGACGCAATATAGCCGACACGATATGGATTGTCATATCGGGGGCGAAGAGAGAAGAGCGCAACGCGCTGATCCACAGGTACAATGCAGCGACTCGTCTAGTCAGAGCATCGGTAGCAGACTGTTATGAGCGGATCAAGCGGGACGAGACACGACCGGGCATGGCCAGGATAGCGACAGAGATAGTTGACAGGTGGTTCAGGGAATATGAGCAGTAATTACAATGACATAGGGGGTGCCAAAAATGTCTGCAAGCGTCCGGCCGGTAACCGGTGGGGGAGTCGCGTTTTAGTTTTTCAGAAATTGGAGTCTTAGGGAAAAATAAATGCAATACCGAAAATTAAAAGAGTTGAAAAAGCTGAAGGGGAATCCTCGGATAATCAAGGATAAGCAATTTCAAAA
>Ga0334895_1002040_pt1 | contig 18333 bp, 14 predicted proteins | sample GraSluR3_MG_7_FD_207229 | JGI IMG/M metagenome (GOLD analysis project Ga0334895, IMG submission 207229) | Sludge microbial communities from methane-producing bioreactor in Wageningen University, Netherlands - Granular Sludge_31_05-R3 | ecosystem: Engineered > Bioreactor > Anaerobic >... | reverse complement strand
AAAATCCGCTACATTTGAAATAATTCCTCCCAAACCAGTAATAGAGTGATAGAAATAATTTTATGAACATTATTTTTCTTTCACTTATTTTTTAATACTCTAAACTTTATTTTGAAGTTTTTTATTCTCTGCATAATTCCTGATACACAGGATCATCCAATAAAGGAAATTAGAATTCCACTCAATCAAAACTATTTCATACTCCCCTCCTGGAAGTAGTAGTAAGTGTTTTCAGGACCAGGAATCTCATCAGGGTTGGGGTCTAGTTCTATTAGTTTGATAGTATGGCAGGTTTTTTATCTCTTTTTTAAGGAAAATATTCTCACGGGTTAATTTTTCCACTTGAAAAACAAACAAACCTACATACTATTCATAATCAATCCCATATTCCAAACATTATTCTATGAATCCCTTTTGACAAGTAACATTTTTTATATGTTTCATCTGGATTTTTTTAATGGTTTCATCTTTTATTCTACCCTGATTTCTTCTGTTTCTATTGGAAAGTTATTTGATAATTTCTTAACTGAGGATATCCCTCCTGCAAATTTTTAAGAACTTATCTACGAAGATACTATTTGTTAATATAAATATTTTTATGATTTATTAAACAGATATAATAAGAGAATTGGGGGTAATATATTAAAAAAGGGGGGTTATTAATGAAAAAGGGAATAAATAAAAATAACAACCTAATTAAATTTTTAATTATCTTAGGAATTGTAATATGCTCTCTATCACTGGTGGCTGCCCACCAGCCCAGGATAACTGATGGGGATTATTCTCTTCCAGAAAATGCCGTCTTGATTGAACAACCAGAAATATCCCAGGCATTTTATGGCCAACTTACTGGAAAACCAGTGTACTACAAGATAACTTCAGATAAACCATTCAAATTATATGTGGGTATTTTAATACCGGATATCTCCGGTGTCCAGAAAAATTTTATGTCAGTAGAAGTTACTGATTCTGCAGGTAATAGTGTCCTATTTTTAAATGGCTCTGATTATGATTGGAAGCCATATTTTGAGGAATTTGGAGGGGACCAATACCTTGAAGGCCCGGAAGCCCGGAAGAATGTAACGGCCAGGACATATTATATCAAGGTTTTCAACAGCAATAATCAGGGAAAGTATTCACTGGCAATTGGGGAAATTGAATCGTTTCCCCCATTAGAATCCCTGCAAGCTATGGTTTTATTACCCATCCTAAAACAGCAGTTTTTTGAGAAGAATATAGTGGGATTCCTTTTACAGTTAGTTGGTATTATAATTGCCCTTGGTACTTTAACAGTCATGCTCTCCTTAAATCTTAAAGCTAAAAAATCAGAGGAATGGCTAGAAACAGCGCTTAAAGTAAATCCTTATATTAAAAACTTTTACTGGATAGGATTTATATTAACCATAATACTCTGGCTGGCCCACTACATCACCAATCCATTGAACATACTGGGGATCATCAATACCCTGGTCCTGGTAATATTAGTAATAATGTCCTACAATTTAAATAAGAAATTTGCCAATATAACCATGGATAAGTTATATCTAAAAAGAAGTGTGGCTTTATACGTACTGTGGTGGTTATTCGTGTTTTTAACTGTCACCGTGATCTAAAAAAAACTAGAATTAAAAATTATAAGAGGCTAGTAATGGAGAAAATGTTATAAATGGAAGTCATCAGTCTAGTAACTATTTTTGGACTGGCTATTCTAGAGTTATGGGTAGCCATACCTGCCGGTTTTGCATTTGAGCTAAATCCAATCCTTATTATCATACTTTCCACGTCAGGTAATATTGCTGGAGCTTTAATTATCCTGGTAATTGGTGAAAATATCAGGGACCGTATTTTAAAGTGGCGGCTGGGGGATGATAAGAAAAATAGTCGCCTCTATCAGATATGGAATAAATATGGTTTAATTGGATTGGGATTATCTTCACCATTATTATTCGGAGCCTGGCTGGGCACCGCCCTTGGAGTAGCTTTAGATGCCCCTAACGGGCGTTTAATGCTCTGGATAAGTATAGGAATTATATTGTGGAGTATTGGACTTACAACTGCCATATACTATGGAATATCTTTTCTAAACATATAATTCCATGCTTTGTTAGGTAATATCTGGATATTAAAATTTATAATGACCTATGACCCAGATTTAGAAGTAGAACAAAAATCTATCCATTATTAATAAAAAAATCGCCCATATCCCGATCATTGTACATTTCACACACTATAACTTTGATGCAAACATCGATTTAAATAAGCTAAGACTTTAATTTAACATTTTAATTAAATTAATCAGATTTTGTTTGCTGTGCGCTGATAAACTTGATAAAATGGGAGAAGAACAATTATCTGTGGAACCAATAAAATTATAATCCAAAATAGAAAAAACTTAACTCCAATAATAAAGTGAGATCAAAGCCCCCTCAAAGGCCTTATCTACGATACTATCCCACCAATCTCTTACTTTTACGCATGACCATATCTTACGTTTCCCTCCGAAGTTATAATCATCTCTCCAGATTGTAGTTTTGACCATATTTGGTCAACGAATTCCTTTGGTACCTTCTCCTCATTATCCAGGACTCTAAGGGTTTTTAGGTGAAATTCAAGTAGATCATTTACATACTTTTTATCCAGATCCTTTATGTCTAATGCATATGGATCCTCTATGGCTGATGCGGGTCCTTTTATGAATCTTGTAATGGCTCCACTTATCATTCCCATTATAAATCCTGTCACCATGCCTGTTCCTCCGTAATTAACAGCATGTTCCCATGCATCAGTTGAATCACCTTCTATACAACCTTTCATTACTCCCATTACAATTCCAGATACTAATCCACCAATTGCTCCCACTACAGCAACAACAACCATATGCGCAAGATAAGTGCCTCCTAAAGCTAATATTGCAGATGATGCTAAACCTGCAGTGACAATTGAAACAGTCAGTCCTACAGCTATTCCTGTTGTTATTAGCAGTGCATTATTAGCTCGTTTTGCATAACCCACACTAAGATCCTGATGAAAACCTTCCAAATCCACTGAACTAGGTTTAACACCATCATCCGACTCAAGACCACCAGGCAATATCTCCCCATGCCCCGGATTAACCTCAACAGACTCAGACTCAGGACCAACACACGGAACAACCTCAACAGCATCAGGTTCGGAACCAACATACGGAACACTCTCAACAGCCTCAACATTACCAAGACCACTATAAGAACCATCCTGATTAAAATCAACAAAATCCTGTAAATCACTCTGCAAAGCATAACCCGGAGTAATACTAACCAACAAAAAAACCATAAAAACAATCAAAACTCTAGTACAACAATACATCATAAAAAACCCTTTTTTTTACTCTCTTTTAAGAAGCCCATCAAATTGTTGTTTTCTGAAATTATTGTGCCTGTGCATATAATAATCATATGCAGAATAACGATATCTGACCTGCTTCACCGTAGTGGTATTATGGCCATCCATACCACATTTTTTACTAGTAATTTTGATATATTGACCAACATTTCTAAAATCCATTGTATAAGTTGCACTCGCATTTATAACTAGATATTTCTTCATGTTTCCATTAGAGGCTATGTACTGATAGTAATAACACTGCATCTGGGAATACATTTTCAAGTGAGATCTATTATAAACACAAGTATAACCATTCATGTAAATTTTAAAATTAGTATCGTTTTGGTTGATTTTCCAGTAATGTCCATTATAAGCAGCGTCTGAAATTTCTAAAGAAGCTACTGATACCAAACCCATACTAACAACAATAACACACATAAATATATGGAAAATATTCTTATTCATTCTTTTTCACCTACCAACCAATATTTTAAAAAAAAACTAAAGTAGTATCACACCACACATTTAATTTATTTTATTTTATTAACTACACCCCATAACATATACCTATACTTAATAATAGCCAATCATACTAAAAAAAGGTTCGTATAAGTGTAATAAAGCTATTAAACTTAACCAAAACCAAAAAATCAATATATAAACTTAACTAAAAAAAGATATTCCAATATATAAAACTTTTGATAATTCGGGTTTGTAAAGTTTGTGGGTGTTGTTATTTTTTATGTGATTTTTTGTCCAGTTTTTCATTTTGTAGTGTAGATAGGTAAGTATTCCTTTTTTTGTTTTGTATTTCTTTTTTATTTGTTCTGGTTCTGTTTGTCTGTAGTAATTTTCCACAGTATTGGATGTTCGTGGTATTTTATTGTTTTTCATGAACGTGGTGAGCCTTTTATAATCTGGAATGATTTTTAGTTTAATAAAACGCCGCAATAAACGTGGAATTTTATCAAAATCTTTTAATAACTTGTTTAATTTTTCATAGCTAGTTTTAGGGTTTTGTGTGCGGAATATATTTTTAATATCGGTGAAATAGAGGCATAAACTGATTTTTTCACGATTTCTGAGTTTCTTACTGTGTAATTTCTTGTATACTTTGTCACCAATCATTTTAAACAAGTGAAATATGCACAGTTGGTGTTTAACACCAATATAATCCATTATATTTTTATAAAGTGGCATGTGATCCGTGGTGATTGATATTAATAGTTAATTACAAGTGGATTCTTGTATGAACTGTGTGATGGCTGCTGGTGTTCTTTTAGGGACTATTTGTTCGGCTATTGGAATGTTGCGTATTTGATCGTATAATGTTAATCTGTACATTCTCTGGCCATTAATTCGTAAAAATTGCTCATCGTAAGTATAATATCCTGAATAAAAGCGTTTAGTATTTTTAATCATGTTTTTATTGTTTATGGTCAGCCAATTCTTTATTGTTTGGTGTGATGGGGAATTTCCCAGAAAGTTTTGGAAGTCTGACTGAATTTTACGCAACGAACGATAACCGGTTTCAATAAAAGATCTTAATTTGGTTTTAAATTTGTTAATATATCTTTTATATGGTTTTATCAACGAATTGATGTTTGTAATGGATTTTCGCCCACAAGTTTTACACAGATATCTTCTCAAATAAACATTTAACGGCTCGTTATCATCAATTAACAACTTTCTTTGACGATATTCTTGTTTAATAACACTTTTAGAACCACAATATGGACAAAGTAGATTAATATATTCGAAATGATTATTTTCATGAAGATAAAGTTTTTGATTAATATTTCAAGTGCTTTTCACAGGTTTTAATCGATCTTTTAAAATGGTTTCAAAATCATGTTTTCCTGTGAAAAAATCGGAAAGTTTAAGTTGTATGGAATCAATATTAAACTTGAGAGTGGGTATTCTTTCATTAGTCATGTTAATATATCTACTCTCACCTAGTACTTATATTTAACCTCTTTAATTTTGAATTATAGGATCATAAATCTATGAAATAAAAATTTTCAAATTTTTTTGCCAACGCTCAACACCCATAAACTTTACAGTCTCAATAATTCTGAGTTTGTAAAATTATTGGGGGACTGATTCATTTTTTCCCCCTAATTTATTATGCGCCCATATTATGCATCCATCTAATTTTGTATATAAAAATGCGAATATTCTATATCATTTTGTATTTCTTTTTGATTTATTCTGTTTCTCTTTGTCTGTAATAATTTTCTACTTTATTCGATGTCCATGATATTATAATGGTCCCACATGAACGTGATGAGTCTTCTATAATCTGAAACGATTTATTTTTACCTAATGAATCATTGCAAAAAAACATGATATTTTATCAAAATATAATGTTAATCTGTAAATTATATATCCATTAATTCATAAAAAAAATGCTCATCATAAATGTAATATCCTAAATAAAATATAAAATATTTTAAATCATGTTTTATGAGTCTATAACAAGCCAGTTCCTGACAATTTGATATGATAACAAATTTCCCCGGAAGCTCTGAAAGTCTAACTGAATTTTACGAAGCCCAAAAAAATAATCAACTTCAATAAAAAAAAAAAAAAAATCTTAACTCTTCTCTAAATAAGATAATATATCTTTAGAGTCTCAAATTTTTTAATGAATAATAAATATAATAAGAAAAAAAATAAGGATTAAAAAAACCTATCTTTCAACAAGAAAAAAAACAAAAACCCTAAAAACTTTTACAACATATATTTATTTAGCATTGTTGGGAGATTTATTTTCTAAGTATTTCGTTAAATAGGCGGCATTAGTCATGTTATTGTTCAATAAACCCTGGTGATTAATTATTTTATTAAGCAAATCAATTTTCTTCATTTTATTTAAGATACTTATAAATACTTTTAAGTCATTATATACTTCATTATAAATTTTTACTATTATATCAATATCATCAAGATTATCAAAAACTAATGCAACCAAATCATGATTATCCTTCACACACTTAAGCATTTCAAAATCATCCCCATTAAGAAAAACTAACTGAATCAACTTAGGATGATTCATTTTATGGCATACATCAATAAAACTTTGTGATAATTTTAATTTACCAATTATATTTTCAACTAACGCAGGATTACTTTTTAAGAGATTAGGCAATACGTTATTAACCACATCTCTATTTGCATCTAGATCTTGAATAAATAAATAAATAACTATATCTTCTAGATTAGAATCACCAATGAACAATTTTTGTATTATATCTACCCAGCACATAAAGAAATGATAATAATCAAGATTAATAACACCTTTATCGCTTGTTTTTGCCGATAAAGTACTACTAATTATTTTTTGGATCAATCTAATATTATTCTTCATAGGCTTTAGTTTTTTTAGAATATAATCTATATCAAGAGCCGGATAAAATTCATTCCCAAAAATTTTTATAATATATGCACCATCCATACGATTAAATATCTCTAAAATTACTTCATCATCATATAAATTAATTATTCGATTAATAAGAATGGAACAAAATTGCGGTGATTCTGTAGAAGGGTGGATTGTATTACCTTCAGCTTGTTTTACCAAATTCTTCGTGTTCTCATTTAATTTCTGTTTTTTATCCAATTGTATCATTTTCTCGAAAATTGCCGCAACAAACCCATAATCATCTTTTAGGCCATTAAATAACTCTAAAATAATATCCACATTCCCCATTTCACTAAAAAGTTTCACAACTAACTCCTTATCATCTTTTAGGCCATTAAATAACTCTAAAATAATATCCACATTCCCCATTTCACTAAAAAGTTTCACAACTAACTCCTTATCATCTTTTAGGTAATTAAATAGTTCTAAAGTAATATTCACATCCCTCATATTATCAAAAATTGTCGCAATCAAAACAGGGCTATTCTTCATTAAATTTAATTTTTCTAAAATAAAATCTTGGTCAAATTTATATAATTCAAAAAATATTCTAGCAACGAGTTCAGGATTTTCAAAATTGGCCAAAATATCGAAAATATTATTATCATTCATATAATAAAGTATCAAATAAATAAGGAACTTGTCCCCAATACTATCCTTCAAAAAATTAAGTATTCGTGCTTTATTTGACGCCCCCTCCCCAAATCCATCCATTATTCCTGCAATAAGCTGATAATTATTGAATTTATAAAATATCTTTTTAAGGATATGTGCGTAATCTTGACATATATCATATTTTATCTCATATTCAACTTTAGTTTTTAAAATTAGATCTAAATGTCTAGCTATTACTATTTGTTTAATTATTACCCCTATTCTTCCAGGCAAATCCCGGATGAGACTAAGACTTTCTAAAATAGCAGTAGTGTTATTGTCAAAAAAAATTCGTCCAATTATTTTAGGATCCATATTCCTTAATATGAATGAAACCAAATTTTGATTGGAATTAGAAAGTACATTTTTAATTTTAGAATCACTCATTTTTACAAGTATTGTTAAAGTTCTCAAATAATCGAATGTTTCCATATAAGGAATTGGATCATCTAAATTCTCAAGTATTTCTGCAATTTTAAGATCATATAGGCTACCAATCACTGTTCCAATATTTTTATGATCACTACCTAATGTCCCAAGTATTTTTGCAATAAAAGAATTATTATTCATATTATTAAGTATCGATATAATAAACTCGAAATTAGGTGTTGAATTTTGAGATATCAGTGGACTAATCATCTTTGAAACAAACTTATAATTATCCATATTATCATCCATATTATCAAATATTTTCCCACAATCATAGGGAAATTCGTTCAATTCTCTCAATATAGGTACAATATCGATTTCAGAAAAGTAGAATATCTTAATTAATCTTCCCAACAACTTAGGCTCACTTATTTCATTAAGTATAATTGCAATGGAAGAATTAATATTATCGTTTAAACTATTCTTCACCATATTTACAAATATTTCTGGAATCCTGACAGAATATGCCCCTTTAAAATTTTTTAATATTATTCCAATACTTTTTGGAGGATATAAACTAAGAACTTTTGCAACGAGATCATTACTGCCCATTACACTAAGTAAAGATGAAATACTTGAAATACTGTTAAGGTCGTTAACACGATAATTATTCAAGTTATTTAATTGAAAATCATATAAACAATTAATTATATCTCTAATCCGTTCATAATCGTCCATAATAGATAATATGCTCCCAATTTGATCAAAATCCCCAAGATATAATTTTTTAATTACTGCTACAATCTGAATATTCTCCATATCCTTAAAAATCATTGCAATCAAATCATTATTATTCATATGATTTATTACTTCTGTAATCAACGGAGTGTCGTTATTACAGATAGTTAAAAGCAAACCCGCAATTTCATTTTGTTTATTTACTTTATTTTTAAATAGGTAATTTAGTACATTCCCGATGGAAGTACAATCTAAATTATTTTCATGTCTAAATAATTTGTTAAAAATTGCTAAAATCTGTTCAGTTTCCAATTGAACAAAAATTTCTTTTATACCATCCAATTTTTCTTCATTATATAGCTTGTTAATATATTCTAGATAATTTTCTAATGCCTTAAAATATTCTGATAAATTATTTTGTTTATTTTTAACTATACTTTTAAAATAATCATAAGATACATTCGTTATTTGTGTATCCTGTTCTTGGTAATCCCTCACATTTACATTATCATTAATCTCAGTCATCCCATTCGACGTATTAATTATTTCATTATTATTAACACTACTACTGTAATTACCCCCTCCTGGTAAACCTTCATAAGTGGGAATTTCGTTCATTAAAAGATTAGTAACACGTTCAATTATTTTAGCATTATTCGGCATAAAACGAATCACATAATCTCTATATGGAAACTTACTAAGTATACCTACAACTTTTTCTAGATTTATCTCTCGCATGTATCCTAATATTTCTGCAAAAACCTTTGAATTCCCCGCTATGATTTTCAGTGTTTGTGCAAGAAATTCATCACTTTTTTCCAATTTACAAATTATTTTCCCTATAATTTTATAATTGGTTTGATATGTATCCTTAATAAAATTAGCAATATCATTTTCAGACTTTACATTCAATGAACGTATAACACTATCCAAATCCATATTCCTATTCCGAAGTCTTTTTATAATCTGGTGCTTATCCACCAAGAATTCTAATAATTTTACAACAAACCAGTCTTTATTTATAAATTCAGAAAATTTATTTGCTAATTTTGAAGATGGTTTGTTACGATCTATTAAGATTTTCGAACTAACTCCAAAAATCTGCATTTTATACTTATTAGTATATAATGCATGAAATAAACGATGATCCGGTATAGTGTCAGCGAACATGTTTAAACACGATGTTGAATATTCATCTGATAAAAGATTTGCGTAATATAGACTTTCCCATTTGATTTGATTGATTTGACGATTTTCATTGCAAAGTAGTTTTATAACTTCATCCTTGAACCAATCTTTCTCAAAGAAAAATTCTCTTATAGTTTTATCATCATTTAGGCGCATATTTGATAGTATAGACTTGTATAAATCTAATAAGTTTAGTTTATTATAGTAAGATTCATCGGCCAAATGTGGGGGGCCCTTTGACAAAAATTGTTCTGGGTTTTTAAGATTTGTATTTGTTTGTGCCGCTAATTCTGATGCTTTATTAATTATTGAGATCATTATGTTATGTATAGTTTTTTTCTCATTTATTTCAAGCAGCGTATCCTTAAAGTTTTCCCCATAATTTTTCACCAATAAATTCTTCAGACAATTTACGTTAAATATTCTGTCAACACGCCCGTCATATTTCCATTCCGTTAATTTAAGGACTTCAAACAGGATTTCGGTTAAAGTTAGTCGATAATAGGGAAATTTGCTTATCACTGCGTCATTCCAGTGGTCCCCCCATTTATAATAATTATCCATCTTTAAGAATTTCTCAATTATTTTTGCAGTAAAAGAACAATCAGGTATATAACCTAAAATTAATTCAATAACATAAGGGTCATTAATTAAATAAAAAATGTTCATTAAATATTCATCTAAAACCTCCCAATAACCATTTTTTTTAAAACTGCTTTCTGAAGGAAAGAGTATTTCTTTAATTTTAAATGGATCCTTAAAAACATAAAGAAACATACTAATTCTTTCCCAAATATTCGAAAACATGAAAATGTCGACAAAAGACATATTATTCTCCTTAACAATTATATCAAACACTTTCAGATCATCTTCTATCGCTCTGTTTCTTCCTAGTGAACGAAGTATCAATCTAATCTTTTCTTGTGGGGATAAATTATATTCTAGGAGATCATAAGCATCTTTGGAAAGTTGTGATCTTTCTCTTATTATGGTACTTTTGGTAATTTTTTCAATCAATTTAGTATATTTCATTTTAACAGTTTGCGTTGTAGAATTAATAAATAATTTTTTAATTTGATACCGAGTATGTGAACCTATACCCCTTAAAAATTCCATAAATAAACCAGGGCGAAGTCTATCTAAAAGTATAATAACATATTTAGCCAATGTAGGATCATCCCTTATCCAGCGCTGGATTAATAATTTTGCATGTGATAAGTTACCTTCCTCTATTAAAACACCAATATATGTAAAAGCGTCATCTAAACGGTTTATTAATATACTTCTAATGATATCTCTCGACGACAGAATAGGCCCTAACTTCTCTTGCCTTGATTTGTATTCATGTGGCAGACGAGGATCTGCAAGAGTTATACATTTTATACATTTTATATCTTTTATTTTTATATTTCGAATTTCTTTTTGAATTTCTGCTTCAAAGTTAGGATCATTTAAGTTAGGATTATTTAAAATACTATTTCTAGTATGAACAACAGGCACTACAATACTTCCCAACTGATTAGTTCTCGTTCTCAACCAATTAAAAAATGAAGCCAACATTCCAAAATGTTCATTGTGATTATTTAATGTATTTGAAACCCAACCGCTAAAAAGATCTACTTCGAATCGTTGATTTAGACCGTTTAAAAATTTAGTTCCATGAAGATGCCGATTCCAAAACTCAAGATCTTCCCCTTGTCCAACGTAATGAATAAAACTAGTATTTTGAATTTCTGCTTCAAAGTTAGGATTATTTAAAATACTATTTCCCCTATTAACAACAGGCACTACAATATTTCCCAACTGATTAGTTCTCGTTCTCAACCAATTAAAAAATGAAGGCAACATTCCAAATTGTTCATTGTGATTATTTAATGTATTTGAAACCCAACTGCTAAAAAGATTTACTTCGAATCGTTGATTTAGACCGTTTAAAAATTTAGTTCCATGAACATTCCGATTCCAAAACTCAAGATCTTCCCCTTGTCCAACGTAATGAATAAAAATAGTATCTGCATCCGAATCAAATAAGTTAGAGCCTTCCTCTGGTCCACCGGAATTAAAACTAGCATCAAAACTAGTATCTGCAGTAGAAATATCATCTATAATTTCTTCTAATGTATTCCCCCTGAGATATCGCACTAACTCTCCTAAGCCTTTGGTGATGGGTCCGGCTATGGCTCCACTTATGAATCCTAATATGAAGCCTTTTGCTCCGTAATCAACAGCATGTTCCCATGCATCAGTTGAATCACCTTCTATACAACCTTTCATTACTCCAATTACAATTCCAGATACTAATCCACCAATTGCTCCCAGTACACCAAAAACAGCCATATGCGCAAGATAAGTGCCTCCTAAAGCTAATAGTGCAGATGATGCTAAACCTGCAGTGGCAATTGAAGCAACTACTCCTACAGCGATTCCTGTTGTTATTAGCAGTGCATTATTAGCTCGTTTTGCATAACCCACACTAAGATCCTGATGAAAACCTTCCAAATCCACTAAACTAGGTTTAACACCATCATCCGACTCAAGACCACCAGGCAACACACCACTCCAACTACCCTCAGAAGATTCAAGACCCCCTGGCAATATCTCACCTGGATCATTAATCTCAACAGCATTAGGTTCGGGACCAACATACGGAACACTCTCAACAGCCCCAAGATCACTAAAACCACTATCCACAACATCATAATTCACCTGACCCACAGAACCCTGATCACCTATAACATCTTGATCCATAAAATCTTTAAAATAATCTCTAATAGAATCAATATTTCTAGAATCCAACTTAAAATAATCCATAGTGTTCTGATCCATTAAGTTAGCACTGTTCTGTAAATTACTTTGTAACGCATAACTAGGAGTTATGCTGACATATAAAAAAAGCATGAACACAATTAAAACTTTATGCTTAAACAGTTTAAAGTCCATTTTAATACCCATATATACAAACTTTTTGTAGAAATTTTTTTATCCATTTGTGGCTGAAGTGTTTGTGATTTTGCGTTTTTGTTGAAGTTTGTTTCGATTATTTTTTTTGTAATTGTTCTTTGGTTTCTATGGATTTGGGTGATAGTTCTCTTTTTATGGTTTTCCATGTGCATTCTATGGGTTTAGGTTTGGTGAGTATGGTGGTAAGAATAATAGGCCTATGTAAAGTTTTTCAGCTGTTTCAGTGGTTAATTTAGTATGGAGTGATCGAGAGTTGTCCAAAATCGTCATTATTCGTCTACAAGGGGTTTAAAATTCTTATTTGTTTTAGGAATTCGATTATGTCTTCTTTTCGTGAGTTTTCTTTGAAATCAATCGTGCTTTGTCTTTTTATAGCGTAGAAACCAAATGTGTTGGCGCGTAATCTGGTGGTGCTTTTTTTAAAATAGGTTTGGTTAGTGACCATAATCTTTGGGTATTATGCGGTGCTTTGTGGTGAGAATTCATCGAAAAACCCTATAATATCTGGTTTTTTTCTTGTAATGCTTCTTCTATGTTTTTTTTAGTTGATTTTCTGCGTCTAATGGTCTTCTGTAGTCTAGAGGGTGTGGTTTGGCGAATTTTAATCCTAATTCTTTTAGGATTACTCGGACATGTTTTTCTGAGAAATTGGGGCCGAATTCGTCTTTGATGAGTTTTTTGATTTCTTTGGTTGTCCAATCATCTCTTTTACTTAGTATTTCTTTTAATTCGGCTTTATTTTGTTCGCTTAGTTGTGAAGGTCTTCCACCACCGTATTTTGGTATTAATCCCATATATCCTTCTTCATTCCATCTTTCTTGCCAGATGTAACCAACTCTTTTGGTTACTCCTGATTTAGAAGCTGCTAGTTCAAACTGAATCTCCCAGATATCTATTTTTTATGAAATGCAACCTGTTTAAAACTTTCACATTCTTTTCCAAAGTTACCTCAACACCCAAAAACTTTACACTCCCTATAAATACTTATTGGAATTGTAGATAATATTCATCAGGATTAGTTTGATAACCAGTTATCTTATTCTCCCAGGTCACATAATCATATTTCTTCCAAGATCCTTTTTCTAAAACAAAAGTTTCCCAAACACTCTGTGGCCCTACCTCTGTCTGAAGATTCAAACACCTTTTTAATGTAACAGGACTATCCAAAGCTTGTAATTGACGATTTGTAAAAATGTAATATGTATACCAACCACTATAATATTCAAGTTTTAGATTATACACTGCATCTCTAATATCCATACTTTTAATATCAGTATTTTTATAATCCAAAATAGGAAACTTAATCCCATAATTAGCATCATTTAAATCGAGAATCTCACCAGTAATAGTCTCCTTAACCTCAGCAGACTTTTCACCAGGATGCAAAAATACATACTTAGTAATCAACCGATCACTGTGATCACCATTCAAAACAATAATTTGATAAATAAACTTAACAGCAAACTTATCAAAAACATTATTTTTACGTGTGACTTTAGCAGTATAATTGTGTGTACCAATTTTCTTATAATCAAAACTGAACATAGCATCATGATAAATAGATGCCTCTTCTTGATAATCAAACTTATTACCTAACTTATCCGCTGCATAAACAGTAAACACATTACCAAAAATACAACATATTAACAAACAAACAAAAAACTTTCGAATCATCATTTAAGCACCTCCATTCACTTAATAACTCCAAATATTTCATCCCACATGTAATTTCCCATCACTATAATTCCTACCTTTTTTAGCTTTATTAAATTTGAAAATATTTCCCTTAACATCGATATCAGATTTTTCATTATAGATAGCACCACCATACTCTTCTGCTACATTACACTGAAACAAATTATTCAACAAACTACAATGACTGCAATCACAGTATATTGCACCACCTCTATTTGAATAGTTACTAATAAATGTACAATTAATCACTGAGAGCGTGCCCTTATAAGTGTAGAGAGCACCACCATCATTATGTTTATTATTAGAAAATATTGAATTAGTCACAGTCAGATTACCCTCTTTATTGCGAATTCCGTCGCCAGAAATAGTGAATCCATCTATCTCCACTTTCGAATCTTCTAAAACACCTATCCAACCATCAATAAAAGTACTTTCCTTTTTTTCTCCAACTAAACGTATCTTCCTGTCTATCCAAACTCTATTTGCATATCTACCAGATATATAAAATCCTACATGATAAGTCCCAGATTTTACCACTATTTCCGTATCCGGTCCTGCAACAGATACCGCATTTTCTATGGTTTTTTTAGCCTGAACCTCACTATAACCATCATTAAAATCACTACCATTCGGACTCACATATATAGTAGAATGTTCAACAGCATTAACACCATAAACACAAGAAAAAGATGCTAAGACCACTAAAAACATTAAAAAAATCGCAAATTTCTCATTCTTTAACATAATAGTACACCACACATTCATTTTATTTTTAACTCAACCCATATTCATGCCGGTTCAATCAATAATATTAATAAGCCAATCATACTAAAAAAAGGTTCGTATAAGTGTAATAAAGCTATTTAAACTTAACTAAAACCCAAAAATCAATATTTAAACTTAACTAAAAAGAACATTCCAATATATAAAACTTTTGATAATTCGGAGCTGTAAAGTTATTGGGTGTTGACACGATTTAATGAAAAAAATTCCAAAACCCCTAAATTCAGAGTTAATCTAGATTTAAAACCATTAAAGATAAATATAATGTGAGAATAGATATATTAACATGACCAATGAAATTATAACTACTTTCAGTTCTAATATTACTTCCATACAACTTACTCTTTTCGATTTTGGTGTGCACAAACCAAAATTTGAAGAAGTATTAACCGCAAAATTTCAAACCCATGAAACACCTCGAAACATGAATAAAAACCTTGAATTGCTTGTAAATAATCATATAGAATACATCACCCCCACATGTCCAAATTGTGATTCAAAACATATGATAAAACAGGAATATCAGGAAAGACACCCCCTATATACAGGATGAATCAGGTTCTCAAACTATTTATTTACATCGATACAAATGTAAGAATTGCTGTAAAAAATTCGTAAAAAGCCAGGATTCCATTATAAAACCTCATCACAAGTATAATAACATTTTAACAGATAAAATAGAGTCTTTTATCCGAACAGAGTATCGTTCACTCAAGAAATCAGGAGAAGATCTTCAAACATTCCTATGAATTTCACCATCACACACAACCATAAAAAAAAACTAGCTAACCATAAATTCCAAAAACCATATACAAAACACAGAAACCAATTTATTCGGATTATTACTGCTATGATGAACAATATATCCAACTAAACAGACAAAAGCACTGCAGATTAACATTATACAACTCCATAATTAATATTCCAATAGCAGAAGAAATAGTCCTTAAAAGAATAATGGATAAATTAGGAGTTAAACATCAATTATGCATATTCCACTTGTTTAAAACGATAAAGAACAGCGTGTACAAAATTTTAAAGCCCAAAAAAATCACAACACAGGAAAAAAATAAGTTTATGCCTTTATTTCACCGAATTAAAAAAACATATTCCACACATACACCAAAAAAAACAGCACCCCAAAGATTAAAAGCACTACTTGAGAAATTTAATGATATTCCAAAGGTTCTACAACGATATATCACTAAAAAAAAAAGAATAATTCCAGACTTTCAACGACTCACACACTTCATGAGAAGCCCATTTATATAATGAACATCTAATAAAATAGAGAATTACTACAGACAAACCGATCCCCCAATCAAATAAAGAAACTATACAAAACCATAACAAGAATACTTAGCTATCTACACCAAAAAAAAATGAAAAAAATGGACACAAAAACACTGAAAAATAACTTTACAGTCCCCGATAATTCTGAGTTTGTAAAGTTATTGGGGGCTGATTCATTTTTTCCCTATTTCATCCATATTATGTATCCATTTCATTTATCAAAATTTAAACTATTTTAATTCCAATATTTTTAAAAGAAATAACTGGTTTTAGAGTTCTTTGACCTTCTTCAAACTTAATTAAAACTGAACCAGATACTATTTGATATTCTAGTTCCGTTTTCAATAAATCTTCTCTCTCTATATAAGGAAAATGAAACTGTATTAATGGGTTTTTTTCAACAATCTCATCTACCTCAGGCAGCTCATATTCAAAGTCATCTATATGGAAAGATTGATTTGTTTCAACCAAATCATAGGGATTAGCTTCTAAATGTATCCAATCATTTAAATCTAGATTATAAAGAGGATGGGCAGGATCTTTTTCAACTAACTTTTTTAGTTTATCCATTGATCCATAAATTCTCTCTAACTCTTTAACAAAATCCTTTCCAATCTTTTCATTAATAATTATAACTTCCATCAAAAATCCATCCCAAAAAACCTGAAAATTATCTTGATTAAGTAATAATTTAAAAGTTTAATTATATAAAACTTTACTATAAAACTGGTTCATTGAAAGAAGCTGTAATTTAAAAAAATTGCACGCATACCCATTTATGTGTGCATAGATTTATATTGTTTAAATTTTATATTATAAAGTATGAATGGGAAAGATTTAGGGGTTAAATTATTGTTGCCAGATGAAGAAAATGTATTGGATATATTTAGATGTATCAGATGGTCTGGAGGTGTTTATTGTCCGGGATGCAAATCTTATAAGGTCTATAAAAGAGGTTTTATTCGTAAAACTCCTGTAAGACGTTATTCATGCAATAATTGTGGTAAAAACTTCACAGATTTGACGGGTACAATATTTTCTAACAGAAAGCTCCTTATGGGAGAAGTACTTTATATAATTTTTAATTTGAATAAAAAGAGTGTAAACAGACTTTCAAAAGAGTTAGATCATAAATGGGAGTCAATTTACCGTTTGTCAAAAGATTTCAAAGAATGTATAGCAAAAAATTCACCAGATCCCATTTTATCTGGAGATATTGAAAATCGATAAAATGTATTATTCAGCGGGCAATAAAGGTTTAAAAAAAACAACCCACAATTCAGATACCTCAAAAAAAGAAACAGAAGAACATAGAACAAGTATAAACCACCCATTCTCATAATAGTAGACCAAATTGGTCAAACCATCTCCAATGTTAAAAAAAACTTGTACAAAAATTTAATAAGAAATAAAATCAAAAAAACACTGCAAAAGGACTAACAAAGTGTATTCACTAATACTACACAATTTATTCAAACCTAAAAAACCATAAACAAGTAAAAAAAACACCACATAATCAATCATTCTCCCCACCAATACGCAAAAGGAGAAAATAACATTAACAAATCCAAAGACAGACATTCACCCCCCTAAAGCCATTTTTAACACATCTTCAAAGAAAAATTTAAACACATGCATAAAATTCTTCAATTCACCTACAACAACAGAGCAAAATAGCTACAAAAAGCACCCCGCACAATACTTAAAAAAATGAACACATAAAAGGACATGAGCATGACAAATTAATATTATATATTGAATAGTTTTAGTTAAGGGAACTTGATCGAAACATTTAATAGTGTACCAAGTAAATTTAAAAGAGATATTAACCTAAAAGTTAATATAATTAAATTATGATATTTATT
>Ga0334895_1002037_pt1 | contig 18347 bp, 13 predicted proteins | sample GraSluR3_MG_7_FD_207229 | JGI IMG/M metagenome (GOLD analysis project Ga0334895, IMG submission 207229) | Sludge microbial communities from methane-producing bioreactor in Wageningen University, Netherlands - Granular Sludge_31_05-R3 | ecosystem: Engineered > Bioreactor > Anaerobic >... | reverse complement strand
ACTCTGTGCCGCTCTGCAGAATGGAAGCTATATGGAGGGGTTGAAGGGCTTCGAAGAGGGGAAACCTGCACCATACAGGCTGGGGCATTACTTCCTGGCGATCGATATAGCCTCCTTTATCGATCCGGCTATCTTCAGGAAGATAACTGGTGATATACTGCGAAAACTGAAAGCTTCAGCCAGGGCGAAGGATCAGGAGATGATCTACATAGCCGGTGAGAAGGAATATCTTAACGAACAGCGGATACGTAAGGAGGGGGTGTATATTACGGATAAGCTGGAGGAGAATATTAAGGAGATGGTTGGTGATTAATGGATTAAAACCGGAGGGAGGGGAAGCAAGCTTCCGGGGTAAAGCAAGAAGAGTTTTAGCCACCGAAAGACACCGAAGACACTGAATTATGACGCCCCAGCGTATTGTTATACTTTCTTTCTTTTGCGCCGGCAAAAGAACCGAGGAAAAATCTTCTCCGTGGCCGCTTCCGAGTTCGGCGAAGCCCACGAAGCAAAGAAAAGCTCTTCCAACTTTTTCTTAAAGTACTTTCTTTTGTTCCGGCAAAAGAAAGTACCAAAGAAAACCTCTCCAGCGTACAATGTAACAGCTAAAAACCTTCTCGAACGGGCTTCTCTCGATAAACTCCTCGCTTCGCTCGTCGGACAGTATCTTCGAAGCCCCTTCTCGTACGGTTTTATTAACGCTGTTAATTGTAATGCTGGATTTATCTATTCCCGCCCACCGCCCAAAACGGTATCACATTCATCTATTCCCGCCCGCCACCCTAAACGGTATCACATTCACATATTCCCGCCCACCACCACGTAGTGGTTCTAGCGAGGGGAGTAGCAGGGAGAATGAGTGATGAAGTGACGGAGTAACGGGGTAACGGGGTAATGAGGTTAATGAATAATGAAAAATGAATAATTGGACCAGAGGGAGAAAGAAGCAAGCTACCGGGGGAAAAGCAAGTGTAAAATAGCCACCGAAAGACACCGAAGACACTGAATTATGACGCCCTAGCGGTAGCAAAGCAAGGAGTAAAGAAAGGCTCTTCCAACTTCTTTCTTCTACGTTCTTTCTTTTGTACCGTCAAAAGAACCGAGGAAAAATCTTCTCCGTGGCCGCTTCCGAGTTCGGCGAAGCCCACGTAGCAAAGAAAAGCTCTCACAACGTATTGTTATACTTTCTTTCTTTTTCTCCGTAAAAAGAAAGAAACAAAGAAAACCTCTCCAGCGTAAAATCTAACAGCTAAAAACCTTCTCGAACGGGCTTCTCTCGATAAACTCCTCGCTTCGCTCGTCGGACAGTATCTTCGAAGCCCCTTCTCGTACGGTTTTATTCACGCTGTTAATTGTAATGCTGGATTTTATCTATTCCCGCCCACCACCCCAAACGGAATTAAAATCACCACTTCTCCCTCTCTTCTTCACCCCATCACTCCATCACTTCGTCACCCCGTCACCTTGTCACCTTGTCACCTTGTCACTTTGTTACCTTGTTACCCCGTCACCCATCTCTTCTTGCTTTACCCCCAGTAGCCTGCTTTTCTTCCCCTGGATCTCACTACTCACTACTCACTACTCACTATTTTTTATCTCCCCCTCACTCAGTCTCTCCCTCTCTCCGTCTCTTAGTCCCCACTCTCTTCGTCTCCTTGTCACCTTGTCACTTTGTTACCTTGTCACTTCGTCACCCATCACTTCTTGCTTTACTCCCGGTAGCCTGCTTCTCTTCCCCTGGATCTCACTACTCACTACTCACTACTCACTACTTTTTATCTCCCCCTCACTCAGTCTCTCCCTCTCTTCGTCACCCCGTCACTTCATCTCTCCTTGCTTTACCCCCGGTAGCCTGCTTCTCTTCCCCTGGATCTCACAACTCACCACTCACTACTCACTACTCACTACTTTTTTCACTCAGTCTCTCCCTCTCTCCGTCTCTTAGTCCCCCTGTCTCTCCGTCACTCCGTTACCCCGTCACTTCGTCACCCATCTCTTCTTGCTTTACTCCCGGTAGCCTGCTTCTCTTCCCCTGGATCTCACTACTCACTACTCACTACTCACTACTTTTTATCTCTCCCTCTCTTCTTCACCCCATCTCTTCATTACTCCATTACTTCATCACATCATCACATCATCACTTCGTCACCTTGTCACCTTGTCACCTTGTCACTTCGTCACCCATCTCTTCTTGCTTTACCCCCGGTAGCCTGCTTCTCTTCCCCTGGATCTCACCACTCACTACTCACTACTCACTACTTTTTATCTCCCCCTCACTCAGTCTCTCCCTCTCTTCGTCACCCCGTCACCCCGTCTCCTTGTCACCTTGTCACCTTGTCACTTTGTTACTTCGTCACCCATCTCTTCTTGCTTAACTCCCGGTAGCCTGCTTCTCTTCCCCTGGATCTCACAACTCACCACTCACTACTCACTACTTTTTTCACTCAGTCTCTCCCTCTCTTCGTCTCTTAGCCCCCCCCCTCTTCGTCACCCCGTCACTTCGTCACTCCGTCACCCATCTCCCCTTGCTTTACCCCCAGTAGCCTGCTTCGCTCCCAATAATTCATTGACTATATCTCTCCATAGAAAAATTTAGGATAATTAACAATCCGTCAGGGAGGAATATTATGATCAGAACGGCAGAATGTGTATCTCCGATGCACCCGGACAAGATATGTGACAGGATATCGGATGGCATCTTAGATGCAGCGCTCAAGGAAGATCCGCAAACGAGGGGAGCCATAGAGGTTATGGGTGGCCACGGGATCGTGACCGTAACCGGAGAGGTGACAACCCAGGCGTATGTCAACGTCAGGGACATAGTTAACAGGATAGTGATTCAGAAGATAGGGGTACAATCGAATATCGTCAGGCAGTCACCCGAGATCTCACGTGGAGTGGATACCGGCGGAGCCGGAGACCAGGGAATAATGGTCGGATACGCCTGTAACGAGAACGAAGCAATGATACCGCAGGAACTCTATCTGGCACGGAGTCTCTGCCGCCATATATTTGAAGACTATCCCTACGACGGCAAGACACAGATCACACTCGGTGATAACAGGGAGATAACAGCTCTGGTAGCCAGTTTCCAGAATACCGACAAGGAAGTACTGACCGATCTGACGAAGGAATGGGCGAAAGAGAACAGGCTGGAGCTCCCGAAGAAGCGGTTATATTTCAATCCGGCAGGTGACTGGGAGGTTGGTGGCTTCGAAGCTGATACCGGCCTGACGGGGAGGAAGCTGATAATAGATAATTATGGCCCGAGAATCCCGATCGGTGGTGGTGCTTATTCCGGTAAGGATGCCACGAAGGTTGACAGAAGTGCTGCCTATATGGCCCGTAAGATCGCAGTGGATTATCTGAAAAATAAAGGTGCCGGAGAGGTACTTGTCTATCTCGCTTACGCTATTGGTGTCGTGGAACCGGTAATGGCGATAGCCAAAATCGACGGGAAGGATGAGAAGGTAAGCGGATATGATCTCTCACCGCAAGGTATCATAGAGTTTTTAGGGCTGGATAAGCCGATATTCGAGGATACTGCAGAATGGGGCCATTACGGTAATGGCTTTGCATGGGAAGCATAGAGTTTCCGGGGGGAGCAGGGATTATTTTTCCACTATATAAACAAGATTATAAAGGCGGTATGTGATGAAAAACATTTCTTTAGCACCGGACGGAAGGGAGTTTATACTCCCAACGGAAGAGGAGACGCAACAGGAGCGAAAAACTCTGGAGAAGATCACAACAGAGCAACGGAAGCTGGGACGGAAGATCGTAGCTGTGCAGGGTATGGGCTTTGTGGGGTGTGTTATGGCAGCAGTGATTGCCGATGCAGAGGATAAGGATGGAAAGCCCCTATACTTCGTGCACGGCCAGCAGCGTGCTTCGGTCAGGTCCTACTGGAAGGTGCCGGTAATCAACTCCGGGATACCACCGGTAAAATCTTCGGACGATGAGGTGCCAAAAATATTCCAGAGCACCGTTGCGGATAAACAGAGCTTTCGAGCCACGTGGCACAACTATGCTTTCGAGGTGGCCGACATAGTTGTGGTAGATATCCAACTCGATGCCATCAAGCCGGCATTCGGCGAGGCTGAACGGGGGAGTTGTGATCTCTCGGCTTTCCGGGATGGAATGCGAACGCTGGGAAAACATATCAGGCCCGAATGCCTCATACTCGTGGAGACAACAGTACCACCCGGCACCTGTGAAAGGGTGGTCAAACCGATCATCGAGGAGGAGTTTGCCAGGAGAGGTATAGACACGGAGAAGAATCCGCCTCTCATAGCTCACTCCTACGAGAGAGTGATGCCGGGTGCCAACTATGTGGGATCGATAAGGAACTTCTGGCGGGTATTTTCGGGGATCAACAAGAAGAGCAGAAAGCTGGCGAGAGAGTTTCTGACCGATGTGCTCGATACAGAGAACTATCCGCTGACCGAACTGGAGAATACGAACGCCTCGGAAATGGCCAAGGTGATGGAGAACTCCTACAGGGCGACTAACATTGCCCTCACACTGGAATGGGCCAGATTCGCCGAGAAGGTCGGAGTCGATATCTTTAAGGTAAGGGAGGCGATCAGAAAGAGAAAGGGGACGCACGATAACCTGCTCAGGCCCAGCCTCGGGGTCGGTGGATATTGCCTGACAAAAGATCCAGTACTCGCTAACTGGGCTATGAACGAGATCTTCAAGCTGGATGACTCACTCGACGTGGCGATCAATGCGGTTAATATAAACGATACTATGCCGCTGCATACCATCGAACTGATAAAAGAGGAGATAGATAACCTGGAGGATGTCGTGATCTGCGTGCTCGGCGTATCATACCTGGAGGATCTGGGCGATACGCGCCATTCACCATCAGAGACGCTCGTCAGGATACTGAACGAGTCCTGGGCTATTGTCAAAACACACGACCCTTATGTGGAATACTGGCCGGAACTGGAGAATGTGCCGGTACTGAACGATCTCGAGAGAACACTGAAAGATGCCGATGTGGTGATCTATGCCGTCGGGCACAGCGAATACAGGGATCACGATCCAGCAGATGTGGTGAAGATGACGCAGAAGAAACCGCTTGTCATTGACTGCTCCAATTTCCTGAACGACGCGAAGATAGAGAAATTCCTCAAGCTGGGATGCAGGGTCAAAGGTGTAGGAAAGGGTAATATCGAACGGATGAAGAAATAAATAACTACACCAGGCTGCAGCAATAAAATTTATAATTTTCTATGATCCCCTTCCAGAGAGAATGGAGGGGGATCATTTTTTTTATGGCTAAAATTTCTTACGCTCAAGGAAATTTTGTGATGCAATATAAGTAGAGGGGTGAGAAAAGGGCCCGGCTGCCAGAGAGGCCAGCCAGAGATGAAGCAGGGGTTGCTGAATGGCAACTGCCGATAGCTTTAACGCTTGGCCGATTTAGCATAAAGGGTGCCAAAGAAAATTTAAGAGCTCTATCTCATTTACTCAGAGGAAATTATATTCCCGGAAAATAGTGAGCCGGGGAGATAACGAGATTACTTTTTGACAGGAATGAGATAGTTCTATTAATGGTCTAATGAGAGGCAGGAAAGAATGGTAATTTTCATAGTAATTTCAATAGTTTCAGAAAGAGAAGGGCAAGGAAGATGAGTTTCGTACATCTGCATAATCATACACAGTATAGTGCTCTGGATGGAGCCTGTCGGACGGATAAGATCATCAAGTTGGCCAAAGAATACGGTATGCCGGCTGTAGCGATGACAGATCACGGCACGATGTCGGGTGCCATCGACTTTTACGTGACGGCGATGAAGGAGGGTATTAAACCTATAATCGGTATCGAGGCGTATGTGATCAACGGCGAACTGGAAGGGGCGAAGAACCGGAATGAACGGCGTCATCATCTAGTTTTGTTGGCAATGAACAATCAGGGCTATCAGAACCTGATCAAGCTCTCATCCCGCTCGTTTCTGGACGGGTTTTATTACAAGCCGCGGATGAGCAAGACCCTGCTGAAGGAGTATTCCGAAGGGTTGATCTGTCTTTCTGCCTGCCTGCACGGTGAAATACCCACTCTGCTCCTGGAGAAGAACGTCAAAGAGGCGGAAGAGGTGGTGGAGTTCTATAAAGAGACCTTTCCGGACCGCTTCTATATCGAACTGATGGACCACGGGATAGAAGAGGAGAAGATCGTCATACCCGAGCTGATAGATCTGGCGAAGCGAACTGCTACCCCGCTCGTCGTAACGAACGACTGTCATTACCTGAAGAAGGATGATGCGGAGGCGCACGATATACTCCTCTGTATCCAGACCGGTAAGACGAGAAACGACCAGAACAGGATGCGCTATGAGACCGATCAGCTCTACTTCAAAACAGAAGAGGAGATGCGGGCTCTCTTTCCCGAACTGCCTGAGGCGTTCGAGAATACGGTGAAGATAGCCGAACAGGTCGATTTCTCGCTCAACTATGAGTCATTCCTCCTGCCAAAGAGCGAAGTTCCTGCAGAATACAGCAGTGAATCGGAATACTTGCGAACACTCTGTTATACCGGTGCAGAAGAGAAATATCCCGAGCTGACTGCTGAGATCAGGGAACGAATAGATTACGAGCTGAAGGTTATCAACTCGATGGGCTATGAGAATTACTTCCTCGTCGTGAAAGACCTGGTAGATGCCGCCAGAAAGAATGACATACCGGTTGGGCCGGGACGTGGTTCTGCTGCCGGGAGTATCGTCTCCTATCTGCTCGGAATAACGAAGATCGACCCGCTCCTCTATAACCTCTTCTTCGAGAGGTTTCTCAATCCCGACAGGATAGAGATGCCCGATATCGATATCGATTTCTGTGCCGAAGGGCGGAACAGGATCATAGAATACGTCGTGCAGAAATACGGACGGAAGAGTGTTTCGCAGATCATAACCTTCAATACCCTGGCAGCAAAATCGGTGATCAAGGATGTAGCCAGAGTACTGGAGGTCCCAGCTGCCGAGGCGAACAAGATAACGAAGATGATGCCGAACGTGCCGAAGATCACCCTGGAGAGCTGTCTGGAAGATTATCCCGATTTCCGGGAATTAATGGACAGCAACCCGCTCTATTCCTCGATCATCAAATACAGCCTCGTCATAGAAGGGCTGATACGGCAGCACGGCATACACGCTGCGGGAGTCGTTATCGGACCTGACGATCTATCAAACTACGTTCCGCTCGCTATCAGTAACCAGAAAGGTGGGCCGCCGGCCGTGCTCGTGCAATACGAAGGCAAATGGCTCTCTTTCCTCAAGCTGCTCAAAATGGATATCCTCGGGCTGAAGACCCTGACGATTATCAAGCGAACGGTGCAGCTCATCAAAGAATCGCAGGGGATAGATATAGATCCCGATAACATAGACCTGCAGGATCCGGAAACATACGAGATCTTTACAAATGGGCAGACCGACGGAGTGTTCCAGTTCGAATCTGCCGGGATGAAGAAGTATCTCAAAGATCTGAAGCCGAATACATTCTCCGATCTCGTAGCGATGGTGGCACTCTACCGGCCTGGCCCGATGCAGTATATCGATACTTATATCAGGCGTAAAAACGGGGTAGAAGAGGTCGATTATGACCATCCGCTCACCGAGAGAGGCTTGAAAGAGACTTATGGGGTGATCGTCTATCAGGAGCAGGTGATGCAGATCTCGAGAGAGATGGGTGGTTTCAGCGGGGCAGAAGCCGATACACTCCGTAAGGCGATGGGTAAGAAGAACCAGGCGGTAATGAACCAGTTGAAAACGAAGTTCTTTGATGGAGCCCGAAAGAACGGGGTGCCGGACGCTACTATCCAGAAGATATGGGATAAGTGGCTGGAATTTGCCAAGTATGCCTTCAATAAAAGCCATTCTGTCTGCTATGCCGACGTTGCCTTCCGAACTGCCTACCTTAAACGCCACTTCCCCGTGGAATTTATGACTGCCATACTCTCACTGGAGAAGGATCCGGCCAAGATACCCTACTTCCTAGAAGAAGCAAGAAATATGGGGATCGAGGTCATACAACCGAATATCAATGTCTGTATGAAAGATTTTACCGTGAAAGGGAAGAAGATACTCTTCGGATTGAGAGGGATAAAGAATGTGGGTGACGTTGCCATACAGAAACTGATCGAGGAGAGGGAGAAAAATGGGGTGTATCACGACCTGTTCGACTTCTGTTCCAGGGTAGATCTCACCTCCTGTAACCGGTCAGTACTGGAAAGCCTTATCTTTGCCGGTGCACTCGACGAGCTGGAGGGTAACAGAGCAGAGAAGGCAGCAGTGCTCGATATGGCAATAGAATACGGGAACAGTGTCAGTGCCGAAAGAAAGAGAGGACAGCAGACACTCTTCTCAGAACTGGAAGAGGAGCAGGATGAGGGTGAAGATATCCCAAACGGGTGTAAACCGCAACTTCCAAAGTTACCGGAATGGACACTCAACGAGAAACTGGACCGGGAAAAGCAGGCACTTGGCTTTTATTTCTCCGGACACCCGCTCTTTAACTACAAAGAAGAGATCGAACACTTCACGAATATGAATACAAAGAAATATTCCGAGCGAAAGTCTGTTTTTAATAAGGAGAGGGTGGCCATAGCCGGAATCGTCAGTGAGATAATAATGAGGAAGGACAACAGAAACAGGCTGCCCTGTATAATGGTTATGGAAGATCAGTTTGGAAGATTCGAAGTGGCTATCCCGTCCAGAAGTATGGGAAAATTTGAGCCCTATCTCAAAGAGGGGGAGAAATATCTCGTACTCGGTAATACAAACGGCTCTCGTAACGGGAATAGTAACTTCGATAACAGCACACTCCGGATCTATCCCGAAAAGATACTACGCTTCGAAGAGCTGCCTGAACACTATAAGGGAGAGATTACGCTGGAAATTACCCAGGAACTGCTGACCGACGAGACGATCAAGAGGCTGGAAAACCTGGCAAAAGAGTCTCCCGGCTCCTTCCAGATAAGTTTTAATGTCAAGACCGCTAAATATGACTATCTGAGGATTACACCTCAGAAGTTCTGCTTCTTCCCGGGCAGCAGGTTCAGCAGACTGGTCAGAGAGTATTTCGATAAAAAGGCGAAGATCAGCGTGAAGGTCAATGAGTTTAATTAGAGAAGATTATGAAAATTCGAGGATTGTTCATCATAATATTGATAGTGTCGCTGGCGTCACTGACAGGGGTGGAGTTTGTTACAGAGCATATGAAAAGTGGCTCCAGAAGCCTGTTGCTGATACCTTACAGCGATTTCTTCTACAGGCTCTCCGACGGGGTAAAGATCTTCGACAACTCCGTTACTGTAGCTATCTATACCAGCGAAGAAGAGATCATCTATCAGGAACAATTCCGCATCAAATTCAGTATAGATAACGCTCTGCTCGAAGAGCTGGAACCTCTGGATTACAACAGGGAATACTACCCGCTCCGGTTCGAAACTGACCTGGAAGATGGGGAATATCAGTTATACGTCGCCATTACTGCCGGCGGAGCTGCCGACAGGAAAAAGGAGTTGCGGGAAACCTTTATCTTTCCCGAAACTACGAAGGATACCGGATATCTCTTCATCGAAGCAGAGATCGGCCAGTTCAGGTTCGTGATCCGGGACGAAAAGTATCTCCTCCGTGCTTACGATACATTACAACTCGAACAACAGAGAGAATTCGAACCCGATTCGACAAGGGTGGTGATCGAAAGAGCAGGCAGGAGAGAGATTATAGAGAGTGATGAGTTAGAACGTCTCCCGGAGTTACTGAGAGATGCAGATAGTTTTGAGGTCTTACTGGAGAGCTACTACCAGGGAAAGAAATATGTCTCTGCACCGGTCTATCCCAGCCCGGCATATTTCTTCCAGCAGAAATTCACACCACAGGAGCAGCTTTCACAGTTACGATATGTAATAAATGAAAATGAATATCAATATTTAAGATCGTTATCGGCAGAAAGCCTGCAGGAGGGGATTGATGAATACTGGGAAAGCAAAGATCCCGATCCCTATACCATCGATAACGTATATCAGGAAACTTTCTATCAGCGTGTCCGTTACGCTGATAACAACTACCGGATACGGGGCTATCTACCCGGCTGGCGAACCGATATGGGGAGAATATACATAACCTACGGTGAACCGGACAGGATCGTATCGGATGTCTTTCCCCTGGGAAGGCCACCGAGCATAACCTGGCAGTACTATAGCCTCAATAAGGTATTTGTATTCTACGATTTCAGAGGATATGGACAGTATGAACTCAGGAACAAATGGATTGATTAAAGTTATCTGCATTGCCCTGATCGGTGGACTGCCGTTACTGATCAGCGCCGGAAATATCGAGATGCATCTCGAGCAGAACAGGTTTCTCGATAATGAGGGGAATACAATCTTTCATCTCAATTATACAATACCCTACTATCAGTTAGGGTTTGTCGAGACCGATGAGGGGTTCCTCGCTACCGTCGATGTCAAGATCGGGGTTGAAGATGAAGAGGGTGAAAAAAGCGTCATAAACGAATTCTCGCATTATATCGGAGTGCTGACGAGAGATAATGCCCTCTCAAGAACTCAGCACTATCTCGACAAAATAGAGCTGACCCTCTCCAGTGAGCAGTCCGGCTTGATTCTCTTTGTCGAGTTTGTGGACAGGACGACAGAGGATAGCTATAAATGGGAAGGTGTTCTGGAAAACCTGCCGGAGAACAGTCTGATCTCTGACCTGGAGTTTTCCCGAAATATAATCAGAGAAGAATCCCGTGCCGGATTCGAGAAATTCAGACGGGGAGATTATCAGTTCTATGTCGATCCGACACACGTCTATCAGAGATCTCTGCAGGATACGGTCTTCTTCTATTACGAGATACAGAATCTCTACCCGGCTGTCGATGGTGCTACCTATATCACTGAAGAGATAACGATATATAACGATGATTACAGCTCTACCCTGACGAACAACCTGAAAGGTGAAACGACGACCTTCGATATGATACACAGAATCCCGGCAGATACACTCAGCTTAGGCTATTACCACATCGAAGTCTCTGTCTATGACAGGGTTACCAATAGAGAGGAGAAAACAGAAGACTATTTCGTGGTCTCTGAAAGAGCTTTCCCGGCTGTGAGAATATTCCCTAACCTGGAGGATGAATATCGACTGCTCCGCTACTTCCTCCCTTCAACGAGATTCAGAAACTGGGATGCCTTCAGTGACGAAGCAAAACGGCACTTTATCGACCGCTTCTGGACACTCAATAATCCTAATCCTCATTCTGATACTAACGAGTTTATGGATGCAGTAAGAGAACGTATACAGTACGCCAATGAACACTTCACTCACTTCAGAGACGGATGGGAGACCGATAAGGGAAGGATATATATCAGGAACGGAGAGCCGTCAGAAATAGAGGCTAACCTGACAGATATCGATACCAAACTGACAAGAAAGGAATACGAGATCTGGAGATATCGGGAGACGAACCAGGTCTATCTCTTCCTCGATATGCAGGGTAATGGTAATTTCCGCCTCTTGTATTCCAGAAATGACGATATGGAACATACTGCCAGTGACTGGGACAGATATCTGGGCGAAGATTTCGATATGGGAAAATTGCAGTAAGGATAGGCCTGAAAGGCCTGCCTGATATACCCAACCTGTAATGATGGTTTTTTGTTTACAAAAACGGTAGAGTAAAATTATTGTGAGGGGAATGCTGAGCCTGGTTGTCTTATTAATAAAAGAGCAACAGTAGTTGAAGAACGGAAGTAGAGTCAGTAGAATGAAATAATGCTCTGAACGGATGGTTTTACAGTCTGAAAGAGATTGAACCAGGCAGAGAGAGTGAATGTGGAGGAAACGATGAAATTTAGAATAATTATCCTGAGTGCTTTAATGCTGCTCTTAGCAGGGGTGCTTATAGCACAGACTGTGCAAAAAGTTGCCGTCCTCGATTTCGAGGCGGAAGACAGAAGTGTCAGAACCCTGGCAAATCAGATGATGGATAACCGCAGAGGTGATTTCCGGGCAATCTTTGACGACTATGAGCAATACGAGTTGATCGACCCTAACAGGGTTAGCAGAACTCTGTCCGATATGAATCTGGAGAGTGTCAGATACATTGCCAGTGCACAGGCTGCTGAAATCGGAGAGACCCTGGAAGCCGATATCGTTATCTGGGGTTCAATATCCGACCATTCTTCAACAGAGATTCGCGTACTGGCTAATATTATGAGTGTCAGGACGAGTTCAATAAATCAGTTACGTTTTAATTTGAGAAAGCGAAGTGCTGACCGGCGTGATGGTCTTAAGGTCGAACTGGTTGATAAGATAGCTGAACTGGCCGGTGGCCAGCTGAACAGGCTCTTCGAGATCGGTGAGCAGCAGATAAGTGCTAATAATTTCACTGCTGCCGGTGATACCTACAGACGAGTTATCGAAATGGATCCTGAGAACCTCGATGCCTACTTCTATCTCGGATATATCGAGTTTATGCTCAATAATTACCAGAGCTCTGAAGAATACTATAAACGCGGGCTACAGATCGATCCGGATAATGAGAGGATATTGAATAACCTGGCCGAAACTCAACGCCTGGCCGGGAAACAGGAAGAGGCAATAGAGACGCTGAGAGATCTGGCAAGGATCAATCCGACTGAAGTGGTCTGGTTCCGTATTGGTAATATCTATACCGAAATGAATCGCCTTTATGATGCCATAGATGCTTTCGAGCGTTCTCTGGAAATCGATGACGATTATGAGCGAAGCCACTACAGATTGGGTGTTCTGCTCTTCGATAATGATATGCCCAGAGATGCTATTCCTCACCTGGAATACATACTCGAAAGATATCCGGAAGATGATCTCATCAACAGGAAATTGACTGCAGCCTATCTCAGAACCGGACAGCTCGAACAGGCGATAACAAGATATCAGAATCAGATCGAGAGAAACCCTCAGAACGTATCTGCTTATCTCAATCTGGCTGGCGCCTATAGAACACTGGAACGAAACAATCAGGCACTGGAGACACTTCAGAGATTGATGGAATTCGAAGAGAATAATCCTACTGTCTATATCAGGATGGCTGATGTTAAGATAGCACAGGGTAGCCTCAATGCAGCAGAAAGAGATGCTCAAAGAGCAATAGAGCTTGACCCGAACCTCTATGAGTCATATATGATTCTCTCACAGGTCTATCAGATCAGAGGGTATAGCAAATACGAGGAGTTCATCGACCTGGAAGAAGAGGCAAGAGCTGCCTTCGGCAGTGAAGCTAACAGATTGGTTGCTGAACGTGATGAGGCCAGAAACGAAGCTAACAGACTCTTTACTACAGCTGACCAGTATCTCGACATGGCAGCAGAGAGGACAGGTGAGCCGACTGTGACGAGGGATATCTCCAACAGGAAACAGTTACTGAGCCAGCTCATCAACGAAACGAGAAGGACTTTCTTCGATTAATAGAGAGGACAACAACTTAAAATTCGTGATAAAAACAGAAGGGCGGGTAATTTTTCCCGCCCTTTTTGCTCTGAATGCCCTTTTCTTTCTATTATCGATGGAACAGAAAACGTTCTCTTACGTTTATACCTCATAACAGAAGGTGCTGGGAACGACAGGAACTCTGTCAGGCCCTGCAGCAGGAAAGAGGCCGGAGGTATGGAGTATGCTGTGAAAGAGGAAGCCGAATAGTGTTATGGTATGACAGTACGAAGTGAGCCTTCCTTAAAGAGGGTAAGATTAAAAGATAAATTGACAAGTTTGACAGGAGAAAGGGAATTAGTATTGTAATAACTTCATTACCGGAGGGAATATGACCTTGATTTCGATCGCTGCTAAGGGCGGGTGGCTAATGCTCGTTCTGTTAGTTATATCGATAATTGCAATAGCTATTATCATTGAGAGAATAATAAAGATAAAAAAGGCCGCTTTACCAAACGATAGGTTTCTGGCCGATATTAAAGAGAGTGTCGATAATAATCAGACGGAGAAAGCAATCAGACTCTGCTCCAATATGCCGGAAAACCCGCTGGCTACAGTTCTTGCCAAGGGGATTGATGCTATGAGTATCAGTATAGACGAAGCGGAGAAGGTTGCCTCTACTACTGCCAAGAGTGAAATGCATAAACTAGAAAAAAATCTTGGTGGACTGGCTACTTTTGCTGCGATAGCACCATTGATCGGTTTCCTTGGAACCGTGACAGGTATGGTGAAGGTCTTTATGAATATCGAAGCTACCGGTGGCGGTGTAGATATCAGCCTGCTGGCTCAGGGTATCTGGGAAGCACTCCTCACTACCGTTGGTGGGCTTACAGTTGGAATCATCACACTGCTCTTCTATAATTACCTCGTGGGAAAAATTGAGAGTCTGGCCAACAGTATAGAAGACTATACCAACCATTTTCTGTTAGATTTCAGGAGAAATAAGGATGCAAATTAGTCTGACCAAAAAGAGGATTTCATCGGTAACTCTGATCTCGTTTGCCGATGTCATATTTCTGCTCCTCATCTTTCTGCTCATATCCTCAAATTTTATTACCCACTCGGGGATTAAGGTCAACCTCCCCGCATCCAGTACGCAGCAGAACGAGTACAACAGAAATATCAGCCTCACGATCACAAGAGAAGAGGCTCTCTTCGTTAACGATATCTCGGTAACCTGGGAGAGTTTGCCGACTATTCTCAACCAGTTCCTGATAGATGATCCGGAACAGGTGGTAGTGGTCAGAGCAGATCAAGAGATCTCGTTGAAACAGATTGTCAGGCTGCTCGACATTGCCAAACTCTCGGGAACGAACCGCTTCTTCATCGCTACTGAGATTATAAGAGCGGAGGATATGCAATGACATCGGATCTGAAAAGAGCCGTGATTATCTCTCTGGGTATTCATATACTTCTGATAGTTATCGGGTTCTTTATCTTCTATGATCTGCTGCCGGAACAGCTATTCAGGCAGATAGAGATCCTGGAATTCCGTATGAACCGGGTACCGGTTACGAGAGTTACCGATTACCGGCCGGTCAGAGATGCCGGAGAACCGAGTATCAGGGATTTCAGTGAAGGACAGAGCACCAATCTCGCACCACAACGGGTCGAATTACCAAGAGTAACGACTGAATTTGATGACCCACTCGAACGGATAGATATTCCAAGGTATCGTGATGTATCTACCACACCGATAAAGCTCGATGACGATATCGGTAATATAGCTGCCCGGGTGCAGAGTTCTGTCTCTCAGGATGGCCGCGACCTGGATGCTACTACTATTCGCGAACAGCCTTTAGCCTTCAGTGGTGATGAATATCTCGATGAATTGACCTCTCTGCTCGGAGATATGAGCGATTCTCCTACCGCTTATTATCTCGAAGGTGAGATACTGCAGAGGACTATCGTCAATGAGGTTATTCCGGAATATCCAGCCGGGTTACAGCGTAACGCTACTGTGATTATCCAATTCGATGTTCATCCCGACGGTTCGGTGAATGACCTGATTGTGGTGAAACGTGATGAGGCAATACTGGAAGAGCTCAGCCTTAATTCTCTGAGAGAGTGGCGTTTCAACCCGATACCACAGGAAGTTATCCAGAAGGGAAGAATCACCTTTATCTATCAATTACAATAGAAAGAGAGAGAGCAAAACAGGCTAAAAAAAGGCCGGAAGTTAATAGATTACAACCCGGAAACCCTTCCGGGCTGAATAGATGACCTGCTTTCCGGCAGGGAAAGAACTATCACTCTGCCGGTAAAGGATCGAATAGAGTAAAAAAATTAGAAAGGAAAAGAGATGAACAGAATTATTCATCCCCATTCGTTCAGAGATATGAAAAAGATGCTGACCCGGGTCGATGTCTCTTCCCAGGGGGTCGATAATATGGCACCGAAAGCTTTTGCCCTTCCAATCAGATTAACAGGGGTGGAGATCGGAGCTGTTAATATAATCAAACAGGAAATGCTGACGGTTGGTGGGGATGCTGCCATTTCCCGCGGAATAGTAGAGGGTATAAAAAAAGAGAGCGATATTATACTGCTCGGAACTGTCGATAAAGTTCGTAAACTGATCCGTAAACTCTCTCATTATACGACATTTGGAATTCCTCAGATACGGGCAGATCTGGACAAGCTGCTCCATATCTATTCTACCGAATTTGCACATAATATGCAGTCCGGACAGAAGAGACTCGATCTCAATAAGACGAAACTGGTCGGTATATTGAATATCACACCAGACTCCTTTTCTGACGGGGGAGAACACTATGAACCGGGTAAAGCTGTAGCACGCGGCCTCGTAATGTTTGAGCAGGGTGCAGATATAATCGACATAGGGGGAGAATCTTCCCGTCCGGGATCTACTCCCATCGAAGCAGAAGCTGAACTTGCCAGGATCATACCTGTCATTAAGGGTATCAGAGAAAAGAATTCCGAAAATTTGATCTCTGTTGATACCTATAAGGCGAAAGTGGCAAGAGAAGCTCTTGCCAATGGTGCTGATATAATTAACGATATAAGCGCTCTCCGTTTCGACAGGGATATGACAGAGGTTTTACTGGAAAGAAGTGAAGTACCTGTTATCCTGATGCATATGCAGGGAACTCCCCGTAACATGCAGGACAATCCGGTATATGAAGATGTCGTTGACGATATACTCTATTTCTTCGAGGAGCGGATCAACTACTGTCTTGACGCCGGGATAGCTAAAGAGAGAATTATTATTGATCCCGGTATTGGGTTTGGTAAGACCTTCAAACATAACATGGAGATCTTCCGCCGACTTCCCGAATTTCATTCTCTCGGAGTTCCCATTATGATTGGAGCTTCACGCAAACAATTCATTGAAAAGACCTATCCCTACCCGGCCAGCCCGGGAGAGCGTTTAAGCGGCTCGCTGGCCATTACCTCTCTCGCCTATCAGCATAAGATAGGCCTGATAAGGGTGCATGACGTCAAAGAGCATTTTGAGCTGCTGAAGACTCTGCAGGAAATATATGCTGATTAGAAGAGGAAACCGGTAAAAATGAATTTCTTATTGCCCGGGATCACCGATCTTATAGATATTCTGATAGTCTGGATTATCGTTTACCGTCTCATTGTCCTGGCCAGGAAAGTAGGTGGATATCAAATACTTCTCGGCCTCGGGCTGCTGCTGATTGTCTATTTTATTGCTTCCCTCTTCAATCTTGAGATGATACTCTCGATATTCGGCACACTGAACGAATACTGGCTTCTCGTTATCATAATCCTTTTTCAGCCTGAGATTAGAAACATACTGGCTAAGATCAGCCATACCAACATTCTGACCCCCTTTCAACGAATACCAAAAAAATCTATCTATGCACCACTGACCAATGCAGTCGATACGATGTCCTTCCTGAAGAAGGGGGCAATAATCGTCATAGAGAATGAGATCAAACTGAATAAATTCATCGAGACCGGTGAGAAAATCGATGCCATCCTCTCCAGTAAGCTGATAACCTCAATATTCGATCGGAACAGTATCCTGCATGATGGAGCGGTCATTATCCGTAAAGACAGGATCGTTGCCGTAAAAGTAGTTCTCCCCCTGACACAGAATATAGAATACCGCCGTCAATTTGGCACACGTCATCTGGCTGCTGTGGGAATTACTGAGGAGAGTGACGCACTTGCCATTGTTGTATCCGAAGAGACGGGTAAAATATCTGTGGCTATGAACGGTTCTATCCAGACCGGTATCAATGTCGAAATGCTGGCACAGATAATAGCTGATCATTCTAAATAACTATCATAATCAAAGAGAGGCTACATATGAAGGTCATAGCAATTACAGGTAGTATCGGAAGTGGTAAGACAAGAGCACTTCAGTGGTTCAGAGAGAAAGGCTTGCAGGTAATTTCGGCTGATGAAATCGGGCATGATCTGCTGGAAAGAGGAGAGATCATATACCGTATTAACCAGTCATTCGGTAACAGGGTGGTAGAGAACGGGAAGGTAAACAGAAAAAAGCTGGGAGAGATCGTCTTCTCCGACCCCGAACAGCTCGAGACACTTAACCAGATACTCCATCCCTTGATCATAGCAGAGATCAGAGAGAGAATAAAGAAGAGTAATGCGGACCTGCTCATCTTTGAGGTTCCCCTCCTTTTCGAAGCCGGGATTGAAGATATGTTCGACCTCACGATCAATATAGCTGCCAGGGAGGATATCCGTAAACGAAGGCTGCAGAAGAGGGATAACCTCACGGAACGGGAGATTGAGAATCGGTTCTGCAATCAGCTTCCCGATGCAGTGAAGAGAGAGAAGGCAGACATAACAGTCGATAATAACGAAGATGAAGAGAGTTTTACAGAAAGCCTGGAAGGATTATATACCCGGATA